>Ga0172377_10007057_pt1 | contig 11565 bp, 8 predicted proteins | sample Pumphouse3metaG_FD_119749 | JGI IMG/M metagenome (GOLD analysis project Ga0172377, IMG submission 119749) | Leachate microbial communities from a municipal landfill in Southern Ontario, Canada - Pumphouse #3 metaG | ecosystem: Engineered > Solid waste > Landfill > Unclassified | place: Canada... | reverse complement strand
GCAACGCTCTCTCCAGCAGCGGTTCCTCACGACGGCGGGGTGGCCGCTCCATGATATCCGGCTCTGCTTCATCCGCTTCAAAGACGATGGAGCAGGTAGGGTCTATGATCAGTTCCAGAAGCACGACAAGGATGGGTGTCAACAGTAAAGGCATGTTGAGTACCGGCGCCAGTATAGCGGCTCCGGCAATAGGGATGTGTATGGTAATAATGTAAGCCATGGCTTTTTTAATATTGTCGTAGATACGACGTCCATCCTTTATGCTGCCGACGATAGTAGTAAAGTTGTCGTCCAGCAAAACCATTTGGGAAGCCTGCCGGGCTACCTCGGTACCTCTCTTGCCCATAGCAATACCTATATCGGCTGCCTTTAAGGCCGGGGCATCGTTGACACCATCACCCGTCATAGCCACAATTTCCTTATTGGCTTGGAGAGCTCTGATAATCCTCAGCTTATGCCGTGGCACCACCCTGGCAAAAATATTGATCGTGCGCACAGCCTCCGCCAGCTCCTTTTGGTTGAGAGCATCTATTTCCGCTCCGCTGATAAACCGGCCCGCCTCCGGTATTCCCACTTCGGAGGCGATGGCTTTGGCAGTAACACCGTAATCACCGGTAATTACCACCACTCTGACACCTGCTTTGAGACAGGTGGCTATAGCTTCCTTCACTCCGGGACGAGGCGGATCCGCCAAAGCCATTATCCCTATGAGCTCCAGCTTATTATCGGTTAGCTTCTCGGGGAAAGAGGCATTTTCATAGCGATGACGGCCAAAAGCTATCAGCCGCAATCCCTCTTCCGCCAATTTCCGTCCCCTGCTCTCTATCTGCAAACGCTCTTCAGCCGGCAGATCAACCATGGACAGGATACTCTCTGGAGAGCCCTTAGCATAAAGAACCGTGGCGCCCTCCGGCTCTCTATATATATGACCCATGGCTTTGATGTCGGGACTGAGAGCATATTCATAAACCAGCGCCCGTTGTTGGTAAAGGACAGCAGGATCAAGACCGGTCTGAGCGGCTATGCGATGCATATCCTTTTCCATAGGATCGTAAGGGGTATGCTCGCTGGCCAGCACTCCGGCTATAACCAGGTCTTTAAACGGGGGTTTGAGAAGATCTTTTGAAGGAACTTCTGTTTCACACCCGTCAGCATAAAGCCGGCGAACGGCCATACGGTTCATAGTGATAGTGCCGGTCTTGTCTACGCAGAGGATACTTACAGACCCCAGAGTCTCTACAGCAGGAATCCGGCGCATCAGAGCATGGCTTCGTGCCAGCCTCCAGGCGCCCAGAGAAAGAAATATGGTCAGGACCACAGGGAATTCCTCGGGTATCATGGCCATTGCCAGCGCAATGCTCTCCAGAATACCATGCAGCAAGGGCTCTCCCTGAAGGACTGATACCACTACTATGCTAAGGCTGAGAAGAATAGCAATAGCAAAGACCTGCCTGACTATAATCCTTGTCCTTCTCTGCAACGGAGTTATGCTCTCCTTGACTTCGCTCAAGGCCTCACCGATCTTGCCATATTCTGTATTCTTGCCGGTAGCGGTCACCTCCATAATTCCCTGCCCCTGCACCACAATGGTGCCGGCATAACACATATCCCGACGCCAGATATGTCCAGGCTCCATAGCACCCGGATTGATCTCTTTCCAAACAGGCACCGATTCACCTGTCAGTAGAGATTCATCCAGCCCCAGATCGGATAGAGCCAGGAGCAGGCCGTCTGCCGAAGTACGCTCTCCCTCTCTGAGAACCACCAGATCACCCGGTACTATCTGCGTAGCATCGATTTCTTCCTCTCGCCCATCGCGTATAACCGTAGCCCGGGGAGAGGCCAGTTCCCGCAACGCATCCAAAGCCTTCTCTGTTCGCCACTCCTGAACAAAGGTAATGCCTATAACAAACAAAATAAAAATCAGCATTATCCCGCCGTCCACCGGCTCGCCAAGGATGAAATATGCCAGAGCAGCTCCCAGAAGGAGAAGAAACATAGGCTCACTGAAAGTAACCAGTAGGCGGCTAGCCAGAGAAACCCTCTTTACTGCTTCCAGCTGATTAAGCCCAAAATGCTTGAGCCTTTTCTCTGCTTCAGCCTGCTCCAATCCCTTAAAAGCATGCACATTAAATCCCGTCATTAATATTCACCCTCCCGGGCAACTATAAAAAAAGCACCTGTTGGATAGATTAGTATCAGTCCCACAAGTGCCTTATTGCCCTGCTGCCTTCACGGCCCGGCCCCATCGGCATATAGCCGATTGCCTGCTCTGAAAATGCGCTTTTGAGCACATTTATTCATTATTGATTTCAGTATTCTCAGATCATCCGTCCGGATTGCTATACTTTTAAACTTCATGGTAACGCCGACAATGCTGCCATGAAAGATTATTTCTTGCTTACGGCCTTATTCAGATCATTAACCAGATCCTCCAGATTAATGCCGTGTGCTCCAGCGCCCTGCTCTATCGTCTCAAAACGTGTGGCCGGACAACCCAGGCATCCCATACCGTACTGCATAAAAACCTCAACGCTTGCCGGATATTTCTCGACGACCTCACCGATGGTCATATCTTTGTTTATCACCCGTATCACCTCCTGCCGAAATATCAATATAGAACTCAGAATAAAGACCGCTTCCACTTAGTAGCAATACATAAAAGCCACCTTATAACATACCGGAGGAACTAAGGAGAACCAACCTAGTAGCCCTCGTTTGAGACGTTAACAAGGCAACCTTCCTCAACATCGTTAACATGCCCGCAAACAGGACAGGATCTCTCCCGAAGATTATCCGTAGGGTACATATGCCCGCAATTGGCACATTTAAAGCTCAGTTCGGTTGTTGCTTCGGTCTGATCTTTATTCGACATTCTGCTTTCTCCTTTCATTAATTCGTCACATTTCGTTAATTTCCTTCAAGATCTGTACCTGAGTATGCTTGAGATGGAAAGGTGCAGATAGATTTTTGGGAATGATAAAGGCATATATGAGGCTTATAGGAAGCATGGGTATGCAATAAAGGAGATAGCCGACTATTTAAATCTTCGTTGCTTTACCATATGCGGGATAATAAGAAAGATGAAAACTACTAAAAAACAGACTTGGCCTTCCTGCTCCAGGGAAGACCTTTACATGTTTAAGCTTTGCAAACCACGGGTAGATCATGGCTATGAAAGAAAGTGATGCTCAAATAAAGAAAGACCTTCTGGATACCTTAGAATGGGATGTACGCTTCAACAGCCCTGATATCGATATCGATGTCAGAGATGGCCATGTAATCCTCACCGGCAACGTCGTCAGTCTTCAGGATAAAGCGCTGGCGCACAGGATTGCCGAGCGTATCAAAGGCGTCTGCGATGTTACTGATGAGTTGAAGGTTACGCCGGGTATGTCCAGAAGAGATGAGGATATTACCAATGATATACAAGAAGCACTAAGACGCGATATCTGGGTGGATGAGAACAGGATCAGCATCGTCACCAACCGTGGAGTGGCGCATCTATCCGGAACTGTCGATACCTTTGCCGAAAGAGATGCAGCAGTGGATGATGCCTGGCGGACCCCTGGTGTCCAGGATGTAGTTGATAACCTTATTGTCGCCCCTACCGTAACCAGAAGCGATGCAGATATAGCAGCAGATGTGCATAGTGACCTGATAAGGAATATACGCCTTGATCCTTCCGAAATAACGGTGGATGTATCAGGAGGAATGGTCTTTCTGCATGGCAGCGTAGCTAACTATACTCAAAAATGGATAGCCGACGACGTGGCCTGGTGGACCCCGGGCGTCAAAGACGTCATAAATGAACTTATCATTGAAGAGCACGGCCCTTCACAGGATCTGCCTGAATAAGCAGCTCTCCATCAACTTATTGGTGGGCCTTCTCTGAGCGCCATAGATAACTATCGGCAGACAAAGCAGCCTTAGTCCCTTTTCCGGCAGCTATTATTATCTGCTTTGGCATTAATGGATGCTTAAATAATCATCATGCCGGATATCGGCATACTCGGCCGTCATAGGCGCGCAGCATCAGGCTTTTACCCTGCCTGGAGATTACAGGGTCCGGTGCCAGAATAATCTTTCCGGCTCCACCAGGAGCATCGATTACATAAGATGGAACGGCCAATCCGGAAATGTTCCCCCGAAGATAGGAGATTATCTCCAGACCGCGATCTATAGATGTTCTGAAATGTCCTGTCCCCTTGACGGGATCAGCCTGGTACAAATAGTAAGGCTTGACTCTCATAGTAAGCAATCCCCGCAGCAATTTTTCCATGACATGGGGATTATCGTTAACTCCTTGCAGCAATACGCTCTGGTTGCCTACCGGTATGCCGGCATCGACCAGACGTACACAAGCTTGCCGGCTCTCCGCAGTCAATTCCCGGGGATGATTGAAATGGGTATTTAGATAAAGCGGATGATATTTTTTAAGTACTCTTATCAGCCTGGTGGTTATCCGCAAGGGCATAACACACGGGGTCCGGCTGCCGATGCGGATTATTTGCACATGTTCTATGGCTCTCAGGCCGGACAGAATTTCATCCAGTTGCTCATCCGGCAGCAGAAGAGGGTCTCCACCGGAAAGTATAACATCCTTTACCTCCGGCCGCCCCTTGATATATTTCAAGCCCTGGCGCAGCAGTTCATCATCCATCGGGGCCACCCCTGCCCGGCGGCAGCCTACACGGCGCTTGCGAGTGCAGAAACGGCAGTAAACGGAGCATTGTTCGGATACCAGCCAAAGCACCCGGTCCGGATAACGATGGACTATATTGGGCAGCGGACTGCATTTTTCTTCCTGGAGAGGATCCTCTTCTCCGGTATCGTCCTCAAGTTCGGCCTTATCCGGCACCGCCTGCTTCCACACAGGATCACCAGGCTCGGAAATCAGGTCCAGATAATAAGGAGTTATCCGCATTGGATAGCGCTGAATAACCGCTTCTATAGGTTCAAAAGCCTGCCCGAACCTTACCGCCAGAGCACGAGAATCCGTTAAGCTGTATTTCAATTGGCGTTCCCATTCAAGCATCTGATCTTTCCTCTTCAATAAACGCAGGCGCTATGATAGCTTCAGGCATACCGTGTAATGCCTTCTTCTCCAGCGAACAGGCCGTAGCCATGATACCGCCCAGAACAGCCTTGCCGTCTATGACAAAGTAATAAGGGCAGAGCCTTACCCGAGCATCCATCTGCTTTATATTATCATCGGATGGTGAATAATACGACAGACTAAAACGTTTGCCCTGGTGAAAACGCTGTAGGATATAGAGATCCTTTTCCCAGCCGGATGCAGCCATCTGCAGCGCTGCCGCCCATTCAACCGTAGGCATATCATGTCCGATATGCAGGCCACGGCTGCCCCAGGCCAATGGTGAAAATCCCGACGGCTTCAATACCAGACGGCGCTCCTTTTGAGAGGCGTTTCCCAGCTGTAACCAATCGTTTACAGGACAATTGCCGATATTCAGCCCAGGTATAATTGCATTGGGCGGCAACGGCCTTCCATCCAGCACCCAACCCTGAGGGATGATCTTCTTCATTAATTCATAATCATCCAGATTGCTGCGCCAGTACCGTTCCAGCAACGGATGATGAAGCAGCGCCAGCCATAATTTTTCTTCAATAAAAGCTTTTGGAGGGGGAGTCATGACTACCTTGCCTAGGGATGCAGCTCGAATCATATCTCTGCCGCCCACCACGTTATCCAGGTCAAAAAGCTCAAAAAAGCGATAAATGTTATCGATACGGCATCCATTTCTAATCCGAATTTCATCATTATCTATGATTACATCCTGAGGGCTTACACAAACAGCTTCATACCCTGAATCCGATATCCGGGAAACCAGGTAATCCATTTCAGGCCGGTAATCCGAGGATTCATCGGATACCACCACAGCCAGAGTTCCTTTGTTCGGGGCTACGGCTGCAGCAAAGCAACCGGGTATATCCAATTCAGGCCTGCTCCAACCAGCCGAAGCATAGGCCTCCGTCATAGCGGCTGTCATTCCCATGCCACCTGGCAGAGAGTCTAATTCGCAGATTATATATCCATCTTCGGTGAGTATCAGGTCCGGGCGAATGACGGCTGGCAAAGAGGGACGAAAACGTTTACAAATACCCTGCCGTATTATCTCCTCCGGCTTGCCTTTATCCACATATTCGGCAACCCAGGCCGGGCCTAACCCACGAATTGAATCATAATAGAATTTATTACAGGCCTTATAGAAAGAGAGCAATATCTCTCCCAGCATCTGTAGCTCGCTGTAAAACTCGGGACTGATGTGGAACGGTTGCGGCGATACGCGCCAGGGAGCCGAGGGCGGCTCTTGGCTCTGATATACCGAAGCCCCGGCAATTTCATTATATAGATACCGGCCTGCCTCTTTGCACTTTGCAGGCGTAGTTACCGGTTGTTTGTTATTTATCGCTTTCCGGCTTTCCATGCAAGCCTCCTTTGCTACACTCCTTGAATGGTTCTGCACTATATAAAATTTAAGTCCGTTCTAATTCCAGCTGCAAAAACCTCTCCTTCAAATGTACCTGCCGATAAAATCACCCGGCTGACCGTCAGAACGTAATATTCTGTGGCAGGGAATTAAGAGGGACCTTTATATCCAAGTATCTTACCATGCAGATACATCGCTCTGTCAGCATCATTATCATCCAGCTCTTTGAGAGTATAAGCTACCGCTAAGTACATCTCCGTCAATTCATATAGAGCCGGAATAATGATGCCTACATCAATCAGGCGTCTTAAATGTTCTCCCGGCGTTTCCCAGATATGACGTCCCATCCCGATCTCGCTCAGGAAGAGAAGAGCATGGAAGTAAGCCTGCTCGATTCTCTCCTCGGCCGTTCCGGAAAAAGTCTTCGCCTCACCCAGCATAGCCTTGTGATTCCTGCTAAAAGCCAGTCTTCCCAGCAGTTGACGGCAGACATAGGCCAAACCGACTATGGATAATATAATACTAATTATCAACAGCACCGATATCCGGAGACGCCGGTTTTCAAAGAGCATTTTTATCTTCTTCATTACCAGCACACGAGAAGAAGGCAACTGTGCCGCCTTTCCCGGCGTAGCCTCAAAGACCACCCAACCATGCCCCGGTATATTGAGTTCAGCCCAGGCATGCGCATCTTTTAACCTTATCACGGTTCTGCCTTGTGCATCAACCTCTTCTGAAAGATATCCGGTAGTAAAACGTGAGGGTATACCGTTGATACGGGCTAAAACGGCCATAGCCGTAGCAAAATACTGGCAATGTCCCCGTTTGGATTCAAAGAGAAAATAATCTACACTTTCGCCTCGGGCTGAGCCCACGTTCAAACTATAGTTATAATTGGCCATAAGGTGTCTCTGTATTGCCCTGGCCTTTTCCAGCGGCGCATTCGATCCAGCGGTTATCTTTCTGCCTAATTCAACCGTTCTAGGTGAAAGCACCGGCAATTGCATATAATTAGTTGCAACTATGCCTTCTATTGCAACTGCAGGCTTCTCCCTCTCGGGTATCTCTGAAGGAATTACCGATGTAACAGCATACCGTATACTCTTCTTACTAGCGGATTGCAATGCTGCTGATGCGTATTCGCTTGAATAAGATAGAACGGAATTGATATTGAGCGCTTTGATACAGTAGGGAACAGGCAAGAAAGGCGAAGGTGGCGAAATAAGTTCCATATCGATAGTAAAACGCCTGCCGGGAAGATCCTCGTTAGTAAGCCTTGTCTGGCCGGAGGCATTAATAAGCTCGGCTTTACGAAATGTAGCCTGCCATCTTTTACCGTCATACTTTTCATAGCTTGTTTCACGCCAATAAAAAGGGATATCCGTATCGGCTATTGCCACCAAGCGTTCATCACCCTGGCCGGGAACAGGCCCGATGATAAAGGGGCTATGGCTCCAGCTATCCGGGGACTCTCTCTTTACCTGAGGCGTGAACCAATGGATCATGCGCCAAGAGATACGAAAAAAGAGGCGATCGAAGTATAGCTGATGCTTCCAGGCGGATACAGCTGTCATAGTACAAACCGTTATCAGCAGTATTAATAATATAGATATCCTTACATCCGGCTTACTATGCCTGGCATGACCACGCCTTCTGTGCATGTCTCCCAGATGAGCCATCTCTAACAGAGCTTCAGAGCGCATAGCAGCCAACAATCCGACGACGGAGAGGGCCATAATAACGATATTAAAAACCGACGACGTGCTCACCGTCAATAACGCCTCTATGGATAATGTGGGCACCAGCAACATGAAAATGTCTTTATCTCTGAGGATAGTGTAACTACGTATGACGGCCGCCCATAAATAAGCATAGCAAAGGATCAGGTAGAGTTTACTCTCTAAAGCCTCCGTTTCCACACTGAATATCTGCTTTAAAGGCAATAGATCACTCTTAAAAAAAAGAGTATAAAGCAGTAGCAAAAATACTCCTGAACCGACATAAACAAAGAGATGCCTGCTCGGTACGCCATGATAACGAATATAAAAACTGGTAATGAAGCCCGCCATTATTACGGCAGGCATTATCCAGGCCTGGCTGAATAATACCAAGGTTCTATCTACCATGATAACGCCGCAAAGCACCGTTATCATACCCCAAAAATATAAAGGCAGCGATCTTCTAACAGGATGCCCCTCATGAGCACACTTAGAATAAATCGCTGGTTGTTGTTTGCTGATTGTTGGTCTCAATTTCTCTGCTTACCCCTATCTTCCCAAGCTGCAACCGCACTCAAATCCCAAACAACCTACCCCAATACTTAAACGCCTCTGCCATATCGTCACCGTTCTTTATATTCACCGGGCTCAGCCCGGCCATCTCCAACCGCCTGCTTTGCTCCTGTCTGGCAGCAATATATCTCTTTCGCCAACCGGTTCCGGCCTTCTTTGCATAAGTAGATGCGTCAAGGCTGATCAGAAAAACAGATATACCTCGTGCTCCCGCCGCTATTATATTATCCGCCAGCAGCAAATCCGGATCAGACGAGATAACATATATATTAGTACCAGGCTTATTCTCTAGGATACTCCTGGTCAGTACTTCAGATAAAGGCTTTCCAGGCCGGCATTTAAGAGCCGCCAAACCGGCTAAAATATTATAAAAATGATGCCGGTTTACAGGCAATACTTCGTCGCTGCCATCACTATTTATCTGGAAATAGAGCCTCACCCTTCCTTTTAGCAATGAAACCCCCAGGCTGACAGCCGCTATAATGGCATCATCAAGAGCACCCTCAACCTTGAATCCGGTAGAGCAGGTGGAACGAGCATCGAGAAGAATAATAGCCGCAGAAACAGCATCCCTTTCAAACTCTTTGACAAAGAGCTTCCCCATGCGCGCAGTAGCCTTCCAATGTATCCTCTTCAGATCGTCACCCTGGTGATAATCTCTCAATCCGGCAAAGGTTTCTCTTCCTTCCGGAGCCAATTTTGACAGATTATCGCCTACTCTTCTGCTGTATCCGGCGTTGGCGGCAGGTATTGTTAGAGGCACCGGTGCGGGATAAACGGTAACGGATTGAGATGGCAAAGCGTTATGTCGCATCTGAAAAATGCCTAGTGGGTCGATAGCTTCAATATAAAGCTTATTATCGGAATAAATTCCTCGTCGGGCCATAACGACCTGATACTCTACATCCAGAGCTTCATAAGGAGCAAGATTCTCTATCATTATGAGAGCTTCAGCTGCACCGGAAGAGACCGGCAACCGATCCCGAAGCATCAACTGCGGAATTATCCTGCCGGATCCATTCTTTACCCTCGCCGAGAGCATAATTTCCTCTCCCGCAAACACTCCTTTTTCAGACAGGATGCGTTCGGCCCTTATACCTCTAAGAGTAAGATAAGCATAGAGACAGGATGCTGCCGTCAGGCTAAGCATGCAAGTGGATATATAGTAAATCGGCTTTATTTTATTGAGAGAGGCTATCAGAAAGAATGCAATGCTTAAGAGAATATATATCGTTCCTCTGCGAGTGAATCTCAACCCTTCTCACCGCCATCAACAGGCACCTCTTCCAGAAGTCGTTCAATAATCCTACGCCCGTCGATTCCGTGCAGCGTTACCTCCGGACGCAATATCAAACGATGGGCCAAAACATCACCAGCCATAGCTTTTATGTCATCAGGCAAAACATAATCTCTCCCTCTTATAACAGCCAGCGCTTGGGAAGAACGGTAGAGAGCTATAGATCCTCTGGGAGATGCACCCAGATAGACATCCTTTTCCTTGCGAGTAGCCCTTACCAGCCGAAGAATATAGGCCCGAGCGACATCGCTGACCACTATGCCATGGATATATTCACTTATAGATACTATATCCTCCGGTTCGACAACTCTCCTGGCCTGCTCAAGGCCGCTTTGACCGCCTTGGCTGCGCAGTATGGCATCTTCTGCATCAGCTTCAGGATAGCCAGGGGATAAACACATCTGAAATCTGTCCAGCTGAGCTTCCGGCAAAGGATATGTTCCTTCATACTCTACCGGGTTCTGAGTACCTATGACAAAGAAGGGTTTTTTCAAAGGATAAGTTCTGCCTTCAGCCGATACCTGCCGTTCCTCCATGCATTCCAGCAAACTGGACTGAGTCTTGGGACTGGAACGGTTAATCTCATCCGCCAGCAAGATATTGGTAAAGACAGGGCCGGGCTGAAACTCAAAAGTACCTGCTCCCTGATTATAAACAACCGCTCCCGTAATATCCGAGGGCACAAGGTCAGGAGTAAACTGCACACGCTTGAAATCACAGCCTGAAACAAGACCAAAAGCTTTGGCTAAAACAGTTTTACCTACTCCCGGCACATCTTCAAGCAATAAATGGCCGCCGCTTAGCATAGCTGACAGCGCATGTTCAAGCACCTGCCGTTTGCCGATGATAATTTTTTCCAATTCCGATAATGTATCCGATATAGCAATCGTTACTTCTTCACGTGTCATGGCCCGCTCTCCTAACAAGATGCTAAAGCGCCCTGATCCAAATCAAGGCCTAAAATAATCAAGCTGGTCTTCCCGTCCCATTACGATAAGAATATCGCCCTCTTCCAAACGGTCTGCACCGCCGGGAGAGACGATCAGGTTGTTACCCCTCTTTATTACCAGTATATTTATACCCATTCTGGGCTTCAAACCGAGTTCGGATAAGGTCTTGCCAAACATCTTGGCCGGGGTAGACACCTCGACAATGCTGTAATCCGCAGTAAGAGGAATATAATCCACTATTGTCTGGGATATCAGGCTATGAGCCACCTTGACTCCCATATCTCGCTCCGGAAATACCACTCTATCCGCTCCAACCTTTATCAGAATATTGCTCTGAGTATTGCTGAGCGCCTTGGCTACGATATACCTGGCGCCTAATTGCTTGAGATTCAAAGTTATTATTATGCTGTCCTCAAGATTGGAGCCGCGCCCGACAATAACAACATCAAAATTGGTCACTCCCAGGCTATGCATCGCCTCCATATCGGTGGCATCCATTTGAACTACGTGCGTGACGTCATCCATCATATTGCGGACAATCTCCGCATTATTATCGACTCCCAACACCTCAT
>Ga0172377_10007054_pt1 | contig 11574 bp, 8 predicted proteins | sample Pumphouse3metaG_FD_119749 | JGI IMG/M metagenome (GOLD analysis project Ga0172377, IMG submission 119749) | Leachate microbial communities from a municipal landfill in Southern Ontario, Canada - Pumphouse #3 metaG | ecosystem: Engineered > Solid waste > Landfill > Unclassified | place: Canada... | reverse complement strand
TACATTAAAGCCTTACTTCTCTTAAGAGCATCACTTGCACTCATTGCCGGATCATCAGCGAGAACATAATAAACCGCAAAATAATTGTATGTAGCAATTATCCCGGGAATTATCAGCAGCAAAGACCAAAGAAAAATGTATAGCATCATCAGCATGTATGCCGCAACAACGGTCCCGATTTTTTTAAACCCGAAAAACAATTGTTCAACTGCAACCGATTCGCCGCGAACCAACAAAAGGAAAAAACGTATCAACCCGACACTGAGCGTTACATTGATAATTCCTAGTCCCGCGAGTAATGGGTTAAGATTAGAAATTAAAGCAACTGTAATAGTAATCAAAAACATGAGAAATGAAACCCCGACCGCAATTCCCCAGCGTCCTTTTAAAGCTTGACGCGCCGCTGCAGTGATTTCACGATTGGGAATTGCCGGAACCAGTACTGTCTTAGACATAATCACTAATCTCCTCTATGGATTGTTGTAGGCAACAAAGAAAAAATAACAGTTCAAATAAGATTTTCAAGAATATAAAACCATTTATATTTTCGCGATTATGCGGTGGTCTAAAATTCGCGCGCGCATTATGCGCGCGCAAATTTTAAAGTCATTATTTTTGGCGGGATGGACGCTTGGCATTCCCTGCCTGTTTACCGTGTTTAACTGTCTTCGGAGTACGAATTGGCGTTTTCCGGGCGGCCCGCTCGGCACGCGCATAAGTGGGTTTCTTGCGGACAGTGTGAAAACTCTCAATAGATTTGGGACGCGGACGCAGTTCAATGTCAATCGGCAATCCGGTAAAATCAAAGGCATTACGCAGATAGTTGCGCAGATATGCCATGTAATTATCAGTGCATAATTCCTTGCGATTGACAAAAAGCAGGAAGTGCGGCGGATTATTACCAATCATAGTCGCGTAATAAAAACGCAATGCGGAGATTCCGGATACCGGCGGAGAATTACGTTCAAACGCGTCATTGACCACGCGATTCAGTACCGCAGTCGGAATTTTCACCAGTAGTTGTGAACGGACTTCACCGATATGGTCAAGCAGGTTGCGAATGTTGGTTTTATCCAGCGCACTGATGAAATCAACCGGCGCATACTCCATTCCCGGCAGCGTGTAACGCAATTCGTCGCTCAACGTCGTCTTGCTGACCGCCAAGCATTGATCATATTTATTTGCGGCAATAATACAGGCTTTGCGCGATTTTTGTATAATACTGGAAATTTTTCGATCTTGCGCTGTCAACCCGGTTTGCGAAGCTTCAACGACAAAAATTACCAGATCACTGCGCTTGATGGCATCGGTTACCCGCATCGCGCTGAAAACCTCTACCGCAGTATCAACCTTGGAACGCCTCCGCAACCCGGCAGTATCAATTAACTGCGCGGGAATCAGTTCTTCGCCGCAACGGATTTCAACATCGATATCGATGGAGTCGCGAGTGGTTCCGGCAACTTCGCTGACCATCACCCGATCCTGACCAAGCAGACAATTAACCAGCGAGGATTTACCGACATTCGGGCGCCCGACCACTGAGATTTTGAACGGTTCCGGATGCTCCGGCATCTCTTTATCTTCAGGGGCGGCGATGTTTTCCAGCAATTTATCCAGTAAATTCGCGAGACCGCGTCGATGCAGCGCTGAAACCGCGTAAACTTTCGAAAAACCCAGTCTCAGGAATTCATCAGCCTGTTTGTCAAAATCATGATTATCCGATTTGGTGGCAACCATTATAATCGGTTTTCCGGACGCACGCAATTTGGCCGTAACCTCTTCATCCAGACCGGTAACTCCCTCCTGGACGTTGGCAGTAAGTAAAAGAATATCCGCATCCTCCACCGCAGCCTCAACTTGCACGGCAATACGCTTATCCCAAGCGTCAGCCTTGCGGGTCGAAAACCCGCCCAGTCCGCCGGTATCGATAAGCAAAAAGTTGCGTCCATGCCAAGACACCGGTGCCGCAAGACGGTCACGGGTAACGCCGCTTTGTTCATGAACAATCGACAGACGCCGCCCGATAATGGCATTAAACAGGGCGGATTTTCCGACATTGGGACGCCCGACAATGGCTACTGTCGGGAGGCGAACTTCAAATTTTGGTTTTTCAGATTTGTTTTCAGTCATTGTGAATCATCTCCGTTCAGAAAGTCGTTTAGTTGTTTTCGAATATTACCGAATCCGGAAAAATCCGGAATCAGTTTACACATGCGTTCAATGTAGTTTCGTTCAGCAAAAATACGGCGTGAACGAAACAGATTAAGGTCGTACACCCAAGCCAGCTGACATAGCTTAAAGTCGTTAAGCGTCGCCAATGCCCTCATATTCACTGACTGTTTCGCGCTCAAAGCAGCAATCACTTCATCAGATATCTGCGGAAGGTCCGGCAAATCAAGCGCGACAGACTGATGAAGCTCAGGGCGCTCGTAATAATCCAGAACAATATTGTAAATATCAATCTTATCAGCGTCGCGAACCACCTGATCAAGAAGCCGCTGGCGCGTCTCCGGTTCTGCCGGCAGTTTCGGCAGATTATGCCTTGCCACCGTTTTTAAAATCATCCTTTGCTCCTGCGGCGGCAACTTTTCCGTTATTTTTAACTCTTCTATCACCTCGACTGACAATTTAGCATGATTTTCCGAACGCGCATCGGAAAAAGTACGGTATTGCCGATATTGCCGGAAACGCCCGATATCGTGAAGCAGTCCGCCCAGCTCAGCTGCCCGCCAGTCAGCTGGACACGCCGATACCGACTGCATCAGTTCAAGCGCCAATCCGGAAACTGCGGTACAATGATCACGCTTGAGAATAATCATCTGGTCTTCCGCGGCATTGCCGGTCAGAAAACTCTCCGAATATTCGATAAAAAATTTTGTAAACTCTTGCATCGGTTTATAAGTCGATCAGACTTGAAGTTCCTCGCTGCCGGTCTCGACATCCTGATATTTTTCCAGAATCGGCGCTACCTGCTCATTTAGAAAATCCAGACATTGCTCCGGCGCACGGCCAACAAAAGCACGGGCATCAATCAACTCGTCAATTTGTGCTTTGATTACGGCAAAATGGTCATCGTTCTTGATTCGGTCAATCAAATCATTGGCAGCCCCTTCCTCCTTGACCCGGCGTGCCGCTTCCATAGAGTGAATCCGGATCGCTTCGTGCAGATCCTGACGGTTACCTCCAGCTTTGACCGCCGCCATCAGAATATTTTCAGTCGCCATAAACGGCAGTTCCTCGGCAACGCGACGCGCTATAACGTTCGGCCATACCTGCAGCCCGGAAGTGACATTCGCCACCGTGGATAAAATAATATCGGCAGTCAGGAATGCTTCAGGAAGCACCAGCCGGCGATTGGCAGAATCATCCAGTGTACGTTCAAACCACTGCGTGGAATGAGTATGCGCGCAATTTATCGGAAGCGACATCAGATATCGTGCCAGCGAACAGACGCGCTCGCTACGCATTGGATTGCGTTTGTACGCCATTGCGCTGGAACCAACCTGATTTTTGCCGAACGGTTCTTCAATTTCGCGAAGATTGGCCAACAAACGGATATCGCCGCACATTTTGTATGCCGATTGCGCCAGTCCGGAAAGAGCGGTAAGCACATTGTAATCGACTTTGCGGGTATAGGTTTGCCCGCTGAGACTGACAATGTTTTCAAATCCCATCGCCTTGGCGACCCGCAGTTCAAGCGTTTTGACTTTCTCATGATCGCCGTTGAACAGTGCCAGAAAACTGGCCTGAGTTCCAGTGGTTCCTTTGATACTGCGAAAAGGAATTTTTGACATTTCGTATTCCAGTTTTTCAAAATCCATAATGAAATCCTGAAGATACAAGGCAAAACGTTTTCCCACAGTAGTCAACTGCGCAGGTTGATAATGTGTAAAACCGAGTGTCGGCATATCTTTGTATTGCAGAATAAACTTATTGAGGTTGCGAATAACTTCAATCAACCTTTTGCGCAAAATCGCCATGCCGTCGCGCATCTGTATCAATTCGGTATTGTCGGTAACATAACAGCTGGTCGCGCCAAGATGGATAATCGGCATCGCCGCCGGACATTTCAGACCAAAAGTATGAATATGACTCATAACGTCGTGGCGTAATTCTTTTTCCTTGGCGGCGGCAACCTCAAAATCAATATCGTCGAGATGTGCTGCCATTTCGCGGATCTGTTCATCGCTGATATCCAGCCCCAAAGCTTTTTCTTCCGTAGCCAGCATCAGCCAGAGACGGCGCCAGGTTGAATGTTTTTTCTGCGGTGACCAGTTGAAACTCATTTCAGTACCGGCGTACCGGCCGGTCAGCGGATTCTGATAAACAGTGTAGTCCATATTGCAAAACCTTGTCTTTTAAAAGTTGAAGTTTGTATTTTCAGGAATATGTTTTAGATTTTTGCATAAACATAAAAGTACTATAAAAGTAACCCGTTTCTTCAAATATTAAAACTGTCTGGTTAATTTAATCATGAAAAAAAGCCGTTTCGCCGTAATTCTAAAAGTCGCCAATCTGGATTTATGCCGTTTTTTCTATCAAAACATCCTGAATCTTGGCGAACCGGAAATGAACAGCAGTTTTCGAGTCGAGTTCAGAACCGGCGAAGACTGTTCGCTGATTTTGGAATTAAAATCCGCCGATGAAGTATCGAATGCGGCAGATTCGCAACTGCCGTTGGCTTGGAAAATCCGGGTTGACGACTTAACCGAGCTGAAGGAACGCCTGCTTGATTATGGCTATGAGGCACCGCTAAAAGCTAAAGATTTCAATGGCGAATTTCTGCTGGGTTGCAAGGATCCGGAAGGCAATATTTTTTATCTTGAATCCGATTAAAGCACTTCGGAATCCAGAAACTCCATCCGTCAAGCTAAAAATCATCTAGAGCCCCAATAGTTGCATCGGCCCCGCACGGACAATAAACATTGGTTTTCATCCAAATAGCGACAGGTTCATAAAACAAAACTGCTCAAACGGGTTGATTTTTGAAAAATCTGAAGCAGTTTAAACATGTGTTTATTTATAATTTATTTTCACCCTGGAGATTAAAAATGATCAGTGCCGAAAGTCTAAAATTTATGAAAAATCTGATGATGTGTTCCGGCCCGTCCGGTTATGAACTGGAAGCCGCCGCCGTTTTTCGCGCATATTTGTCTGATTTTTCCCATAAAGTATATACCGATGTCATGGGCAATACGACCGGAGTACTCAACCCTGACGCAAAATTCCGGGTCATGCTGGCCGGACATTACGATGAAATCGGGTTCCAGGTAGTTTATATTTCCGACGAAGGACTGCTTTATTTCCGCCCCAACGGCGGCATCGACAAGCTTACCGTACCCGGGCTGGAAGTAGAAGTGCTGACTGCGAAAAAAAGAATTCGCGGCGTGATCGGCAAAAAACCGATTCATCTGCTTACCCCCAAAGAAAGAGAGGTTCCACCTGAACTTTCCGACCTCTGGATAGATATTGGCGCAGAGAACCGCGCTGAAGCGGAAAAAATCGTCAAAATCGGCGATCCGGTAGCGTTTGTCAGCAATTTCCGGCGTATCGGCAACAATCGCATCATGTCCAAAGGTATGGATGACAAAGTCGGCGCATTTATTGTAGCAGAAACCTTGCGGGAACTCTCAAAGCGCAAACTTAAAGTCGGCGTTTATGCCGTCGGAACTGTCCAGGAGGAACTTGGCTTGCGCGGCGCCATCACCAGCAGTTTTGATGTCGCGCCCAAAGCTGCTTTCACCGTTGATGTCGGCTTTGCGACAGATATTCCGGATGTACAGAAAAAAATCCTGGGCGAAATCAAACTCGGGTCAGGTCCAGAATTAACCAGCAGCGCAGACAACAATATCGTACTGGGAAAAATGATCCGTCGTATAGCCGATAAACACAAAATTCCATATCAGGAAACTGCGGCACATCGCGCCAGCGGCGGTACCGACACCGCGCAAATCCAGCTCTCTCGTTCCGGTGTTGCCACAGCATTAATCAGTATCCCCAATCGATATATGCACTCTCCAGTCGAGATTTGCGACCTGCGCGATGTCGAAGGCGCAATCGCCATCATGACTGAAACTATCGCTTCCATGACCGGTAAAGAAAGCTTTATTCCGGGAATTGATTAATGGGTTCATTTTATCTGATCAGCGGCGACGATGATTTTGCGATCAAAAACGCCGCACATGAAGCCGCAGTAAAATCCTGCGGCTGCGAACTTGAACAAGCTCAGGATTTGGAAATTATCAACGGCGATGCCGATGACTCCAGTGAACAATCTGTAGTAAATATTATGACAGCATTGCTCAATTCCCTGCGCACACCTCCGTTTTTGACGCCACAGAAAACAATCTGGTTGCGTCATTTTGCCTACTTTGACCTTATCCAGTCCGGCGACGCGAAGAAAATATTGTCGAAAATCACAGCTGAATTTCTGGATTTTTTAAAACCGGGTTTACCTGCTGAAATAACCTTGATCATAGATGGCCCCGGCATTGATCAGCGCAAGACATTTTTCAAAACCTGTCAAAAAACTGACGCTGAAATCCAATTCTTCAAAAAAGAACGTCTTGAAGACAAAAATAAAAAAGGATATGGCAAATCGCTCTCTGATACCATCCAAACCGCTTGTAATAAAATCGGCAAAAAGATCGACTACCGTGCTGTCGAATACCTGATCAGCACCATCGGCAATGATACCGGAAGAATTATTAACGAAATCGGCAAGCTGGACAGTTTTACCGGTGAACGCGATAGCATTACTATTGATGATTGCCGCAATATCTGCAGCCGGACTCCGGAAGCGCTTAATTATGAGTTCGGCGGCGCGTTGCTTGAGCGCGATGTCGAGCAGGGACTTAAGTTGGTCGATACGTTGATTGAACAAATGCGCTCGAGCGGCGGCGGCGGAGCCATTGAACTTGCTTTAGTATTGAGTGCGGCCCGGAGCTTTCAGGAATTAGTCAAAGTGCGTTGCGCGGCGGCAGAACTGGGCATTAAAGGATACGTCAACAAAGGTTTTTTTGAATCAGTACGCAAAGAAGATTATCCTGGAAACTATCTGGCCGGACTTCATCCATTTCGCGCATACAAACTCTGCCAGACTGCATTTGACTTCCCGGGTGAAAAACTGGCAGAAATCATGGAAGCTATCCTCACCGCCAACCGCAAATTGGTTTCCGGCGCCGGAGATCCGCGCCTGATACTCGAGCAAATGGTAATTGAAATTTGCCAGGGATGACAATGCTGATGGTGCCGTACGATTGTTCGTCATGGATGCAAAATTATAGTAACATACGTTAAATTTTTGATTTTTGGAGCCAGATAAAGTGAAAATCAATGCGATTATTCTGTCTGCCGGATTCGGTAGCCGCCTGAGTCCTCTGACCGATATATTACCCAAACCGCTGATTCCGGTATTCGGACTGCCGATGCTTCAGCTGGTTGCCACCAACCTGAAACTTGCCGGAATCGATAGCATTGCGGTCAATACACATTATCTTTCTGACCAGATTTCCAACGCTGTTTCTGAATTTCCTGAAGCAGATTCATTTGAAATATTCTATGAACCGGAAATTCTTGGTACCGGCGGAGCTGTCGTTAACGCCAGATCGTTGCTTAAACAACATGATGCGTTTCTGATTCATAACTCCGACATATTGACTGATTTTGATTTGCGAAAAATGCTTGCATATCATCACAAATCAAAAGCCAAAATCACCATGGTGGTGCTTGACGGGCCGGAAAACCGGGTTCGTGTCACCCCGGACGGTAAAATCCACGACATCCTTGATTCACTCGGCAGAAATCCCGGGGGACAACTTCTGACTTATGGCGGCGTCATGGTGATTTCAAAATCAATTTTCGATTACCTGCCGGTCAATCCGGAAAATTTCTCCATCATTCGTGCCGTTCTTGATATGATGCGTGCCGAACCGGACGCAGTATATGCTCATAATATTAGCGGTTCATACTGGCGCGACTTAGGCACTCTGCCGGAATATTTCAGCGCTCATACTGATGCCATTTCCGGCAAAATCAGGCTTCCGGATTTTGAACAATGCAAAGCAGTCCGTTTTATCGGCGAAGTCAAAGAGCTTGAAAAAGTGTCTTTGAACGGCTTTGTCGCCGGCGGAAAAAACTGTGTCATCGGCGCGGAGTCAACCCTAATAAACTGCATTATACTCGATAATACGGTGATTCCGCCTGACAGTTTTCACAGTTGCGAAGTTCTAGGACCCGGTGGATTCAGTCTGCATCGTGATCACCGTCAACTTTCCGATATTAAAATTCTCCAACAATTCAAACACGCGCCATATTCTGTCAGTTCGCTGATTGAACGTGGTTCAGTCCGAGGATTTTACCGCATTCGGCAGCAAAACCAAACTTCCGTACTGATGATTTCTGACGGCATGGATCAGGACTATGACCGCTTTGTCATTATCGGCAATTATTTGGCACAACATCATTTTCCCACTCCGAAAATTTTGGCTTATGAAGCGGATGAATATTCTATTTTAGTTGAAGATTTCGGCAACGAAACATTATACAAGTTGGTCAGCACACACGGGGTCAACAAGACAGAAACCGAACACTACTACCGGCTGGCCATTGATGCGCTGGTGGATTTTCATTTCCGCGGCCTAGAATTATTCAGAAAACGTAGCGCACCGCTTCTCCGCACCTTCGATAAAAGTTACTTGCGCTGGGAAAGCAGATATTTCTCCGAACACTTTCTCAGCGCACTATGTCAGGTTCCGGAAAATCGGCTCAAAAGCTTCGATTCAGAATTTGATGCATTAGCAGCTTTAACTGACCAGTTTCCTAAAGTGTTGATTCATCGCGACTTCCAGTCACAAAATTTAATGATTCACAATGGCGCCATCAGATTCGTCGATTTCCAGGGCGCACGTTTCGGTTCATTAGGTTACGATATAATGTCGCTTTTAAACGACCCATACACGGAGTTGCCTGAAAATCTGCGAATACGTCTTGAAAAATATTTTCGTAATCAAGTCATCAGCCATTTATCTTTAAGCGAGAACGAAATTGAGAAAATTATGGTAGTTTCCGGGCTCCAGCGCAGCATGCAGGCACTCGGCGCATACGGATTTCTCGCCTTAAATAAAGGAAAAAACATTTACCTTTCATTCGTTCCCGCCGGATTTGCCGCTCTGCGCAATGGTTTGGAACGTCTTCGCAATCTTTCCGAGCCACCCTTGAAGCTGGATAGCCTTACCGAATTTATCAATGATTTAAAACTGCCTGAAATAGCTGAAGTAAAACCACAATTATAAGCCTTTGACTATCCTAATAAAACGATAAATTTTATATTTAAAGTGTGGTTATTAACATAATCCACATTGAAAATCAGATTACAACATGATATATTAACAGGATTTTTTGAAGATATTTGTCGGTCATATCGACTGACAAAAGTAACAAACCGAAACAAAATAATTGGAGACATTATGATCAATTATCTGAATGCGATCCCGACCAAAAACGAAAACTTGGTCAAGTGGGTCGAAGAGTGGGCACGTATTTGCAAACCTAACAACGTTTACTGGTGCGACGGTTCACAAGCTGAATACGATCGACTCTGTAACGTAATGGTTGATTCGGGACTGGCAACACGTCTGAACAATGCAAAAAAACCGAATAGTCTGCTGTTTCGTTCTCAACCGTCTGATGTGGCGCGTGTTGAAAACCGCACCTATATCGCCAGCAAAAACAAAGAAGATGCCGGCCCGACCAATAATTGGATTGATCCGGTTGAATTGAAAAAAACTATGCTTGCACTTTATGACGGGTGCATGACCGGCCGTACCATGTATGTTATTCCGTTTTCCATGGGACCGGTAGGATCAAATATTGCTAAAATCGGGATAGAAATCACCGATTCTGAATACGTCGTAGTCAACATGCATATTATGACCAGAGTCGGCAGTAAAGTACTTGAAGTTCTCGGCGCAAATGGTGAATTCATTCCTTGCATGCACTCTGTCGGCAAACCGCTGGCCGAAGGCGAATCTGACAATGGATTATGGCCGTGTGCTCCGCTGGACAAAAAATATATCGCTCATTTCCCGGAAACCCGCGAAATCTGGTCTTACGGCTCCGGTTACGGCGGCAATGCGCTACTTGGCAAAAAATGCCTGGCCCTACGTATCGCATCAGTTCAAGCTCATGATGAAGGCTGGTTGGCCGAACATATGCTGATTCTCAAATTGACCAGCCCTGAAGGCAAAGTCAAATACGTCGCAGGGGCATTCCCCTCAGCTTGCGGCAAAACCAATCTCGCGATGCTTATCCCAAGTATCAAAGGCTGGAAAGTCGAAACCATCGGCGACGATATCGCATGGATGAAATTCGGTGCGGATGGCCGTCTTTACGCCATCAATCCTGAAGCAGGTTTCTTCGGCGTTGCCCCCGGCACCAACATGAAATCCAATCCCAACGCGATGATTTCAGCATCCAAAGATACCATTTTCACTAATGTCGCCCTGACTGAAGACGGCGATGTCTGGTGGGAAGATATTGATGAAGAACCCAAAGGTACTCTGATTGACTGGAAAGGCAATAAATGGAACGCCGCCACTGCTCAGGACAAAGCAGCACATCCGAATGCCCGTTTCACCGCAAAAGCCAGCAACTGTCCTGCAATTGCTCCGGAATGGGAAGATCCGGCCGGTGTTCCGATCGACGCCTTCCTGTTCGGCGGACGCCGCCCGAATACCATTCCGCTGGTACATCAGTCAACCTCATGGGAACACGGTGTATTCATGGGTTCAATTGTCGGCTCGGAAATAACCGCCGCTGCTCTTGACCTTAAAGTAGGAACTGTTCGTCGCGACCCGTTTGCTATGTTGCCGTTCTGCGGCTATCACATGGGCGATTATTTCGCACATTGGCTCGCCATCGGCAAAAAATCAACGGAAGACAAACTGCCGAAAGTATTCTTCGTCAACTGGTTCCGCAAAACTAACGACGGCAAATGGCTGTGGCCCGGATTCGGCGAAAACAGCCGTGTCTTAAAATGGATTTTCGAACGCTGTGACGGCAACGGCAAAGCGATTGAAACCCCGATTGGCTTTATGCCTTCAGTTGATGCGATTGATCGCAGCGGCATCGAAGATAAAGTCAGCGAAAAAGATATGGAAGAACTCCTGTCACTGGATAAAGAAGGTTGGCAGAAAGAGTTCGACAGTATCAAAGAACATTACGCGAAATTCGGCGACAAAGTTCCGCAGGCTCTGCGCAATCAGCTTGATTTGCTCGAAGCACGTCTGAACAACGCTTAAGCAAATTCGTAAAATAAAAAGCCCGCCGTCCGGCGGGCTTTTTTTATGTCCGGATTTCCGGAAGATATTTAATTCTTGACGAGCATGATTACAGATTAAGTTCTCACGCATACGTTGCGACTACGGGGTTGGTTTTTGGTAAATGCAGAGTATGAGTTGTCCGAATCGGCTTACGTCCATCAGCCTTAACACCAACGTTAGTATGACAAAGTTAAGTATTGTTATTTTACAGTCTTTTTATTCCCAACAGCTGTTGTGCTATATCCTTAAAAGT
>Ga0172377_10007051_pt1 | contig 11578 bp, 8 predicted proteins | sample Pumphouse3metaG_FD_119749 | JGI IMG/M metagenome (GOLD analysis project Ga0172377, IMG submission 119749) | Leachate microbial communities from a municipal landfill in Southern Ontario, Canada - Pumphouse #3 metaG | ecosystem: Engineered > Solid waste > Landfill > Unclassified | place: Canada... | reverse complement strand
ACAGTTGACGGTCAGAAGAAGTTGACATTGTTGTGGGAAGACGCGAAATATCTGCGAAGTGTTTTTACGCCAAGTTCAAGGGAAATCGGCGACAGTGTGGTTGCGTCCATTTGCTCAATTCGCGATTTTTTTGCACGACGCGGCACCCGGTTGATAGTTGTGCCGCTGCCGGAGCATGCTGAGGCAGTTCTGGATCAATTCCTGCCGGCGGAATTCACTGGTGCCGGAATTAATCTTAATCGCATGACATTGATCAAGCGTTTGTTGGAAGATGGAATTGAAACGGTCGACGTGTTGCCAGAATACCGAAAAGTGCTCCATACCAATGCCTATTGGTATCAGGACTGGCGGCAGGATCAACATTTCTGTGGCTATGGTTATTATCTTCTAGCCGAATTTTTGAAGCAGCATATTGAGCGTTATCGATATGCTGATAATCTTAGCAGTACGCCAATGAACATTATAATAAAGGAACGGATGATTGCATTTCATTGGCAAAAAAGACGTTTTTACTGCCACATCCGTATCTGAGCCTTAACGCACAGAAATTTAGCGTATTGGTAAGAGACGAAACCAAGGCGAAAAATCAGAATATCCAGATTATCGGAGACAGTTTTGTTGGTAGCTATCTTCCATCCATGATGAGTTATGCATTTAAGGCTAAAGTGTCGTCGCTGGGCAACGGCAGTGCTGGTCCGATTATGGTAAGATTGCTGCAAATTCGTGAAAAAGCCATTTCTGATAAGGCTGAAGTTGCTTTTTTCATCTTTATTTCCTCTTACCTCCGACAGGCATGGGCTGTTCCGATTGCCAACTCAGGCAAGCTTACTGAAATTTCAAAAAATTGCATACACCGAGTGCAGAGTAAGTTGAACGGCATTATGGATTTGACGTTGACTCGGCTTCCGCTTTCCAAATTTACACAAATTAGGTTTCGCTTGAATTTGGAAGGATATGTGAAGCCCGGACAAAAATTCAATTTGAATTTTTACTTAAAATACAGTCCAAATCTTTCGAGTTATGCAATCGGTCTTTTAAGCGGAAAGAAAAAACAAACTGGTGGGCTGTCTGGCGGTAGGGATATTTTGACGTTAACGGGGCTGTCTCTCCCCATTAAAGGAGAGTTAGGGTTGTATTACTATGTCATTCCCAAAACGCCAAAAGGCGTTGCTGTGCCAGTCGATTTTGAAATCAAAAAGATCACATTGCAAAACAATTTGTGATACTCACAGTTACAATGCTTAAAACCCATCAGGTTTGAATTATGAAAAAACTAAACTTTTTTACGTTGTCATTGCTACTTTTCGTTTCTTGGTGTCATGCATCGAAACTGGATTGGCATTTACAAATGAAAGACTCTTTTTTGCCGCTGCAACCATCCGAAATTACCTCACGTAATGCAGAAATATTGAAACAGCGTGGCTTGAATCCTGAAAACATGCACCGAGTCCTTTTGCCGGCAAAATGGCGGGTTATCTGGGCTACGTTTCCGATCAATACGGCTATTTTGGAAGATCGGGAGAACGGGGCCATTCGGATACGGAACGAAAAGAAGCTCGATTTGTTTACGGCGCAGGGATTCCCAGCCGAAGCGCGGTTGCAGCTTAGTTGTGAGGTGCGCGGCACTGGAACGCTGACGCTCGGATTTCACGGATACGGAATGCATAGTATGCTTGAAGTTAAAGATTTTCCCGTCGATGATGGGGCGTTTCGTCGGTATGGAATTTCTTATTCTCCCAAGGATATCGGGATGGTGCGCCCGAGTTTGGGGATATCGGGTGACCTGACATTGCGCAATTTCGTTATGAAATCCAGTGAAGACGCCCGGACTACTTGGGCGGAAGGTATTGTCACGGCGATTTCCAAATTGCCTGATCCGGCGAAATCCGATTATCCGGACTGTTATTATACCGCCAGGTTTCGTGTGGAAAACATCCTTGGCGGCGATACGATTCCACGTGATCTTGTGTTGCTAATCCCGGGTTTTCAGAATTACACTAGCGGCGCATTGTCCATGGTAAAAGCAGGGCAGAAGTTGAAAGTTCGACTTTGTCCGTTTGATGCGTTATCCTGTGCGGAAAAGGCGGTACAACATGCGGATGATCTGATGCTTTTCGACTTGAGCGAATATTTCCTGCGTGGAGTTGTGCCGATTCAGGGGTTCAGTTCCCGAAAATCTGGCATTCCTTTTTCCGAAAGCAGTGCGGATTATGTTTCGATCTATCATGGCGGATTAAACCCTCTATTGACTCCGGAGGAAAAAGTGGCACGCGAAAAGCGAATCGCCCTGGATCAGAGGCGCATGGGAGAATTTCTGGGCCAGACAAACGGGAAAGAGCGGGAATATTCCGAACAATTTCAAAAATTATGGGAACAGCTCCAACGTGCCGATAAATTTTCAGAAAATTCAACAGGGTCGTACCTTTGGCAACGTGTTGATAACTCTTTTTGGGGTTTGCCGATTCGGTATCGATTTATGGCCGAGCCGAATGGACTGAATCCGGCCAAACTGCGCGCCCTGCAGAGTTTCAATGAAGTCTGCCTGGCCAATGGCATCCAGTTCATTGTTCAGCTTGTCCCGAATATGTACAGTATCGCGGCGCGGGTTTTGGTGCCAGAATTGCGGAATGTTCCAGACCCGCAATGTGCGTTGCTGATCAAACAATTGACCGATGTCGGAATTGAAGCGATTTATCCGATTGACCGACTGCTGGCTGATTACGACCGTCATCCGTTGATGTTCTTTTATCCAACTAACCGCCATCCGGCCGACGGCTGTCAGGACATTCTGACCGATATGGTCGCGGAACGGATTTGCAAATACCTGCCGGAAAAGAGTTCTACCGCGGCGCAGGCAAAATTCTTTTCCGAATGCGAGGTGGAAAACATTTACGGCGCAAAATTCTGCTGGCCGGAACACTGTGATATCGGAAATTTCAAGGCCGGAGAACCGGTCCTGTGCCGCCAGGTCCTTTACGCCGGCAAACCGATTGTATTTAATCCAGCCTCCCCTGTATTAGTGATAGGCAACAGTTTTAGCCAAACGCCGACCGGAAATGGTAGCTATCCGGCTTACTTGGCCCGAAAACTGAACTTAATTCCGGATTATTATCTGGTGGCCGGATTTGGCGTTACCACGACGGTTTTTCAGTCCTTCTTCAATAACCGCGAACGGTATATGAAAGGTAAGAAGTTTGTTGTGCTGATACTCGGCGCAGATTGTTTGCTGGCTCCGGTTCCTATACCCGACCTCAGACTGCTGGATGAAAACGCTTTAAGAATGCGCAACCAGCGTAGCGTGGGAGAAATTCTGCTCCAGGAGGTATCAACCCCGGCTTTTGACATTGATAACCTATTGCGAGCCAAGCCACAGAATGTGCACTATATTGCGGCCTGGCGGCGATTTGCTACTTCCGCCATGTTGGAACGCCTGTTGTCGAAAAAAAACCGCAGCTATAACTTGAACTCCGTTGCACTTCCCGATACTGTGGATCCGGAAAAAGAGACGTTCTATGTGATAATTGCCGCGGCTTTCCGACTGCAATCGGTGAGCTTGACGATAAACGGCAGGCCCCATGCGTTGTTGGTCAATCCCTATGAAGTCGAGCCACAACAGATCGTCGGCACCTTGCCACCTGGAACCAGGGAGTTGACCATTCAATTACGAGGCTCGGCCGACAACACCATCGTGGCCATCAAACGGATTATTTTTTTTCAAAAGAAATAATTTAAATTTAAGATCATAAGAAACACAAAGTATTTGCCATGGTATTTTCAAGCTATTTATTTTTATTTTTCTTTCTGCCGTTGGCGTTGGCAGTCTATTATTTAAGTCCAAAAAAGCTCAAGCATCTGACACTAACGCTGGTTAGTTATATCTTTTACGGGTGGGCCAATCCGTGGTTCATGCCGTTGATGCTTTTTACTACGACCGTCGACTACACGGACGGACGCATGATGGCAAAGTTTCCGTGCAGAAAAAAATTGTTCTTGACGATTTCGGTCGTTGTTGATCTCGCGGTACTCGGATTTTTTAAGTATTTTAATTTCGGCATCGAGAACTACAATACGCTGATGACGACAATGGGCATTCCGGAATGGCAGTACGCCGGATTTTTTCGGATCGTGCTGCCGCTCGGGATTAGTTTTTACACCTTCCAGAGCATGAGTTATGTGATTGACCTTTACCGCGGCGATGCGAAGGTGGTGACCAACTGGATCGATTATGCCTGTTTTGTATCGATGTTCCCGCAATTGGTGGCTGGGCCAATCGTCCGTTTTCAGGATATAGCGGATCAGCTAATTGAACGAACCTACAGCTGGGATAAATTCGCGCGCGGAATCGCATTTTTTATGTTCGGCATGGGCAAAAAGATCTTGCTCGCCAATCCCTGCGGCAAGATCGCCGATGTCTGTTTTTCCACCGCGGATCTCCATTTTGGCGACGCCTGGTACGGCATCACGTCATATGCGTTTCAAATCTATTATGACTTTTCCGGGTATTCGGACATGGCCATCGGCCTCGGGCTGATGCTTGGTTTCGTTTTCGCCAAAAACTTTGACTCGCCTTATAAGTCCTGTTCTATTACCGAATTTTGGCGGCGCTGGCACATGAGTTTATCAACTTGGCTACGCGACTATCTCTATATTCCGCTAGGTGGTAACCGCAAAGGCAAAGTCCGCACCTATGTCAATTTGACGCTTGTCATGCTATTGGGTGGATTATGGCATGGGGCTAGCTGGAACTTTCTGATCTGGGGCGGAATACATGGTGGATATCTTTCTTTTGAACGCCTCTTGGGCAAGGAAAGCGTTTATCACCGAATGCCGAAGATTATACAGGTGGCGCTGACCTTTTTCATCGTGCTGATTGCCTGGGTGTTTTTTCGGGCGGACACATTGCCGGATGCTTGGCGTTACCTGACCAGCATGTTTGGCGGTAGCGGCGCCGCAGCAAATATCAGTGGCGGAGCGATTGCGGCGGGGCTGATTTATTCACCTTATTATTTGGTGAATTTCATCATGGCGGCATTTGCGGTCTGGGCTTTGCCGACGACCTGGGATTTTACCCGCAAGCTCAATTGGTGGAAAATTCTTTGGGCGATGACGGTATTCGTGCTAGCGCTGATCGCATTGACCACGCAAAGTTACAACCCTTTCATCTACTTTATCTTTTAAGGGGAATACCATTATGAAAAAACAAAAAATGTCCCGTGAAAAGATTGCAAAACTCGAAATTGGTCATACTGAAATCAGTCGCTGTCAACAGCTCGTATTAAGCTTGTTTTTTCTGGCACTGATCGCGCTTTATCCGGTGGCGCAGATTTTGTATGAAACTAGGGGAAAACCGTTGTGTGAAATCCAGGAACTTCAACTGGGCCAACGTTTGAGTACGGCTTCCCGTGGCGAATGGGGCGCCGCGCTTAAAAGTTATGAAACATCTCTGGAGGAGAGCTCGCTGCTGCGCGCCGTGTTGTTGGAACCGGCACAGAAATTTCTGACCGGAGTGTTTGCTTCCGGCAATGAAAAGGTGATTGTGGGATCCGATGGCTGGCTCTTTTATGCCAGTGACTTTAATTATTTGGCCAATCCCGGCTTTCTGCGGCCAGAGCGGCTTTACAAACGCAAGCTTAAGGGTGGTCAGCCCGATCCGGTGAGCGCTGTTCTGGATTTCCAGCGCCAGTTGAAGGCGCGTGGCATTCGTCTTATTTTGCTTCCCGTACCGGCGAAACCGATGTTGTATGGTGACAAACTCGGCGGCAATGCTGCCGTAGGTTCGGTTTTGCAGAATCCTTCTTTTGACAAATTTCGTCGGGCCATGGAGGCCAACGGTATTACGGTATTGGACCTGGCTTCCGAATTTGCATTATTGCGTCTTGCCGGGACGGAGCCCTATCTTAAAACCGACACCCACTGGACGCCGGAAGCGATGGAAATCGCCGCCGCTGAGCTGGCGGAGCGGGTGTCTGGTAAAAAAGTACAGCCGTATTCAGCAACCCGGCAGATGACCCATCTAGGAGATATTGCCGCAATGCTGAAACTGCAAATGCCGGAAAAGTTTTTCCCTGCTGAAACTGTGACCATTCGGCCTTGCGAGAATTTTCGTGTCGTACCGGACGCTCCGGTATTGTTGCTGGGGGATAGTTTCTCTAATATTTACAGCGTTCCGGCAATGCAGTGGGGTGAAAAGTCCGGACTTGCTGAACGCTTGAGCGCATACCTCGGTTGCAACATTGATGTAATAGCGCGCAACGATGCCGGCGCGTTCGCTACCCGTGAATTTCTGAGCAACGAACTGCGCCGGGGACGCGACCGGCTGGCAGGCAAAAAGGTGGTGATTTACGAATTCGCTATTCGTGAATTGGCCGATGGCAACTGGAAGATGCTCGATTTGACTTTGGGGAAAGCCCCCGAAGTGCGTTTTCTTGCATTGGATGCGCCGCGCCGGGTCACGGCAACGGTCGAACGAGTTTCAATGGTGCCGCGCCCAAATTTTGCGCCTTACAAAGATCATATCATGAGTGTGCATTTCGTTGATATCGACGGTGGCAATGAGCAAGCATTAATATATATTAAAAGTATGGTCGATAATGTTTGGACTCCGGCTGCTCAGTGGCGGCCCGGAGACCAGGTGACTGTGACGTTGATGCCGTGGAGCGGCGATGTGGAATCGCAATTCGGCAGCTGGAATCGCAGCGACCTTGATGATGAAGAACTATTGTTACAGGAACCACTTTGGGGAGAATTGAAATGAAGAAGAGTTGGTTAATCGGATTGTTGTGTTGTGCAACCATGAGTATGCCGGCGGCGAGTACTACGCCGGACGTGGCGACTTTTGCGCACGAACAGTTGTCCAAAGTTAAACTGGGGACAATTACACTCAAGGGGTCCAACGGCTGGCTATACAGTCGCAATGAATTGGAACATTTGAGTAAAGGCCCGCTGGCTGGCGGTGCTGTCGTCCGGGTGGCGGAAGCCAGAAAACATCTCGATCCGATTCCGGCGATTGCGGCATTCAATGATGCGCTGAAAGAGCAGGATATTCGCTTAATCGTCGTGCCGGTGCCGCCCAAACTCGCGCTTCAGCCGATAGCACCGCTTAAGCAGGGCGATGCCATGGTCTATTTGAAGCCGTACTATGACGAACTGCGTGCGCAAGGCATTGAAGTGCTAGATTTGAGTGATGATTTTGCGGAAGCCGGAGTTCCGGTCTACTGTCGGCAGGACGCGCATTGGAATCCGGACGGACTTGGTCTGGCGGCGCGTAAGGTCGCGCAACGGATCGGGCTGAAAGGCAACACGGATTTCAAGGCGACAGAAAAAACGGTGACGATCGTTGGCGATCTGATGAGATCGTTGGACAAAAATGCCGTGCCCTCTGAAAAACTGACCGTTCGCGAAATTAACGGCAACACCTTTGATGAAAACAGTCCGATCCTGCTTCTGAGCGACAGTCACGGATTGGTTTTTTCTGCGGGGGGCGACATGCTCGCCGAACATGCCGGATTCGGAGAACAGCTGGCGCACGAGTTGAAAATGCCTGTTGACCGGATTGCCGTCAAGGGGTCTGCCGCTACCGCGGTGCGGATCAATCTTTATCGTAAGGCGGCTCGAAAGCCGGAATGGCTGAAAAATAAGAAATTTGTGATTTGGTTGTTTACTTGCCGGGAATTTACAGAAACCTCCAATGGCTGGCTAAAGGTGCCGGTATTGAAAAAATAATAGGACAACGTATGAAAATTATCAGTGTCGTGGGTGCCCGCCCAAATTTTATGAAGATCGCGCCTTTTTGCAAGGCGCTGTCTAAACATCCGGAAGTTCAGCATGTGCTGGTTCATACAGGACAGCATTATGACGTTCGAATGTCGGACTCCTTTTTTGTCGACTTGGGAATTCCTGAGCCGGATGTACATTTGAATATTGGCTCCGGCAGCCATGCCGAGCAGGTCGGCAAAACAATGATTGAATTTGAAAAGGTCGTCAAGGCAGAAAAGCCTGACTGGATTGTGGTGGTTGGCGATGTTAACGCCACCTGTGCCTGTTCGATCGTTGCCAAAAAAGAGCATGTGAAGCTCGCCCACATCGAAGCAGGGTTGCGTTCCGGTGATATTGACATGCCAGAGGAGGTCAACCGCCTCGTGACGGACCGTCTTGCAGATCTTTTGCTGACGCCGGACCGGATTGCCAACGCCAACTTAAAAGATGAAGGCGTTGCTGACGAGCGTATCGCCTTTGTCGGCAATATCATGATCGACACCTTGGAAGCTCAACGAGCCAAGGCGGAAAAGCGGAGCATTGCCGAAATCGTCAAACGCGATCTGCTGTTAGCGGACACGCCGGTTCCTGCTTTGCCGGACAATGAGTTTGTGGTCATGACTATGCATCGCCCCAGCAATGTCGATCAGATCGAAACGCTGAAGCCGCTGATCGACTTTCTGGTCAATGAAGTCTCCCGGGATTTGCCATTGCTGTGGCCAATCCATCCGCGCGCCCGCAAACAGCTGGAAATGTTCGGTCTTTGGGACCGGGTTGCGGCTAACGTCATATTGTTAAATCCGCTTGGTTACCATGACATGCTCCGGCTGAACATGGGGGCTAGGTTGATGTTGACTGACTCCGGTGGATTGCAGGAAGAGTGTTGTGTGCTAGGAACCCCCTGTTTGACGCTGCGTTGGAACACCGAACGCCCAGTCACGCTCAAGGAGCATGGCGGCGCATCACAGCTCGTCGGCAACGATGTTGCTAGAATCCGGGCCGCCTATCATAATGTTCTCAACTCTGAATGTAAGCCGCAACGCCCTGAACTCTGGGACGGACATGCCGCGGAAAGAATCGTTCAAGCTATCTTAATATATGGAAAGTAAAAATATGAAAAAAATCATTATTACTGGTGGTGGTGGGTTCATCGGGTCGGCGCTGATCCGACACCTGGTGAAAAGTGAGCTTGCCGAGGTGGTCAATCTTGACAAACTTACTTACGCCGGAAATCTTGAAAGCCTGCGAGAAATCGCAGATTCCCCGCTGTACCATTTTGCTAAACTTGATATCTGCGATGCTGAAGGCGTGGCCAATCTTTTCGCTGAATTTCAGCCTGATGCAATCATGCATCTTGCCGCGGAAAGCCATGTGGACCGTTCGATTGACGATCCGCTGTGCTTCGTGCAGACTAACGTGCTCGGCACTGCTAATCTGCTTCAGTGCGCGTTGAACTATTGGCATACGCTTCCAGTTGATAGCCGGGCTGTATTCCGGTTCCAGCATATTTCAACCGATGAAGTGTATGGCTCGCTTGGCAAAGAAGGTTTTTTCAAGGAAACGACCTCTTACGATCCGCGATCCCCTTATTCGGCGAGCAAAGCGGCAAGCGATCATATGGTGCGTGCGTGGCACTATACCTTCGGACTGCCTGTCCTCCTAAGCAACTGCTCCAACAATTATGGACCTTATCATTTCCCGGAAAAACTCATTCCGTTGGTGATTTTAAATGCATTGGATGGCAAACCTCTGCCAATTTACGGAAAGGGCGACAATATTCGCGACTGGCTTTATGTTGACGATCATGCCAAAGCTTTATGGCAGATTAATCAAAAGGGCGTGCCGGGCGAAACTTACAATGTCGGCGGTCACAATGAACGCACTAATCTTGAAGTGGTACAAAGTATCTGCCGGATTCTAGACGATTTGCAGCCGAAAAAGGCTGGAAGTTATGCCGATCAAATCATTTTTGTCGCCGACCGGCCGGGACACGACCGGCGCTATGCGATCGACGCGTCTAAGCTCTGCAATGAACTTGGCTGGCATCCTGAAGAGGACTTCGATTCGGGAATCCGGCGTACGGTGATTTGGTATTTGGAAAACAGCTGGTGGTGGAAACCAATCAGAGAAAAGAAATATGCCGGAGCGCGGCTCGGCAAGGGAGAATAATCATGAAAGGAATCGTATTGGCCGGTGGCACGGGATCGCGCTTGCATCCGATCACGCTCGGGGTATCCAAACAACTACTCAGCGTTTATGACAAGCCGATGATCTATTATCCCCTGAGCGTATTGATGCTTGCCAACATTCGGGATATTCTGGTTATCACCACGCCTGAAGACCAGTCCGGGTTTCAACGGCTGCTAGGCGACGGCTCGGGGTTTGGCGTTAATTTGAGCTATGCGGTTCAGCCCCATCCGGACGGACTGGCGCAGGCCTTTATCATCGGGGCCGATTTTATCGGTAATGATCGCGTGGCACTGGTGTTGGGCGATAACATCTTCTATGGTGCAACTCTTTCGCAACTACTGAGAAATGCGGTTGCGCGGGAAACGGGAGCCACGGTTTTCGGTTATTATGTGAGTGATCCCGAACGTTTCGGAGTGGTGGAATTCAATACGGCAGGCAATGCGATGTCCATTGAGGAAAAACCGGCGCAGCCGAAATCGAATTACGCGGTGACTGGGCTGTATTTTTACGATAACGACGTCGTAGCAGTTGCGAACTCCATTAAGCCGTCAGCGCGCGGTGAATTGGAAATTACTGAAGTCAACAACGCGTATTTGCGTGCTGGGAAATTGCATGTGGAAAAATTGGGCCGCGGTTATGCCTGGCTCGATACTGGTACCCATAAAAGCATGCTTGAAGCTGCCAATTTCATTCAAACGGTCGAAACCCGCCAGGGGCTTCAGATTGCCTGCCTTCCGGAGATCGCTTACGAAAACGGCTGGATGAACAAGAACGATATTCGCGCGTGCTGCCGCAATCTGGACAAAACCGAGTATGGGCAGTATCTGCTTCGTATGATCGGTTAAACATTGGCGTTTGCAGAATATGAGCTGGATGTGCAACATTTGCAAACCCTCAATTAGAGGATGAAATGAAGTCTGAACATTCATATCTGTTGATGCTGTTTGATTCACTTAAGAATGCGGCAAAGAAAAGTAATTCGGCAAATGATGTGGTATAAGCCTTATTTTAGTTATTTGAGATTTTTGTTTCCCCTCTCTTGAAAGTCGTCTAAAACAAGTACTAAACGCATAATTCTTTAGAAACGCCTCGATTTTTCTTAAAATCGGGGCGTTTCTATTTGCAAATAAACATGTTCTTTTATATACAAACACTTTATAAAGGAGGGTGCCCCATGCCTAAAAGATTAAAAACTCATGTTGGAGAACTAAATGGAGAATAACTGAAATTAGAAAAGCAACTGGAAAAAGGACTCGAAAATCATTCCTTTAACGGAAAACGATCAACGGAAACGACTGGGTGACATCGTCTCTTTTTGGAATTTCTTGAGGTGTTAAAAAATAGTGTCTGTATTTGCTGACTTTCAGGTTAAAAATGAATCCGTCGTTAATATATGCAAAGAAATGCTATCGGGCATCCCAATAAGCTCTTTTGAGACTTTTTACAGTCTAAAAGAATGAGAAATAGTTCGCACTAAAATTATAAGTAATAAAAAAGGTCTTTGCGAGAGATAGTTCGCAAAGACCTTTTTTATTCTTTTTTTACTATTTTTTTGAACCGTAAATATACAGCTTGTAATTTTTTTTGCGTATTTTTTAATATTTTTTTTTGTAACTACTTGAAAACCATCATT
>Ga0172377_10007047_pt1 | contig 11583 bp, 11 predicted proteins | sample Pumphouse3metaG_FD_119749 | JGI IMG/M metagenome (GOLD analysis project Ga0172377, IMG submission 119749) | Leachate microbial communities from a municipal landfill in Southern Ontario, Canada - Pumphouse #3 metaG | ecosystem: Engineered > Solid waste > Landfill > Unclassified | place: Canada... | reverse complement strand
ATATATTCAAAAGGACTGTTGGAGTAGTTGAGGTTAATTTCTTGATGAATTAGAGATAGAGTTTGAAGAATTGCTTTTCTATTGCCATAAGCAAGCCAAGAACTTATAAAAGATGATATTTCAATATCCTGTTTTTTAGAATATTGATGAGGAAACTTTATTGGGTCGGTTTCAATAAAGTCTTTGGTGTTATATATCTTGGCATAATCAATTAAAAGTGAGACTTTAGCTTTTGAAATCATGGCAACAGGGAAACAAAATGTTTAGTAGTTTTTTATTGATTCGTATAGCAAGTCGTGAATATTTGTTCTGATATTATTTTTTGAGAGCTTTCCATTGTTTTGCTCAGGATAAACTCTATTGGCAAGGAATACAAATGTTAAGTTTTCCTTTGGTTCAACCCAAAAATAAGTTCCAGTAAATCCAGTGTGTCCAAAACTTTCTTTTGAAGCGTATTGTGAGCAAGGAGAAGAATTACCATTTTCTTTTGCAACAGGTTTGTCAAATCCCAAAACTCTTCTATTGTTTTTGAAATAGGTTGTGTTGAAAAGTTTTATTGTACTTTCATTTATATATCTATGATTGTTGTATGTACCTCCATTAAGAAGCATTTGGCAAAGCTCAGCAATATCCATAGCATTGGAAAAAAGTCCTGCATGTCCAGCAACTCCTCCAAACATTGCAGCAGCTGGGTCGTGAACATAACCTCTAATTAATCTATGTCTAAAAGTATTATCCATTTCGGTTGGAGCTATATTGCTGTTTGAAAATCTTTCCAAAGGATTATAACCAATATATTTTAATCCCATAGGTTTGTAGAAATTTTCAAAAGCATAAACATTCAAAGGTTTATTAGTAATTCTTTCAATAACCTCACCTAAAAGAATAAAACCGAAATCGGAGTAAACATATTTTTTATCTTTATTCAAATCGGTCTTAACTATTCTGTCTAAAATAGTCTTTTTGTATGATTTAAGTATGTAAAGACTATCGCAAACTGGAACATATTTATCAGAGTTTGGATTTTTAAACTTGTAGATTGAAGGATTTAATTTATTATCATTCATGGTTGCTTTATAGAATCCCTCCCATGCCTTTAGTCCTGCATTATGAGAAAGCACTTCTTTAAAAGTTATATCACTTTTATTGGAGTTCTCTAAAATAGGAAGGTATTTTGATAGTTTTTCATCTAACTTATAATGATTTTCATCGTAGAGTTTCATCATTGATATAGTGGTGCTCATAACCTTAGTTACAGAAGCAACATCATAAAGCGTGTTATTATTTACTTTTTGAAGTGAATCGTAGGTTAAATATCCATAAGATTTTTGATAAACAAGTTTGTTGTCCTTATATACTACAATTTGGCAGCCTGGATAAGCCTTGTCTATTATTCCTGCATTGGCAATGCTGTCAATTTTCTTGAAATAAAGAGGGTTCATTTTAGCATCATTGCAGTTAATAAAGCTCATTGCATCTTCATCAAAATGTAATCCTAAATTAACTTTATAGTTTTCTGAGCATGTCACTGGAAGTTTTCCTTTAACATCAATCTTCCCAAAAATGCTTTTAGCCAAAGCTTTTTGTAAAGAAGGTATGTTTTCATAGCCCAAAAGAATTGCTTTAATATCTTTTAAACTATCAACCAATTCAAGAGAGTAGGGGTTAGCAAAAAGAGCGAGAATGGTTTTTTCGTTTTTCTGCAATATGTTCAAATTCTTTATTGCAGTGGAATCAATACCGAAGTTGGTTTTAATGCCTCTTTTAATATTTCCGTTTATTGTTGCAACAACATAATCATAATCTATCAGCTTTCCTTCAATAATACTTAAAGAATCCCCAGCTACTATTTTAAAAGTATCAACTTCACAATATTCTTTAAGAGTTGAAGTAAAAGTATTAATATCTCCATTTCCCAATTGAACTACAGCAATTTTAATATTATGTCTGTCGTAAATTGGAAGCATATTACATTCATTCTTAACAAGAGTAATTATGCTTTCTGATAATTGAGATGTAATATCTTCAGCTTGTTTAATCAAATTTTCATTTGGAATAGAAAATTCATTAACTTCATTATCAAATAAGCCCAATTCATATTTTAAATTAAGAACTTTCTTGCATTTATTTTCAATGTCTTCTATGCTAATTCTATTATCTTTTATTGCTTGTAAAATTGCACTTACAGCCTTATATGCATTATCAGGCATTAGTAAAATATCAACTCCAGCCATTAGAGCCAAAACTTCAGCCTCTCCATTAGTGTAGTCGTTTGTAACGCCTTTCATATTTAGTGCATCTGTAATAACAATTCCATTAAAACAGAGTTCATTTCTTAAATAATAGTTAATAACTTCTTTGCTTAGAGAAGAAGGAAGTTTTTCGTTAGGGATAAGAGAAGGGATATTCAAATGACCAACCATAATCATTTTAGCTCCTCTTTCTATTCCATAAGTGAAAGGATAAGAGTCAACTGAATCTATAAACTCCTTACTATGATTAATAACAGGTAATAAAAAATGAGAATCAGTTTCTGTGTCTCCATGACCAGGAAAATGCTTTAAAGAACCCAAAACACCGTTATCTTGCATTCCTTTCATATAAGCCCATCCAAGTTTTGCAACTCTTTCTTTGTCTTGACCAAATGAACGAAACCCAATTACAGGATTTTTTGGATTAAGATTAATATCAATTGTTGGAGCAAAATTAATATGTATGCCCAATGACTTCGCTTGAAGAGCAATATTTTTACCCATTTCGTAAATTAAGGAATCGTTATCTGTTGCTCCAAGAGTTATTTGAGTAGGATAAGAATATGAGTCAGTTAATCTCATGGCTAAACCCCATTCTCCATCAATGCTGATTAAAAGAGGAGTTTTTGCAATGGAATTATATTTCTTGTTTAAATCAATTAAATCATTAGAAGTGCCCTTAAAAAAACAAACACCACCAATCTTTAAACTGTCAATACTTTTAATTATGTCTTTAATGTTTGAATTCTTACTATTTGCATCAGAGCCAATAATTATTAATTGTCCAATCTTTTCCTCAATTGACATCGAATTGAGCTTATTGTTTACAAAAGCTTCTTGTTGAGAAAGTTTAGCTGGACTTGGTTTTCTTCCAGTTGCAGAAACACATGAAAAAAGTAAAATACTTAAAGAGAAAGAAACAATAATTAAATTATACTTCATTTTAATATCTTGATTAGCGATTTTTATTTATTATTGTGCAAAGATAATGAAATTGGAAATACCAATGTATATGAAATTGGAATTAGTATAAACAAAAAGAGCTGTCAAACTTAATTTGACAGCTCTTCAAATTCTTAATTAAAAAGACTATTTAGAAGAAGAAACTATAATAATAGCTGCTTGTTGAATTCTTGATTTGTAAGTAGGGTTTGAAACACATTCTTTTATTTTAGCATCTCTTGAAGCTACTTCTTTTCTAAGTGTTAACCATTCTTCAAGTTGTTTTGGTCCGTTAGCTTTAACTTTCTTTGCACCTTGAAGTCTTGTTGCATAACCTTCATATTCAGCAACTAATTTTTCGCATGGATCAACTTTTGGTTGTTCTGGTTTTGCTGGTTTTGCTGCTGGTTTAGCAGTTGTAGTTGTTTTAGCAGGAGCTGGAGCAGCTACAGGTTCTTCAACTGGAGTTTCAACTTCTACAGCAGGAGTTTCAATTGCTGTTTCTGTTGGAGTTTCAACAGGTGCTTCTTTTTTTCCGCAAGCTGCAACTAATGCAACTAATGCAATACCTAATAATAAGTGTTTTACCTTCATAATTTTTAAAATTTTAAAATTAGTAATCATATAATTTGACAATGCAATAATACAACAAATTTTCAATTTGGCAAGTGTTTATTAGAAATAAAAATATAAGAGATTTGAGTATTTATTAGTTTTGAATTTTGGAATCAATAAGTTAAACAAGCAAAAGGATGATTAACAATAATAATTTTGATTATTTAATGTCTATCTAAATTGTCATATTAAATGAGTTCTGTAATAAATAAAAAAAATATTTGCTAATGGGATTAGAACAAATATTGTAATTTTGCTCAATAAATTTAAAGTAATATGAAAATAGTAAGTGTTGAACCAATAGGAATAAGTATTGAAAAAAGTGAACAAATAAGAAAAGAATTTTTGGAATTAGGGCATGATTTCTATTGTTATATGGATAGAAAAGAAGATGAAGAAACTGTGAAAGAAAGAATGCACGATGCTGATGTAGTTGTTATATCAAACATTAAATTAAGCTCAGAAGTTTTAAAATCATCTCGAAAACTAAAAATGCTATCGGTTGCTTTCACGGGTTTAGACCATATTGATTTGGATTATTGTACAGAGCATAATATAAAAGTTGTAAATGCTTCAGGATATGCAACTGTTGGTGTTGCTGAACTTGCAATTGGATTAATGATTGATGTTTATCGTCATATTTCATTATTAGACCAAGATATAAGAAATGGTAAAACTAGAAATAATTTTTTAGGGCGTCAATTAAGAGGTAAAACTGTTGGAATTATAGGAACAGGAGCAATTGGATTAGAAACGGCAATTTTGTTAAAAGCAATGGGTTGTACTATAATTGCATGGAACAGAACAGAAAGAGAAGAAGCAAAAAAACTTAATATTAAATATGTATCACTTCAAGATTTAATGAAGCAATCTGACATTATCTCTCTTCATGTACCACTAAATAAAGAAACATATCATTTAATTAACAGGGATTTATTGTCTCTTTGTAAGAAAGATGCAATCTTAATAAACACTGCAAGAGGAAATGTTGTGGATATGGAAGCATTAGCTGAAAGTTTAAGAAAAGGTCTTTTGGCAGGAGCAGGTATTGATGTTTTTGAAACAGAACCTCCATTAGCTAAAAATCATCCACTTATTAATGCTCCAAATTGTATTCTAACTCCTCATATTGCATATGCAACACGCGAAGCTTTTGATATAAGAATAGATATTGTGATTAATAATATAAAGTCTTGGCTAAATTCCTAATTGTATAGGGGAATTTGAATCCTTAAACTATTACTTGTCTTTAAAGATCTCATTTTGAATACGAATAGACTCTTGATGAATTGATTCAAAAATATCTTTAATGAATTCTTCATCTAATTCACTGCCTTTGGCATTTTCCAATCTTTTCTGAATCATTTCATTCAAACGTTTAATTTGTAAGATTGGAATATTTTTTTCTTTTTTTCTTTTAGCAACCTCAATTGCTAAATTCATTCTTTGTTTTAAAATATCTAATAACTCAAAGTCCAGACTATCAATCTCTGCTCTTAATGTCTTTATTGAGTTAATCTTTTCTATACTGTTATTAGGTATAATGAGTTCTTCCAATAATTGTTTTAGCTCAGAGGGAGTTATTTGCTGTTTTTTATCTGTTAGAGCTATGTTTGGATTATTATGAACTTCAATCATTAATCCATTTAGACCAATATTTATTGCTGTTTGAGATATATCTTTAACCAAACAACTGAGTCCAGCAATATGGCTTGGATCACAAATAATAGAAATGTCAGGGAAAATTCTTTTGAGTTCTATAGGTATCTTCCAATAGGGTGTTTGACGATAAATGCCATTGTCAGCAAATGAAAAACCTCTATGAATGGCAAATATTTTACCATTACAACAAGATTTAATTCTTTCAATTGCACCAACCCATAGTTTTATGTCTGGATTTAGAGGATTTTTGATGAAAATAGGAATATTTACTCCTTTTAAACTTTCTGCAAGTTCTTGAACATAAAAAGGGTTTGTTGTTGTTCTTGCTCCAATCCAAAGACCATCAATAGAGTGTTCTAAACATTTTTCTATATGTGAAGGAGTTCCAACTTCAGTCATTACCTTAAGAGGAGTTTGTTTTTTTACTTCAGAGAGCCAACGCAAGCCCTTAACTCCAACTCCTTCGAAATGATTTGGTCTTGTGCGAGGTTTCCAAATACCTGCCCTAAACCAATTTATGCCACCAATAGTGCTTATTTCTTTGGCTGTACTTAAAATTTGTTCTTTTGATTCTGCAGAACAAGGTCCTGCTATTAATTCAAGCACAACTCAAAATCATGATTTAAAGTTAAGCTTTCAAATCTTTCGCAATTTGCATAAGAAAGAATAGTTGTGATAACTTTATTGCTCGGAAGTAATGAAGTTTCTTCTTGATTTGAACTTTCATTTTCAAAAAGATCTTCTTCCCACAATGTTAATAAATCAAATATGTAATTTTCTGCCATAAAAAAATTTGTTAGTTGCTTTTATTGAAAAACGACTAACAAATTTTATTATTATATGCTTTTACCCTTTTAAGATTTTTTTACATATGTAAAACCATAGAGTTCTCTTCTGCCAAACGACGCATGTTTATTAATGCATATCGCATTCTTCCAAGTGCAGTGTTTATGCTAACTCCAGTTTTATCTGCAATTTCTTTAAAGCTTAGATTAGAATAATGACGTAAAACCAAAACTCTTCTTTGTTCTTCAGGAAGTTGACGAACAAGTTTTCTTACGTCATCATGAATTTGATTTTTAATCATCTTGTGTTCAATTGATTCTTCTCTGCTATCAATCACATCAAATATATCAAAGCTTTCATCTGTTTTGATTGTAGGGAAGCGTTGATTCTTACGAAAATAATCTATAACTAAATTATGAGCAATTCTCATTGCCCATTGTATATATTTACCTTCATTTCTATATTTACCACCTCTAAGAGTGTTTACAATTTTTATATTTGTGTCTTGAAAAAGATCATCAGCAAGAGCTTTTTCTTTTACTAAAGAAAGAATGTAATTAAAAATTTTACTTTGGTGACGAGATAATAAAACTTCAAAAGCTTGCTTATCATCCTGCATGAATGCAGAAACCAACTCATTGTCGCTCATTTTATCATATAACATAGGAAACCTCCTTTTTTATTATTAAGTTTATATTGTTAAAAAAGTAATTTTCCTATTCGATAAGCGTTATTTTTTGGTTTTGATTATTGTTTTATGGTGCAAAGATAAATATAAATTTTAAAAATGCAAGTTTTACGTTGATTTTTTTCTAAAAATATTATCTTTGCACCCGATTAAAATGTGTAAAAATATAAAGTATGAGATGTGTTAGAATAATTTTTATTGTTGTATTTCTTTTTGGAATAATTTCTTGCGGGCAGGATAAAAAAGACAATAAAAACGAAACAAAAGATGAGTTAGCTCTTTTGGATGTGAAAATAAGACAAGAACCTAAAAATGCTGATTTATATTATGCCCGTTCTAAAGTTTTGTTAGAGAAAGGGAATATGAAAGAAAGTTTAATGGATATACAAACCGCTATTGATTTAAATAAAAAAGAGGTTAAATATTACGTTAGAAAAGCAGATATTCTTTTTAAAACTGGAGAAACAACATTGGCTTTTGCCTCTTTACAGGAAGCTTTAAAAGTAAATCCTAAATCAGCAGAAGCATATTTAAAGACAGCTGAAATAGCATTACTACTTAAAGACTATGATAAAACAATGTTTAATGTAAATGAAGCATTAAAGATAGATAAATTAAGCTCTCAAGCCTACTATTTGAGAGGCTGGACATTGAAAGAAAAAGGAGATACAATTCATGCAGTAGAAAGCTATAAAAAAGCAATTGAGTTAAAGCCCGATTATGAAGAACCATTTGAAGAATTAGGATTACTCCATGCTATTAAAGGAGATAGATTAGCAATAGACTATTTAACATCTACAATAAACATTAATCCTAAAAATGTAAATGCTATGTATGCTTTGGGACTTTTCTACCAAGAGCATTCAATGATGCAAAAGGCTTTAGATATTTATCAACAAATATTAAATATTGAGCCAAAACATGCCGATGCACTTCACAATGTTGGGTACATAAATTTAGTTTATAAGAAATCTTATCAAGATGCATTAATTCTTTTCTCTAAAGCAATTGAGGCAGATACGAATTTCTATCAGGCATATTTCAACAGAGGAATAGCATATGAACATTTGAAAGATATTCCAAAAGCTCAATCTGACTTTAAAAAAGTATTAGAAATATACCCAGAACATAAGTTAGCAAAACAACATTTGAAAAAATAGAATGAAATATTATCAAAAAAAATCAAAAAAAATATCTGTATAAGAAATAAAAATGTAATTTTGCATGAACAATTAAAGAGGAGAAATGTTTGAAAAAATAAACATAAATAACACATTAAATAGTATCTATTACGATATTAAGAATTTTAGTTTTTACAATTAAGCGACTTATTTTAGTCGCTTTTTTTATGGAATAATATAAACAATCACATAAATAAACAAATTAGATGAATTTAAAAGGCAAAAATTTAATTTCAATTTCAGATTACTCAAAGGAAGAATATTTAGAAATACTTCGTTTGGCTGAAGAATTTGAAAAAAATCCTAAACAGGAAATTTTAAGAGATAAGGTTGTAGCTTCAATTTTCTTTGAACCTTCAACAAGAACTCGCTTAAGTTTTGAAAGTGCAGCATCAATGTTGGGAGCAAAGGTTATAGGTTTTTCTAATCCTTCAGCAACATCTCAATCAAAAGGAGAATCTCTTCACGACACAATTAAGATGTTGTCATCCTATGTTGATATTATAGTTATGCGTCATTCTATTGAAGGTGCAGCTCGCTATGCAGCAGAAGTGGCAAGTGTTCCTTTTATCAATGCGGGAGATGGAGCAAACCAGCATCCGACTCAATGTATGCTGGATTTATATTCAATTTTAAAAACGCAAGGTAAATTAGAAAACCTTAATATTACCTTAGTGGGAGATTTAAAATATGGAAGAACCGTTCATTCACTTGTTCAAGCAATGTGTAATTTTAATGCAACTTTCCATTTAGTATCTCCAAACGAATTGAAATTGCCTTCTTCTGTAAAAATGCATATTAAAGATGCTAACCTAAAATATGAACAATACACCAAATTAGAAGATGTAATCCCTTTTTCAGACATAATTTATATGACACGTATTCAAAGAGAAAGATTTTCTGATCCATTAGAATACGAAAAAGTAAAAGATTCCTACATCTTAGATGCAGCAATGCTAAAAGGATGTAAAGAAACAATGAGAATACTTCATCCACTTCCAAGAGTTAATGAAATTGCAACAGACGTTGATAAAACTCCTTATGCATACTATTTTCAACAAGCAAGAAATGGAGTTTACGTTCGTCAAGCACTAATGGCAGCAATATTAGGAGTAAAATAATAAAACCAAATTAAATGACAACAGAAAATAAAAAAGAATTAATAGTTTCAGCAATTGAAAACGGAACTGTTATTGACCATATTCCAGTAGATACAGTACTTATGGTATTAAGTATTTTGGGATTAGATAAATATGAAGATGAAGTATTGATTGGAAATAACCTTAATAGTAAGAAATACGGCCAAAAAGGAATTATTAAGGCAAGAAACAAGTTTTTTGAACAAGACGATATAAACAAAATAGCACTTGTTGCTCCAAATGCAACTCTAATTGTGATTAGAGACTATGAAGTTGTTGAGAAAAAATTTGTTGAAATACCTGAAAAGATAGAAAAGATATTAAAATGTATAAATCCAAATTGCATAACCAATAAGGAAACAATTGAGACGAAGTTTAATGTTATTGAAGAAAACCCATTAAAAATTCAATGTCATTATTGCGAAAAAACAATGACTAACATTCGTTTTGCAGAATAGATAATATTTACTATCCAATTTTTTAAAAATAGAGATTATCAAGCAGTATTTAAACAAAATATTAAAAAAATGGTGGGCAACGTCTTTGGTTTTCTTCAAGATAATGATACCTGTAAGTATTATTATTAAAATCTTGCAGGAAACCAATGCAATGCCTTTAATTAGTCAAGTTTTTGAGCCCTTAATGCATCCTTTAGGACTGCCTTCAGAGATGAGTTTGGTATGGGTAACGGCAATGTTATCCAATATTTATGGAGGAATATTAGCTTTAAGCAGCATTTATGCCAATAATCCACTTACCATGGCTCAAATGACAACACTTACAACATTAATTCTATTTGCACACACTCTATTAATAGAAATACCAATATGTAAAAAAGCAGGAACAAAAATATTCCCAATATTTCTAATTCGTGTTGTTGGAGGATATGTTTTTGCTTTAATTTTAAATTTGATTTATTCATCATTTGGTGCGTATCAAAATCAAATTTCAATTCCTCTGCTAACTACAAATGATATTTCTTTAGGCAAATGGGCTTTATTGGAAATCAGAAAATATATTATAATTGCAATTATTGTATTGTCATTAATCATCACTTTAGATGTATTAGAAAGAATAAAAGTGATTAACATAATAAATAAGCTACTATACCCAATAATAAAGCTTTTAGGAATAAGTGAGAAAGTTCTTCCGCTTACCTTAATAGGAATGACATTAGGGCTGGCTTATGGAGGGGGACTTATTATTACAGAATCAAAACAAAAGGATATTTCTCCAAAAGACATATTCCTTTCATTGGCGCTCTTAAGTCTTTTTCATTCAATAATTGAGGACTCTCTTCTTATGATAGGACTTGGAGCTTCTTGGACAGGAATATTCTTGTTCCGATTTGTTGTATCTATTCTTGCAATGTTTATGATCGTTAAGATTGTCAATAAGCTGCCTATAAAATATTTTATGAGAACTTCTTCCCCAAAATCATTATAAATATTTAGAAAATAATTTGCATTTCAATGCCAATTCGTACAATATATAATTAGAAAATTATATTGAAGTTTTAATTGAATACAACAAACAAATTATTTGTTTGTTATTCAAAAATATCTATTTTTGCAAAAAATAAAAGTAATAATTATGAAAAAAATAGCATTCTATTCCATTTTACTATCTCTTGCAGCTTTTAGTTTTAGTTGTGGAGGAGACGACGATACAAATCCAACAAAACCTTCTTCAAATCAAACATCCATATCCAATACAAATGTTAATCTAAAAGTTGGAGAAACAGCCAATGTTGTAATTAAAAATTATGATTCATTAGTTTTTGTGAATAATTCCAATATTGCTACAATTGAAAAGATAGATTCATTAAATTACCGAATAGTTGGAAGAAAGGTTGGGACTACATTTATAGATTTAAAATCTGTAAAATGTAATATTACAATCAACAGATATTATGCATATTTTAGAGATCCAAATCTATCATGGGGAGAAGGAAAAAATATTGTTAAATCTTACGAATTAAGACTTCTAAAAACAGATGAGCCATCTTCGTTACTATATCAAGAAAATAATAGTGTTTGCCTAAAGTATGTACATTATCTTTTTAGTGACTATAAACTGTCAAGCATAAACATGTATTTTCTGCCAAACAAAACAGTAGAGCTTAATAATTATCTAAACGATTATTATATGCAGTCAGCTCAAACAGATTCTGAATATGATTTATACGAAAGTCCACTTCCTAAAACAGATCCAAAGTTTTTCAATGTTAAAGTAAAAAAGACACTCGTTAATTTCAATAATGTTGATTATATAATTGTAACACTTTCTAATCCAAATTACAAGTAATTTAATTGCTT
>Ga0172377_10007045_pt1 | contig 11587 bp, 8 predicted proteins | sample Pumphouse3metaG_FD_119749 | JGI IMG/M metagenome (GOLD analysis project Ga0172377, IMG submission 119749) | Leachate microbial communities from a municipal landfill in Southern Ontario, Canada - Pumphouse #3 metaG | ecosystem: Engineered > Solid waste > Landfill > Unclassified | place: Canada... | reverse complement strand
TTGTCGTTGAACAGGATGACGGAAGGTGTCGTGTCTTCCTGCTCGAAGTTCTTCTCGACAGCGGGTTCTCCGTTCTCATCGATGTACGCGAGGCACGAGTATGTCGTACCGAGGTCAATTCCTATTAGGTATTCTTCTGCCATATTCATTCTTCTCCTTTCTTCTCTGTTTTATTATTCTGAATGATTTCGTTTTGAGGGGTTTGTTCGGTGAATTTGTAGATCTTCACCTTTTCTTTGAAGAGAACGCGTCCTTCGAACTCGTATCCGTCGGACATTCTCTCCGCCACCATTCCGTTCAGGCTTTCGTCGTCCGTCGGTATGACATCGACGATCCTCTGATGGAGGGTGTTCAGTTTTTCGTAATCGAATTTGCCTATCTGCACTCCGGCATCCGCAAGGATGTTCTCCATGTCGATGCTGTATGCAGTGAATGATCCCAATACGTCCTTGGGACTGAATTTGTCGAGTTTCTTCTCCATGTCGTTGCAGAGTTTGAAGAAGTCCTCCCTCATTGCACAGAGCTGTTCCAGCATGGTTATGAACTTCTTGTTCGCCAGTTCGGCATCCCTTTTGTTCACGGCGGCCATGTATGCCTTGTGCTGTTCTTTGGATGTGAGGTATTCCTCGTTGTTCGCTTTGAGGGCGGAGACCTCTGTCCTGAGGGCCTCGATCTCTTTCTTCAGCGATTCCACGTCCTCGGAAGGTGCGGAAACGGGAACAGGTTCTTTGATCTCTTCTTCCGGAGCGGGTTCTTCGTCCTCCGGGACCTCTTTCTCTTCGGAAACGGTCACGGGTTCGTCGGCAACTGCAGTAGCGGTGACCACTTCGGTCACTTCTACGGGCCGTTCTTCGGGGACGTCGAACTCTGCGACATCGTCTATGACGATTTCCTCTTCGACGACAGGTTCTTCTTCGGTATCCGCTTCTTTCTCGAGCGTTCCTGTGGTGAGCAGGTTGCGGAGCATCTCTTTCTTATTCTTTTTCTTACTCATTGTTTATCCTCCGTTCCTGTGTCATTCAGCAGCCAGATGAACGGATCCTCCACTCTCATGGGGGATATTCCTCTGGACAGTTTGCTTCCGACAGGATTGCTTCCAAGCGATGAGACCGCAAAGTAGCAGTGGTGCTGGAATTCCTTCACCGTCTGGGTGAATTCGTTGGACAGCGCCCTGCGAAGATACTCTTCGATCTCGGCGCTGATCTGTTCGAAGTTCGAGCGGTCGTATTTTCCGCGTTCACGGTCTATGTGAAGTGCGGAATTGATACCGAACAGGATCTTTGCCTCTTCTTCGTTCTCGGGTGATTTCAAAAGGACATCGGTCTTCGTCAGCGCTACGGCCAGCGGGATCTGTATCTTGTCCTTCATCTTGATCTTATTATTGGTACGGATGATGTTGGCGACATTCGCGAGCATCTCGGTAACATTCGGTCCGCATGCGGGTTTGTTGTCCATGCGGATCCTGTTATTGATGTAGGGTATCTGCAGCGGGTCCACAAGGAACACGATGCCCGATGCGCGGGATATGAACGAGTTGATGTTCAGACCCATGATCTTGGTGGTGGAATCGAGGTCCTCTCCTGCCGTATCGAAGAATGCGAGGGTGTAGACGCGGGGTCTGTTGCCTTCGATGAATCTGAGATAGTAGATCATAGGTTCTCTGGCCTCTTTGCTTTCCTCGAAGGACAGCGTGGGCGAGAGTTTTCTTCCCTCTTCGAACAGTCTCTTGAAATAGACGTCGCGGTAGACCAGGGTGGTCTTGTCGGTGGCCGCGCTCATGGTGGCCCCGAACTCCTGTGTGAACGAACTCCTCAGCTGGTTGATGAGGACCGCTATGTAGTGGCTCTTTCCGACCCCTTTGGGACCGAGGATGACGAAGACGGTGCTTCCCTCCTCTTCGGCTCCCTGCGGTATCGGATTGTGACACACGGGACACAGCCTCTTGTACGCCGGTCTGTGGCAGATGTCGCAGATCCCGGGGGTGTTTCCGGGTGCATCTCTGATGATGTGGTGTTTGGTGGTCACAGCATCGGAGCCCAGAGGGTCCCTTCCCAGGAAGATCGTGTTCTCCACATCGATCTCCTTATCGTCCTTTCCGCAGCTGTATTTCTTGGCATCTGCGGGCGAAAGGCTTCTGAGGAACTGCTTCGTACAGGAAGGGTTCGTGCACTGATAGTGTATATTGTTGAGATCGATCTTGTTGAAACAGAACGGACAGATGTATCCGTGTTCCTGAGATTCCTGATTCTTTTTGGCCGTATTCATCCCTCCATGTTGTACAGCGGGTGTATGAACCTGAAGCTGTGGTAGTCCTCTTCATCGAGGAAGAACAGTCTTACCTTGCTCAGGTCCAGTTTCGGCGGGGCGGTGAATGATATCGTCGCACGGCCGTTGCTGAGTGCTATCGGTGTTCTGCATGTCCAGATGTTCTCTCCGTCCCAGATCTTCAGGGGGATGCCCTCCGACACCGATATGGCGCACATGGGCGGGAGCATTCTGATGCCCGGTTCCGTCTCAAGGGACACATTGACCTTGGAACTGCCTCTCATCGATCTGTCGAGTTCCATGGTGTACTTGACCTTGCTGTAATTGCCGGAGAAGATGTCTATGCTCATTCCGCGGGAGTACATCCTCTCTCCGTTGATGGTGTACTGTGCGAACAGGGTCATGACCTTCTTCTTGGAATTGCCCATGGGAATACGGATCATCCTGTCCCTGTCGTACGCCTCGCGGCTCACTGTGATCTTCTCTGCGGTGATATCGTTGGGATCGGTGACCGTGGCATTGTCCTTTATCGCTATTACGGCGGATTCGGCATCTACAGGCCAATCCATCGTTATGTCGCAGTCTCCTCCGCTCATCTTGCCTTCGACGTCCCTGAAGGGTCTTAGGTTGGCAATCATGACATCCTTGCCTCTGACAGCCACCTTTCCGGCGGGGATCATGGGGTAGATGTATTGGACGGCGCCATCCTTGAGACTGAACCTCATTCCGTCCTCGTAGGTCTCGAGAGGCTGTATCTCCTCCATCCACGAGTTGAGGTCTTGGATGGGAATCATGCGGCCGTACATGGTGACCTTCTTGGGAGAAGAATAGAGAACGACGTTCTCTTTGCTCTTCCAGCTGGCAGTGAACGTTCCGTCCTCTTTGTTCCAGCGGATGACCATGTCCCTGACGGGGTCTGGGAATTTGATCGTGGTGCAGGAGAATGCGTTACCCATGGACCTCTCGGTCCTGTTCTTGTTCTGGTATTCCGCGACGAACAGGTAGTTGTATTTCACTCCGCCTTTCAGACCGTAGTCGTCCAGGGGGACCTTTCCGTCATGTGCAATCTCGATCTCTTCGCCGACACCTGCGGCGGTCGTTCCTTCCTTTCTCCAGATACGGACCGCGACACAGCCCTTGGGCTTTTCGTAGTTGATCCTGAGACCTCCTGCGATCGGTTCGATGGTGACGTTGTCCACATCGGGATAGATGGCGGCAGGTCCGCAGACCGCGGCCTCTTTCGAAAGGATGCCGTAACGTTTGCTGTATACCGAATAGTAATAATCGACACCGGGGTCCATTGTCTTGTCGACATAGACGCTGTTGGGTATCTCTGTGAGGGGGACTGTGTCCTCCGTGACGACGGGCAGCCTGTCGCGTGCCCTGTACACGCAGAATGTGGTTCCGGCCCTGTTCTCCGGAATGGCGAACCTGAGGACGATCTTGCCTTCGCCGTCACGTACCTGGAGTGTCGCATCCGCCGGTGATTCCGGGGGATATTCCATCATCTTCGCCTTGGTGGCGGGATGATCGGGGCATCTCTCTGCGGCTTTGACGTAGAGATTCATCCTCTCTTCGTCATTGGCGGCGGATTCCGCTTTCTTGCAGAACTCGTCGGCATCTCTCATCCTCTGCATGCTGTCTTCGTACTTCTTGCGTATCTCGACATCGTTCTCGATGATGTACGGGAACTCCGTGAGTGCGCTGTCGCAGTACAGCTGGCAGCTTCTGAACTTCCTCATCTTGTAGGATTGTTCGATGTTCTTCGTGACCGAATTGTATCTGACGTTGGCCGCTCTGAGGTCCTGAGTAAGATCGATTATATTGGGATATGTCGCGTAGATCTTCTTCAGTTCGTTCAGATCGTCGTTGGCCTTCGGAAGCATTCCGTTGGCGAGGTTCTTCTTGAACCTCTCTTCGATCTTGCGTGCCTTGTTCAGACTGGCCTGGAAATCGAATCCGCACTTGATACAGGTCCTGTTTCCGGAAGACTGCTCCGTATTACAGTTCGGACACCTCGTACGGATGCTGAATCCGCAGATAGAACAGCACATGGCGTCTCCGCCGCATTCTGTCAGTCCGCCGCAGTTCGGGCAGATGGTGAGCTTGCTGTCCCTGGTCGAGAAATTGGCCAGGTACTTCTTTCTCACGCAGTAGTCCTCGAGGATGGCGACCGCCATCTTGTTGTCGAGATTCGTTCCTTTGAGGTAGATGTTCAGGATATTGTCGATGTAATCCCTGGAGAAGGGTTGTCCGTAATCCTCATCCATCGTTTCCAGTGCGGGGCTGAGCGCCCTCATGCATCTGCCGTATTTGATGAAGGACGTCAGGTTGGCGTCGTCGTCAAGCACGGTCTTGATGGACCTGAGTGCCTGGATGTAGGAGTCCTGGGTAGGCAGAACGTCCTGTTTGACATTGCTGACCCTCTTCTCGCAGACCTCGAATGCGTTCCTGAGATCGGTCATCGAACATCCGTCACCGACGGTGTTGATGCTTATGTCCAGATCGCGGTTCTCTATCAGGCGGTTCAGGACCTCCATCGGAGTGTATGCCCCGATATCCCTGATGCCGTGATATGCGTTGGCCACCTTGGGATTCACCGGGGGCTGTACCGCGGTGTTCTTTATACCGGAGGCCTTGATGAGGTCGTCTTTCGTGACCCCGTCCCAACCGAGTTTCTTGGCGAGTGCATCGGCCGCTCCCGCGACAAGGACCTGTGACCCGTCGTGGAGGGTGACCGAGCTCTTCAGGAGCTTGGATGCCTTTGTCTTGAGCAGTTTACGGCCGTCTTCGAACTCCTTTGCCTTGAGCACGGGATCCGACATCGTTTTACGGATGGCATCCACCTGCTCGAGGTAGCCGTTCATCTTGAACCTGCGGTCCAGGTCGTTCTGCTTGTCCTTGGATTCCTTTTCCCACTTTTTTGCCTTAGCAGTGATCTTCGAATTGATGGAATCAGCGGAGTAGGTGGACTCCTTATTGGGGTTAAGCCCGATCAGACGACAGTAATTCTCTCTGTCATTAACCATCTGCAGACCTCGTCCTCAGCGCTTAAGTCTGGCCTTTTCTCCAGTGCTCTCGCGGAGACCCATGGAACCTGTGTTCATCGCCATTGCGATGGTGCTGAACGTCTCTCCGAGTCTGTCGAGCGTAGTGAACATCGCACCTTCTTCGACGGTAGCGATCTGTCTGAGGAAGGCTGTATCCGCTTCCGCGAATCCGACCGCAACGATGGCTGTTCCCGCGGACCTGCACATCTGTGCCTCTCCGACGGCGTTGTCTCTCTTACCCCAGATACCGTCTGTAAGTACGAGGATCATCTTTGCGCCGGGCTTTCCGTTGAGCATCGAGAGTGCGGTCCCCAGAGGGCTGGCGTCCGTTCCTCTTCCGAGCATGTTGACCTTGAGTTCGTCGAGTGCCGTGACGATCATGTTGGAATCCTCTGTGAGGTCCCTGATGATCTTGATCTTGTCACCGAATCCGACAAGTCCGATCTTGGTGGTGTCGTTGCTGACACTGGAAACGAAGTCCCTGATGCTGTCCTTGACCTCTTCGATGGAGACCTTCATACTTCTGGAAAGGTCCACGCAGATGACGATGTTCCTTGCGATGGGCACATCCGAGGGCCTTGCTCCGGGTGCTTCTCCCATCCAGCTGATATCTTCGGGAACAGGGTCCGCCTCGACATCCAGCATCTCTCCGTCCTGGTATGCGTTGACCTGAACGACACCGTTCTCGTCGTAGGTGTATTCGATATCAATGATGGCTCCGTCTCCGATATTGCAGAATCCGGAGATGACGACCTTTGCGAGGACGTAGCAGTCCAGAGGGTTCTTTCCCTCTCCCTGCAGTGTGTAGACCTCGATCTTGTCGGTCATGTTGCCCTCGGCGATCTTGAAAGGTTTCCTTACGCTGACGGGGACGTTCGAGTTCTTCTTGATCATGATCTCGTTGATGTATCTCTTGCCGTCGACGCTGGTGGACAGCGCTCCGAGGCTGTGTGCGGTAACATCCACGATCTTGTGCTCGGACAGTCCGTGCTTGTCGCTGCAGTAGAGTTCCGAGACGATGGCCGCTCCTTTTGCGACCGCGAGGTCGGTATCGGCGTGGTCGATGACGTTGTTCCTTCCGGTGAGCTTTTTCAGGAATTCGGACACCTGGGGCATCCTTGTGGAACCGCCGACCAGGAGGACCTCATCGATGTCGCTCCATGCGATCTGGAGCTCGTCCATCAGATTGATGATGACGTCCCTTGTGGCGTTGAGGAGCTGCTGTGTATTGACATCGAACTCCTCGCGTGTGAGCGTGTACTTGCCGGAGTTTCCGGCGTATTTGACCTGGATAGCGACGTTGTCCGCCTTGGACAGGACCTTCTTGTAGTTCTCTGCCGCAACGATGAGTTCGTTCTTGGTGGATTCGTCTTCCCTGGGGTCGACACCGAATTCCTCTTCGAACTTCTTGCAGACATATTTTGTGATGACCGCATCCCAGTCCTTTCCTCCGAGAAGGTGGTTTCCGTCTGTTCCGACCACGGTGATGTTTCCGCCGGAGATCTTGACGATGGTGACATCGAATGTTCCTCCGCCGAGGTCGTAGACCATGACTGTCTTGTCGGTCGAGTGGTTGTATCCGTATGAGATCGCAGCTGCCGTAGGCTCGTTGACGATCTTGAGGACCTTGATGCCGCAGGATTCTCCTGCACGGATCGTGGCGGTCCTCTGGAAATCATTGAAGTAAGCAGGTACGGTGATGACGGCGGAATCGATCTTCTCGCCGGTCTGGTTCTCTGCATCTGTGATCAGCTGTTTCAGGAGCATTCCCGAAAGCTGTTCGGCAGAGTAAGTCTTGCCGTATGCTTCGACATTGAATCCCGTGTCGCCCATTCCGCGCTTGAAAGAGGCTGCGATGATACCTGCACCGCCTGCCTGCATGTCTTTTGCGTCCTCGCCGATCATGATCTCCCCGTTCTCGAGGAAACAGATGACCGAAGGGGTGAGTTCCTTTCCGAAAATGTTCGGGATCACTTCTGTCTTGGATGTTTGCTTGTCATATTTCGCGACTGTAGAGTACGTTGTTCCGAGGTCTATTCCTACCTTCATATCCCATCGTTACTCTGTATGCGCATTATAGTATAAAATGTGTGGCAGACCCTCTACGAAATTCGTAGCGGGGTTTTGGATTTCGAAAAATTGTATTGCGATACAGAAATTATCTGCGAATTTCGTAATCATGATTATTCGGAATGCCTAATTCTAAATATTTTCAATTAATTTAAAAAATATTCAATCGGTGTTCTGGGTAATACAAAGAAGACACAGTATCATCATCGGGACCGTCCCCGGCATCGGCGCATTATGCAAGGCGTACCTGCCGTTCGGGAAGCGGTCTTCCGGACGGTCAATGTATATATTGGTATCATTCGGACATCAGGTCTTCCCGGTATTCTTTTTTTTCATTGTTTCAGAGTATCTTTCGATAATGGTCCCGGTATGATCTTCCCGATCTGTCGTGCAAAGCGTCTCTGTATCGTATTGACATCGACCGGATCGAAAAGGATCGATCCTGAGAAAGCAATAAATAGTAATCATTTGATTATTCATTCAATTGAATAACTGTTCAAGTGATTGCCATGGTACCGGATTGTAAGACCCCGACAGAGGATATCGAAAAGGCCAAGACGAACATGCTGGCCGCAGAGTCCATAGATGACATCTCATCGTTTTTCGCCATATTCGGAGACAGCACAAGGGTCCGTATCCTTTGGATATTGGACACGGTCGACGAGATGTGCGTATGCGGCATTTCCGAGATAATGGGGATGTCCGTATCCGCGGTCTCCCATCAGCTCAGGATCCTCAGAGATGCATACCTGATCAAAGGAAGACGTGACGGTAAGAACATCTACTATTCCCTGTGCGATCACCATGTGAAGCAGATCCTGGAGATGGCTTCCGAACACTTGAAGGAGGGAAGAGAATGAAGATGGTAATGAAGGTCGAAGGGGTATGCTGCCCGAACTGTGCCGACAAGATCGAGAGGAAGATCACATCGTTGAACGGCGTGGACTCGGCGACCCTGGCCTATATGACACAGAAACTCACGTTGGAGATCTCCGGAGATCCGGAATCGATCTCGAACGATGTAGAGAAGATAATATTGAAGACCGTACCCAAAGCAAAGATCACAAAGGTGTGATTCTTGATAGATAAGAAGGAAGCGGCAGAGATAATCATAGGGGCGGTATTGCTTGCCGCCGGCCTGGTGATACATTTCACCGGAGGGGATGCGCTCACAGAGGCGATCCTGCTCGGAGCGGGCTGTATCATCTGCGGATACGAGGTCGTGATGGAATGTGTGTCGAACATCCGCGGCGGAACAATATTCGACGAGAACCTTCTGATGACCATCGCGGTCGTCGGTGCATTCCTCATCGGAGAGTATCCGGAGGCCCTTGCGGTGCTCCTGTTCTACAGAGTGGGCGAGATGTTCGAACACTATGCGGTGGACAGGTCCAGACGTTCGATCGCTGCCCTTACGGACATCATGCCGGACACGGCCAATGTGATAAGGGACGGGAAAACGATTTCTGTATCTCCGTCCGAAGTCGAAGTCGGAGAGAAGGTCCTGATCAAGCCCGGCGACAAGGTCCCCATAGATTGCAAGGTGCTCGAAGGAGCATCCTCCGTGGACACCAAAGCATTGACCGGAGAGTCCATGCCGCGTGATATCGATGCGGGTGACGAACTCTTCGGAGGGTTCATCAATCTCACCGGTCCGATAACCGCAGAGACCCTCAGGCCGTACGGCGAATCCGCCGTATCCCGCATCATGGAGATGATAGAGGATTCCGCATCGAGGAAGGCATCTTCCGAGAGGTTCATAACAGTTTTCGCAAGATACTATACTCCCGCGGTCTGTCTGATCTCGTTCCTGGTGTTCCTGCTTCCCGTGTTGCTGCTTGGCGGTGCCGTTCAGACATGGCTGTACAGGGCGTTGACCATATTGGTGGTCTCATGTCCGTGTGCACTCGTGATCTCCGTACCGATGAGTTTCTTCTGCGGAATAGGCGGAGCGTCGAAGTTGGGTATTCTCGTCAAGGGAGGGAATTTCCTGGAGATGCTGGCCAAGACGGAGACCGTGGTATTCGACAAGACCGGTACTCTGACCAAGGGTACTTTCTCCGTCAGCAAGATCCACCCTTCGGAGAACATGACCGAAGATCAGTTGATCGAGATGGCCGCCGAGGCGGAATTCTATTCCAGCCACCCAATATCCCTGAGCATTAAGGAGATGTACGGTAAGGCCATCGATCCGGCCGTGGTCGGAGCATCGCAGAATGTTCCCGGCAGAGGCGTGATAACCGAGGTCAAGGGATCTGCGGTCCACATAGGGAATCTCAAGATGATGAGTGCGATGGGTCATAATGCCACCGATGCATGCTGCAAAGGTACGAAGATCCATATCGCAACGGAGAACGGCGGTTACTTGGGACACATAGCGGTATCCGACGTCGCGAAGGCCGATTCCGTCCTGGCCGTAAAGGCCCTGAAAGAGGACGGTATCAAAACGGTAATGCTCACGGGAGACAACGGAGAGGTTGCCGAGGCCATTGCCAAAGAGGTCGGTGTAGACGAGGAGCATTCCGATCTTCTGCCCCAAGACAAGCTGTCTGTACTAGAGAATATAATAAAAGAAGGGAAGGGCGCAACGGTGTTCGTCGGAGACGGCATTAATGATGCCCCTTCGCTTGCAAGGGCGGATGTAGGTATCGCAATGGGTGGAATAGGTTCGGATGCCGCAGTAGAGGCGGCAGATGTCGTGATCATGAACGATTCGCCTGCGAACGTAGTATCCGCGATAAGGATCTCCAAGCGCACGATGAGGATCGTTTGGGAGAACATAATATTCGCGCTTGCCGTGAAATTCGTGATCCTGTGCATGGCAGTATTTGGATACGCGGATATGTATCTGGCCATCTTCGGAGATGTGGGAGTGACGATCATAGCGATCCTCAACGCGGCAAGATGCCTGAGTGTCGGCAGTACCGTTCTCAAAGGTTCGATAACCGATCCCGACTATCCGAAAACAAACATATCAATATGAGCTGGGTGATATCCTAGCCATGGATCAGAGGACCGCGAAGGAGAAGTGCGAACTCGCGCTGAAGTACATAGCCGGGCACGAGGCCCCCAAGGACCCCGTCTTTGCGGCCGGCCTTTTCAAGGAAGTGGCCGACGCAGGCTATCCCAACGGTCAGTTCGGATATGCGGAACTCCTCATGAACGGGAACGGGGTACAGCAGGACATTCCGCGTGCCATGGAGATGTACAACATGGCCGCGGTGCAGAACCATCCTGCCGCCATGTTCAGACTCGCCAGCATGATGATGGAAGAAGGTCCCAACCAGGATATCCCCCAGGCCAGGAGCTATTTCCTGAAATGTGCGGACCTCGGAATGACCATGGCCTTCATCGTTGCCGGGGACATAAACTTCTACGGCATGGGCGGAGAACCGGATATGGCGGAGGCATTCAGATGGTACGAGATGGCCGCCTTGGAAGGAGACCCCATTGCCGAATTCAAATGCGGATACATGCTCGAGAACGGCGTGGGCACTCAGAAGGATGAGAAGAGGTCCATCGAGATGTTCAGGTCCGCCGCCGAGAAAGGCATTCCCGAGGCGCAGTTCAGGATGGCATCGCTGGCCTATGACGGAAAGGTCCCCGGAGGGAAGGCCGAATGCGCAGAATGGTACCGCAGGTGTGCCGAGAAAGGATACCCCGCGGCGATGTTCAATCTGGCCGGCATGCTCTATGACGGAGACGGTATCGAGAAGGACCTTCCCCGTTCGTTCAGGCTCTACAAGCAGGTCGCAGAGGAGACCAACGACGGTGACGCATATTTCATGCTCGGAAGGATGTACCTCGAAGGTCTGGGCACAGAGAAGAATGCCGAAATGGGATTCCAGGCGATCGGAAAGGCCGCCGATGCGGGATGTCTTCCGGCACAGCAGCTCATCGAGAGTCTCAGAAGAAGACAGAACACTCAGCTGATCAACATCGACGGTACGGAGTAAGGATATCCCTAAGGTCCTTTACCCTCACTGTTTCCTCGTCGCATACTTTGAGATCGTCCCTGTCGATGAGGACGGTATCCGTTCCCGCGGCCTTTCCCGACAGGATATCGTTCTTGGCATCGCCGATCATCGCAGGCATACGGATCATGAAGAATTCGTCCATGTTACCGTAGGCTATGGCAAGGAATTTCACTCTCTCCAGGAGAGGGTTCGTCTCTTCGCAGGCCTCGACCAGACAGCGTCTGT
>Ga0172377_10007044_pt1 | contig 11588 bp, 10 predicted proteins | sample Pumphouse3metaG_FD_119749 | JGI IMG/M metagenome (GOLD analysis project Ga0172377, IMG submission 119749) | Leachate microbial communities from a municipal landfill in Southern Ontario, Canada - Pumphouse #3 metaG | ecosystem: Engineered > Solid waste > Landfill > Unclassified | place: Canada... | reverse complement strand
ATATGCAGTCGGGCCTTTGAGCGAGTTAATGACCGTTACAGTATTTAATACAAATGAAACAGCGCTCGAATTCGCAGAAGCTTTAATAAAAGAAAGAAAAAAAGAAATTGAAAATACCGATGATTTAATTTTTAATTCACGTAAAGGGCCCGAGAAAAAACTTCTAAATAATAAATTAGAGGCTTATGTTGTCCAATGGAGTTTAACATACGCAAAAAGCCCTCGGTTTATTGCTGATTATTTCGTGACCGATGGCGATACAATGTTTTATTTCAAGTTTATGGCTGCAACGGCAAATGAAACCGCTTATTTGCCAATGTTTGACCATATTGTCGCCTCAACCGAGTTAAAAATAAATTTCCCTAAAATAAACGAATAATAAAAAAATCATTTTCAGGGCTTGAAATTATTGTGGGGTATGGTGTATACATTCCTTGTATCATTTTGAATGGAGCAGTTTATAAATGCAGAAAAAAATTATAGTTTCAGTTGTTGCTACAATGCTGTCTTTGCCGGTTGCATCTTTCGCAGCTTGGTATAATCCCATGACTTGGTTCAAGGGAAATAAAAAAGTAAACTCAACAACAATAACAGGCAATGTTGAACACATTATTGAAGGACAAGTGGTTTTTAGAACAGTTGACGGCCAAATTATACTGCTTATCGGCAAAAAAGCAGCTAATGTAGCAACTGTAAGAGATTACAAACTGAGAGTCTTCGGGAATGTATATGCACCGAGCGATGTATATCCCAAGGGAGCTATCAGCGTTAGAAACTTCAGAATTTTAGAAAATACACCCCTTAATTTGGCTCAGCCTTCATACTCTGAACCGGTTCAACCTGTTGCCGCACCGCAGGTAGCACAAGCTACCTATGTGGAACCTGAACCTTACTTAGAACCTGTTGCGCAGCCCGAACCCACCAATGCGGTAATGCTCGATGAAGAGCAACATCCCGGTCCTTATGATGGTCCGATAGTAGCAGATGATAATGATGATGAACAAGAACTTATTCAGCCGGCAACCGAAGATTTTCAAAAATATATTGTTCAACCCGGCGATTCATTAGGTAAAATTAGCGGTAAAATATTCGGTTCTGCCGCAAGATGGAAAGAAATTGCTGAATTGAACGGAATCAATAACCCAAGGGCACTAAAGGTCGGTATGACTCTTAAAATACCGGTTGAATGAATTTTAATATAAAACAATCACACAGGAGATAAAAATGAAAAATATTGATATGAATATCGAAGGTAACATTTTAACTATCAAAATCGATCTTACAAAAGACTTCGGACCCTCCTCCTCAGGTAAGTCCATAACAATCGCTACAACAGAAGGAAATTATGCTATCCCCGGCAGAGAAGAAAAAGTCGGCGTAAACGTATACAAAAAAAGATAAGCAGTGAGTAAATTATTACAGACGAAAAAAAACCAAGTTTTTTTTCGTCTGTTTTTATTATTAATATCTTTTGGGTTTCCTATAAACCTATTTGCCGGCTCTGTTTGTGTTAAATACGATAAAGTTAACGGAAACGGTGATTTTCCTTTTAATTTTAGGGTTATAGATAATAAATTTTGCGCCGGCGGAACTCTTTTTAACCCCATTACAAAACAAGGAAACTCAAAATTGAAGGTTCTTGATCACCTGAGAATGCTCAAAAAAATGGGTGTGAAAACAATAATAACATTGAATGTCCCGTTAACTGATAAAGTTACACCTCTTTTGTCTGAATTATGCGAACAAGAGGCCCTCGAACATATAAAAATACGCATGACAGCTAACGAGATTCCAAATGAACACCAAACACAGCTAATAATGAATAGAATCGAAAATGGTGCTTACGTTCACTGCATGTGGGGATGCGACAGAACAGGGGCAATAATTGCAATGTATTTAAGGCTTAAGCATAACTATTCAGGAGAAGATGCTTATAAAGCTGTTATTAAGGGTGGATCTCATTCCGGTAAAATGGGCGGATTTAAAGAAATTGCAAGCAATAACAAATTGATTCGATATTTTTGGAACAATGGAATTCAATTTTGAATTTCAGTCCCATCATCTGCCAATTCATCAGCAGGCTTGACTTTTGAACTTTGGGCCTTTTTCTTTTTTAATACCGGAGCTATGCCTAAAAATAAGACCGCACCTAAAATTAAAATGACGTTTTGATAACTTTTTAAAGTGATCTTGAATGATAAAGAAGAAGCCCCTTCCGGCGGATTTTGGCCTTTGAGAGCCAAAGAAATTGCTTTTTTGGCTCGTGATAAATTTGGCTTTTTTGCATGATAGTAATAATAAGCAAGTGCATAATTCCCGATTGAGTTGCCACTCTCATGCTCAACTATTTGCTCGCCTAAACGTTTGAAGTTAGTAAGATTCGGCTTCTTCTTTTTGAATTCAGACATTATTTGAGCCGATGAATCAAGAATTAGCTTACTTATTTCTGATTTTGACAGGGCAGGGGCTTTAACTATTTCTTCTTCGATATTTTCATCTAGCTCATCTAGCTCATCCATAGAGTTAGCTTCTTCATCGAGGTCAATATTTTCTGCTGCAGCCTTCAGTTCCGCATTTGATGCCGCTAAAGCCTCAGGTTCAGGTTCAGGCTTAGGTTCAGGTTCAGGCTTAGGTTCAGGCTTAGGTTCAGGTTCAGGTTCAGGTTCGGGCTTAGGTTCGGGCTTAGGTTCAGGCTTTAGTGTTTCTTTTTGTTTGATTATTTCTTTTCTTATTTCCGGCTTAGTTGCAGAAGCAAGGTTATTCTCAAGAACGCTATTAATTAGTTTTGATGTCAGTGAGTCCGGGCTGATTGGTTTGGGTTTTTTGCCGGGATTGATCTCTTTTACAACCTGAGACTTTTCCTCTGCTTTGCCTTCCCTTTGCTTTATTTTGCGTTCTTTTGGCTCCTTGGACTCCTTGGGCTCAACTGTTACTGTCTTACTTGCAGTTTCTTTTTTAAACATTATCTTATTTATATTTACGGGATTTTTTAACGGCAATGGAGATGAAACATATTGATTCAGTTTATATTCAACTTCCGGAGATGGAAGCTGACGAAGTATATCATCTGCGCTCTGAGCAAAAAATGCCTCAGAGACAAATAAAAAGCAGATTATAAAAATCCACAAATTATACTTCATTTTATAATGTTTTCTCTCGCTTCAACTGCAATTCTGTCACAACGTTCATTTTCGGTATGTCCCGCATGACCTCTGATCCATTTCCAGGATAAATTATGAATTGATGCTTGTTTTAATAAACGTTCCCAGAGTTCTCTGTTTTTTACCGGTTTTTTACCGGCAGTTTTCCAACCGTTAACTTGCCAAGATTCTAGCCACTTTTTTTCAAAGGCATCTACTACATATTTACTGTCAGTGCAGATTTCAACATCACAAGGTTCTTTTAAAGTTTCAAGTGCCGAAATTACGCCAAGCAACTCCATTCTGTTGTTTGTGGTTTCTTTTTCGCCACCCGATAATTCTTTTTCACTGTTTTTATATCTGAGTATCGCCCCCCAGCCACCGGGGCCCGGGTTTCCGCTGCAAGCCCCGTCACTGAATAATTGAATGCTTTTTCTTTTGCTGTTAAGAGACATGTTTCTCCTCGTTCTCCTTTATTATAACACCGGGCAGTAAAATTTCAAATCTGCTGCCTTCACCCGGTTTACTCTGAAATTTTATATTTCCGCCCAAATATTTCACGATTTGACTTACTATTGTTAGACCAAGACCGCTGCCGCCATATTTCCTGCTATTTCCTTGGCTTATCTGAAAAAATGGCTCAAACACTCTTTCTGCATATTGCTCTGAGACACCTATACCTTGATCTTTAACAATTATAATCAAATTATTTATATCTGTTGCAAATTCTAATAAAATTGGCTTGTTTTGCCCAAACTTTAAAGCATTGCTGAGAAGATTTTGTAAGATATGGTGTAAAGCGCTTATGTCAATATTTAAGCTGACGCTTTCGTTTGGGGATACCACAGAAAGGTGATTCTCTGAGAGATTATTCCTTTTTACAAAAGATGACACAAACTTTTCAATAAAACTGTTTAATGCTATTTGTGATGTCTCGGTCGAATATTTTCCTGTTTCAAGCTGCGAAAAACGTAACACAGACTCGATGATTTCTTGTAAGTTATTTGAGTTATTAACTATCTGTTCTGCGATCTCATTAACTTTTAACATGCTGATAGAGTTCTTAGGGTCTGTTAAGATTTGTCCGTATCCTTTAATGGCAGTTAATGGGGTCTTTAACTCATGACTCATCATTGCGACAAACATAGATTTTGCATGATTGGCTTCTTCGGCTTTTTCTCGCGCTGCAACTGCTTCTTTAATTTCGCTTTCCATGAGGCTATATAAGTCCATACCACGACTATATCCAAATACCTCAATTAAAGCTTGTGCCGGAGGAAACGGCGTGCTGTTTATATTAAATACTTCATTCGTAATCTCTGCAGTCTTTTTTACTCCTAATCCAATTATAACGTAACCTAAAGCTAAAATAATATGAAGGGGATGTGATGGTATCGAAGATACAGAGTTGCTTAAAAAGCTATACGAATAAAACATGCAACCTACTGATAACAATATTGCGCCAAAGCTGAAAAGTCTTATTGTACTCCGCATTGCGCCCTTTGAGTTGAGCCAATAATAAATTCCTAAAGAAGCAAGATAAGCAATTCCGAGACTGTATAAAAGTCCAAAAATGAATTCCTTATGTGTTAGTGAATTAGCAGGAGCATTTTTAAAAAAACAAAAATAATTATAGAAAAACGGAAGAATTATAAAAATTACTGATACCATATAATACAAAATAGCTGATTTTTTGCTTAGCTTTACTTTACATAAACGACCCAGACCCACAAACCCCGATATCGCAAGAATAAGAGCTGTCATAAAAAGTAAATTGGTTATTTCACTTTGCTTAAATTCGTTTTCTTTAAACAGCCAAAGCAAATAGTCTGCCGTATTACCTATGGCAGAACAAGAAACAGAAATGGTCAACTTCAAAGAAAATTGCTTCGTTGCGGTAAATGAAGGAATTTGCCCCAAAGAAATTATGCAAGTGATCATCGCAAACACGTTGAATACGACAAAAAGCCCGTATATTCGTTTTGCATGACCTATAGAGCCATACTCTGTGCCGGTAAAATAAAAAAACAAATAAAAACCCACAAAAGCCAGAACGACAGCACTTACAACCGGAAATACCGAATCGTATTTTAAATTATTCAGCGGTTTTTCATAGAATTGCCATTCATCAGTTTGTTGCTTTGGTTCCATTGTTGTTTTTATGTTCCTTTAAATGCTCCATACAAAAAGCAACCCCTTTTTCACCGCAAGTCTTGCAAGTGCAATATCTGAATTGCATTTCAGGATCAGATTGATCAGTCTTTCCACATACACTGCATTTGTGTCTGTATGAGGTCTCTTGGCTTGATGCACTCTCAAAACGCGCAATATTTTGTCTGCGAAGCTTGTTTTTGATGATGCTGTAATATAAGCTTGAACCAAAAAAAAGTATATAATTACCTAAACAAAGCAATAGAGCAAAGCCATATTCCGGTGTTTTAAATATGCTGTATAAAACCATTATTGCAGAAAACCCGGCCATATACTTGACTTTTACCGGTAAAATCAAAAACAATAGTATTTCATAGTCCGGATACAATGTGGCGAAACCCAAAAATAAGCTTAAATATATAAAATAACTGCCGGGTAAATATACATAAGGAGACAATAAAGAAGCTAACGATATAAAAAATAATCCAAAAACATAATACAAACCTAATTTAAATGTTCCCCAATTCGCCTCAAGCCCATCAGCACATAAAATTAAAATTGATAACTCAAATATCAAAAATAAAAAGTTTGTACTCACCGGTATTAAAGCAAAAGTGACTATTCGCCATACTTCTCCGCTTAAAATTAGATGCCCGTTTAATGCCAGCTTTTGATATGTTAATAGATTGCTGCTGTTTAAAATGAAAACAAATACAATTAATGCAGAAATATATCGTATTAAACCTTCAGGCGCTAAATGCCCATACTTGCGCTCAAGTTTGTCTACCCAATTCATCGTTATAATGCCTCTTTTTCAAGTTTTTGCCCCCTTGCCATAATAATCCCTTGCGGGTTGGTTTTATAAGGAACAATGGTTAACTTAACACGGTCATTAGCTTTTACACTAAGAGGCAAGCCATTGTCAAACTTAACGTTTATTTTGCTTTGTTCGTGTATAACTATTATCGTTGTATCGGATAATGCTATCTCTACTGTGCCGGTTATTGAACATGCCCTGTTCATTCTGAATTTATTGGGAACCCCGCTTTTTTTTGCATGGATTCGCTCAGATAATTTGTTCGATTTCTTCCCTTTCAGAGGTTTTTCTTCCTTTTCTGGCATGTTCATTATCATGATTGGTAACCCAATTATTACCAATACAACAATTAATGCTGATATGATCAAAGACACATTAATCTCTTTTTTCTCTTTATGTTGTTCCTTGTTCTGTTTTGCCAGTGCTCTAACGTTAGCAACTGAATAAGGCTTTTCAGTTTGTTTTTTTTCAACGGCATCTAATATAGATTCTTCAATGCCTTTTTCTTGAACAAATGTTTCAGGAAGCTTTTCTACAATATCTGCCAGATCATTTCTTGCCTGAGAAATTACCATAGAAACAGCTGGGCTACTGTTTGCGGAAAGCTGATCAATAGCATCAAGAAGGCCCTTTGACGGATTACTTAAGATGATGCTCGTTATTTGCTTGGCAATAACAGGGTGATCTTCTTTTTCTAATTGCTTGGTCAATAGTTTTGCCGTGTGGGCAAAAGAACACAAACCCAAACAACTCACTGCATTAGAACGCATGTTTTTATCTTCTGAACTCAGAAGATGCTTCAATCCTTTGATAGCTTCTGCTTCATCATACTTAATCGCAAAACGAATTATTCTAACCCGTAAGTTTTCGCTTTCTTCTTTAAGCAAAATACTTAGGTTTTCATTCAGATAATCGGGGTTAGTTCTTTCCAATGCTTTAAAAGACGCAAGTCTAACTTCTTCGTGTTTGCTTCTTAACCCTTCTTTCGCAATGTCAATCAAACGGTTTCCGCGCATGGCCCTTTCCATAGTGTTTATTGCTTCGGCCTTTAAACTGCTGTTGCTGTCTGTTTCGTCTTGAGCAAGCTCTGTTACCCACGCTTTATATTGGGCTATGTTCTCTAAATCAATGCTTTTTAAAGTTTTTATGGTCTCTTCGTCGTTCTTAGACGCCGGTTTGTCTGTAGGGATTGATTCATTAATGCTATTCAACTCGTTATCGCTTGAAATATCGCTTAAATTGTATGTCTGCAAACCTTCTTCTGCAAGGCTTGGCAAATTATTTAACTTGCGGTATATGTCCTCCGTCTGAGGATTATGCTCAAGCTTCTTTATCAGAGCCTCTACCTTAGGGTGCTTTTTGTTATTCTCTATCCAATTTATTATCGCTTCCTTTTTATTGGAATCTGCAAAAGAAAGCTGCACCTCTAAATCGTTCAAAAAACTTTGCAAACGTTGCTCTTTCCATAATTCCAATATTCGGTTCGGATCAGCTTCTTCTTTGCTCATTATGCCAACTACAGCCATAGCTTTGCAAACGTATTTAAATACGTGAGATAAAACATTCCGTTGGTCTGATGCAACTGTGTCGACCTTGTCTAATATGCCCAAGGCCGTTTCTAGTTCAGGGTTTGAGACAAGAACTGTTTGGCAAGCTTCTATAACATCACGATCTTTTTCTTCTGTTAATAATGTTATTAGATAGTCCTTAACACGATTATAGGGAAAAAGCATAGCGATGCCTAATCCCGCCAAACGATTTTCTGCGTTCCTCGATGCCAATAAGTCTGCAAAATGACGCTCCGCTTCAACCGCATCTATTTTTTGCAACGCACAAATAGCACGACTGCGAACCAAACACTCCCCGCTTGCCAATAAATTTGGCAACACTTCCAAGAGAACACCGGGAGCTATGCTTTCGGCTGCATTTAAAAAGGGCAACGATAAATTTGAGTTATCAGTTAAAAGTTGAGACTTGATGAACTCTGAATCATCAACGCTTCCATGACGGGTTAAAAAAGCTCCAACCGCAGGCAACAAGCTCTGAGAAATTTTCTTGGGCTCATTTCTGATTAAACGCAATAATTCCGGAATTTTCTCCTTAGAAGGATTCAGAAAGGATTCCCTGTTTAATATACCTTTCGGTTGACTCGGCGCTGAAAGATTGTGCTTGCCAATATATTCATTCAAATCTATTCCAAGTTTATTGCATATCTTGCTGGCTGCTTGCGCCGCAAAAAACGACAGCTCACGATCATCAGAATTCATTATCGGAACTATCTCTTGCAAAGTTGCTTCTGTTTTGCCGATGCGCGACAACTTAACAATCGCCTGTATCTTTATACTGCGCTTGTCGGTTTTTAATTGGTTTAGTAATTCTTGTTCAGGAGTTATTTCTGACACTTCTTCACCTGTTCCTAAACCATTCTAAATTAAAAAAAGCCCACCCTCAAGTTATATTTTGAAACAGGTAAAAGTTTAATCAGATAAAGTTAGTCTCGGAGTCGGTTTGCGGTCTAAAGTAGATACGTTTGAACGTACTATTCTCGGGGTGATAAATATTATCAGCTCACTTCTTGTTTCTCGATTGGTTTTACTCTGGAAAAACTTCCCGATACCGGGTAAATTTCCAAAAAACGGAACCTTGTTTATCGTCTCGTTGACATCAGTTTTTATCATACCGCCTATAACTATGGTGTGGTTGTTACGGCATATAACCTGTGTTTCAGCATTTCTTGTGCTTAAATTAGGCGTAGAATTGCCGCCCAAAGTGCTATATCCCAAAACGCTCGTTATTTCAGGCTTTATATCCATGAAAACTTCATCATTACCGGTTACAGAAGGAGTCACATCAAGAGTTATGTTTGCATTGACTTGCCCAACCGTATTGGTTACATTACCCGTTTCTGCATTTACCTGAGAAGCTGAAATATAAGAAATAGCTTGCCCAACAGTGATTCGGGCTTGACGATTGTTTAAAGTCGTTATGACGGGGTTGCTTAACACTTTGGCAAATGTGCTCGCATTAAGCATAGAAAGCAATGCGGTAAACTGATTGACGTTTATGCTGCCAAACCTGAATACACCTGTTCCGCCGGCCTCAGAACCCATCGGTGAAATATTTACGTCAAATATGTTCCCCTGTCCGCCGTTTACAGGTATAGCCTTCTGCCAATTTACGCCCAATTGAGCTTCTTTGTTTTTGTCTATTTCATAGATATGTGCATCAATGGTTACTTGTACCGGAGGAACATCAAGCTTTTCAATCAATTCACGCATTCTGTTAAGATTATTTTGCGTGTCTGTGATAATCATCATATCCATTCTTCCCGAGCTGTCGCCGCCGGCTGCCGCCTGTGAGGCTTGAGTGGATGAAAACTCCTGTATTTTAACAGCAGATGAAAGCATTTCAATAGGCGCCTTTAAAGAAGAAGCATCAGCATAATTCAAATAAAAAACTTCTGTCAATGGACGCGAACTAATTTCAACACTGGATTCGGTAACATCTAACTGAGGCAATAAATGTTTTATTTCCGCAAGCTTAGCTGCTGTGTCACTTATAATCAGTGAATTAGTTCTTGAATCTATTTTACAGGTTCCTCTGCCCTGCGTTAAAAGCTCTTTTACCGTCGGTTCCAATTCTGTAGCATTTGTGTGCTGAATTGGAAAAATCTTTGTTAGCAAAGGTGCTTCATTTATATTAAAAATCCTTAAGATATTACCCTTCCACTCAAACCCAAGTTTAAAACTTGTTAAAATAGTGTTGAAAGCTTCTTCAATAGTTACATCTGTAAACATAACAGTAACTTGTCCGCTAATGTTGCTGTCTAACATTAAATTTATATTGATGATCTGAGCCAAAGAACGCAAAGCATCTGCTACAGAAGTTTCTCTAAAGTCTAAAGAAGTGATGTTTATATTTTTATCAGAAGAAAGTCGCAAATATGAAACCTCTGTTCCTAACTCTTTTTGAGTGCTTTCTTCCGGCAAATTGCGAGTGTCCGGAGAGATTAACTCTGAACTCCTGTTACCGGTAATAGGCGAAAACTCCGCCATTTGATACATTATCTCGTGTTCATTGGATTTGAGCTGTCTGAGCGTTTCAAGAACTTCCGGTGAAAGTGTGTTTTGACTATTTGTTATCTTTTTGTTAAATGTCTCCAAACCACTGCCGGATCTTTTGTTAAAAGAACCGGGCATGACCTGTTTGTCAGTGTTAGGGGGATAAACAGATTGAGTGTTAACCATAGTTCCGCGAATTCCAAAGTTGCCCTGAATGCGACTTTGAGAATATACAGGCACAGCAAAACAGCCGGTTATAAATAACCAGCTTATAAATGATTTTATAATATCCTGATGCGTGTTTTTATCCATCAGTTGCTTCAGTTTCGGCATTTGCCGAATCGTATTTGAATAAACTGCAATAAGTCTCAATAGAGCCGTTATTGCTGTTGACGTCTCTGTAATATATGGTGATTTTTGCCAATATCGGAGAAATGTCGGAAGGGCTCTTAGAAAATAATTCTCTGACGCCGGTTGTAAAAGGATAAAGCTCTAATGATACCGATTCACCTTCACTGCTACTATCTTCTGTTCCCGCAATTCTGACGTTAATAGGAATTTTATCTAATGCCAATGAAGGTATTGGCTCTTTTAAATAACTGGAATATTCTATGGAATAGCTTTCTAAGGTGCAAGTTACACCATTTAACGGAGTAACTGAATATGTTATGGGCGGTAATTCTGTCGCGCTTTGCGGAATTAAGTTGAATGTTTCTGAATCAATTATTAAGTCTGCTTTTGGATACAAATCCTTCTGACTGCATCCGGTAAGGTTTACCAGAACAGTAAATAAACAGCACAGAATAATAAACTTGTTAATTAAATACATAGGTTTACTATCGGCTAAATTATCTGTAATAGTTAGCTTACTTATCTAAATAAGTGTCTTCTATGCTGTAAGAACCATCCTCTGAAATAACTAAATTCACGCCGCGCTTCGGAATCAAAAATTTATCATTGTTTTTTTCTAATAACACTATTTCAGGCTTGATTTCTTTTATTCTCATATCGTTAAAGATTTCGCCTTCTTTGTATGTTTTTGAATCTATTACAGCCATTAAAGTGGTGCCAATAGCAATAGACGCAGAATATACGGAATTTAACCTCGTTACCTTTGCTGTTTCTTTCGGCTGATTGACTTTTACAGCTTCGGCCTCAGCTTTTTTCTTTAATTGTTCAATCAATTTTGCATATGGTGATACTTCGAAGGGATTTCTTTTCAGAGATAAAAAAGATGCAATTACAGGGTCGGTTTGACCAAGTTCTTCAATTTTAGATTGTGGCTTCAATACAACCGACTCCTGTGTTTGGCTCTCTTCTACATCAGAACCATCATCAGGCTTAGTAGATGTCTGATTTGGCTCGGTCTCCGGTGAATCATTGTCTTCCGGTAAATCTTCTTCCTCTATTGGCTCAATT
>Ga0172377_10007041_pt1 | contig 11590 bp, 7 predicted proteins | sample Pumphouse3metaG_FD_119749 | JGI IMG/M metagenome (GOLD analysis project Ga0172377, IMG submission 119749) | Leachate microbial communities from a municipal landfill in Southern Ontario, Canada - Pumphouse #3 metaG | ecosystem: Engineered > Solid waste > Landfill > Unclassified | place: Canada... | reverse complement strand
TTGCCGTTTTACCCGGACAGCGGACGCATAATTACACCCCGGCCACCAAAATGCTCATTTTCCGGCTGTTTCTGATGTTCAAATTCCGGCCATTTCTCGTGCGCGTCCACATTTAAATTAATCCTCAAAGAGAGTGAAGCCATGAAAAAACTGCCTATACAGGAATTAACGCTGGAAAAGTTTAACCGTTATGGGAAATTTGCCGATATGTTGAATGCCGGAGGCGATTTCATTGGAGCTGAACCGATTGTATTTTTCCGGGATATGCTGCGTCAGGATCTTAAGGATACTGCGGTTTGCTATTCGGTTCTTCGGGTTGAAAGCCGCGACAAAGTTATTGACGTATCCGAATATCACGACCATACTGCGGAAATGTGTATGCCGCTGGATTGTGATGTGGTTATTCATGTGGCTCCTGCGGACTGCGGTCCGGATGTTCCGGTTGACAAGATCGAGCTTTTCCGGGTGCCGAAAGGGACGATGGTGATTTTACGTCCCGGCGTCTGGCACCATGCGCCTTTTGCCATCGATGCGGAGACTGCTAATGTTCTGATCGGGCTGCCGGAAAGACTTTACGCCACCGACTGCAAAGTCGCGGAAATTCCGCCTGAAAAACAAAGATATTTTTAAAATTACGGAAAATCCATAGGATTTTCTCGTCGTCCAGGACTTGGCCTGGTCGTGGTCCAGCGACGAACCGCTGGTCGCGCAAAGCGCAAAACAGTTCTTGGGTTACCGAGCAAAGTCTGCCTTAATTGCGAATAGATGCAGCAAAACAGCAATAGCATAACATTTGCAGGATTAACTCTGGAATTATTAAAAAAATCATGTTATCTTTAGTTAATACAAACGCCTGAGGATAACATGAAAACGATATTTCTAACCTGCGGCCTGGTCTTCACCGCAATATTTGCTGTCGCTTCCGTAATTCCGTCTGACACTGGAATTACGCCTTTGATAGACGCCTGCCGTTCGGGAGATTTTCCACTGGTTAAAAAACTTGTAGAAGAAGGCGCGGATGTAAACGGGACTTCCGGATATTATCACCGCACCGCTTTAATGTATGCGGTAAACGGCAGTATTCATGGCGCTGAAATTGTCGATTATTTGTTAAAGAACGGCGCGAAACTTGAAATTACAGATAGAGACAATAACACCGCTTTATTGTGCTGTCTGTCCAATAATCCCCGGAAATACGGGACAGATGAAAAACAACTTATACCTGTCCGTCGAAAAGTTGCCTGGATCTTACTCAGGGCAGGCGCAAAAGTAAAAGTCTGCAATGACCGGGGCTTGACTCCACTACTTGCCGCCGGCAGTTGGATGGGCGCTGCTTTTATTGCAGAAATCCTGAAGAGCGGAGTCAATATCGAAGCAAGGACTCAATATAATGGAAACACACCGCTGGTAAACGCATTAGACTCAGATAACACAGAAGTAGTCGAGTTATTATTGAAACATGGAGCAGACCCGAATGCCAGGAATTATGGAGATACTGCGGCAATATTTTCTGCAAAAAGCATAAAGGCCGTGAAAATGCTGCTGAGCAAAGGGGTAAAACTTGACTGCAGAAAAATAATGTCCCGCCGTGGTTACACTGTATTAAAAAGTATGTCCGTTTTAGAAAGCTGGGCTTTATGGGCCGATTTGGAATTGATAAAACTAGCCCTTGAAAAGCAATGCCCGGTAAATGGTGACGTACTGGTCGCTGCCGTAGGAAATCGCAAAAATCCTGAAGTTTTTCCGCTGCTTTTTGAGCATTATAAAGGTAAGGATAAATTACCTTTGGGGAAAATGTTAAATCATGCTGCCCAAACCGCTAACGTATCAGGAGTCAAACTGTTACTGACGAAAGGCGCTGATATGAACTATATCAATGAGTTTGGCAGACCCACGTTAGTAAACGCCTGCCTTAACACTTACGGCGGGGCGGAAAGATATAAAGTCGTTGAATTACTGTTGAGTAAAGGAGCCGACCCGAATATTTCGGACAAACAGGGCAAAACTCCTTTAATGTGGCTAATGCGGCAGGTTGGACCGATTGAAACTGCAAAATTGTTAATTTCCTACGGAGCTGAAATTGAGAAGAAGGATAATCAGGGACGAACTGCGTTATTAGCGCTGACGGCGGCTCCATATTACAGAAATAAGGAGGCTTTGCCGTTACTTGAATTTCTATTCGAAAATAATGCCGATCTGAACATTAAGGATAAAAATGAGGCATCAGCATTACTTTTGGCGCTGGGACATCATCAGCCCCCTGAAGTAATAAAGTATTTATTAAAACGTGATGTGGACGTAAATACCGCCAGTAAGAACAATGTTACCCCGCTTATGTTGGCGGCACGTCATTATGAAGCTGAAATCGTTAAATTGCTCCTGGAACGCGGCGCTGACATAAACGCGACAGACGATACCGGCTGGACTCCTCTAATATATGCGGCTGAATATTGGCCGATTCCAAGAGGCGATGTTATATTTCCGGTTCCGCATCGCCGCGACAGGAAAGATCCTCAGGAAACGATTAAACTTCTGCTTGAACACGGCGCGAAAGCTAATGTCAGCGATAAATACGGGGATACTCCGCTAATTGAAGCAGCTGGCTGGGCTGAGACCGATACTTTAAAACTGCTCCTGAAACATGGGAAAAGCTTCTTTTCGTCTTTCGTTAACGCCAGAAGCGTACGGGGACATTCCGCTTTAATGTGCGCGGTGTCCAACAATCCCGATAAAAACGTAATCAAGGTTCTGTTGGAGGCGGGGGCAAAATGCGATGTCAAAATGAATGCGGGAAAGTATCCGGGAAGAAACAAAAGAAAAATAGAGGACGGCTTGATATCCTCATCAAATATGTTTTTAAATTCCGCCGGTTTCGGCTGGCTCCAGCCGCCGCTTTTTGTCGCGGTTAAAAAACGCAGGAAAGAAATTGTGGAATTACTTTTAAAACATGGTGCCAACCCGAACTGGAAGTATGCTGACACTGGGATTAATTTCCGTAATCCTTTATTTTATTGTAAAGATATTGAAATAGCCGCTCTACTTATAAAAGCCGGAGCAAAAGACGCCTCGCCGACAGATAAGGTGACTTATAAAAAATTCAGAGAAGCCTGCCGAAGCGAAAAAATTACTGTACTGGAAAAAATGTTGAAATCCTTAGAATTTAGAAATGCTCAAGAGCGCGGACGAACCCTTAATACGGCATTTAGAATTGCTGTTGCCTCAAACGATTTGCAAGTAGTAAAGTGGTTACTAAAGCAGGGAGCGCGTATTTCTCAGGACTGTATAATATACGCCGTTTCAAACGCGGATAACCCGGGCGTGCTCCGTTATCTGCTCAAACATGGCCTGACAACAAAATACCGTAACCGCTATTGGGATAAAGATCGCTATCGCGGCAAAGGCGCGCTTCACTTTGCCTCCAGCGCTGAAATAGTTGATATTCTGGTAAAGAACGGCATGAATGTAAATGAATATGATGATGCAGGTATTAAAAGGCTGACTCCTCTGCAATATGCAATAGACAGGTATTGGCACAGAGATTCGTGGCGGCGTTTTGAAGTAATTGAAGCGTTGATCACGCATGGCGCAAAACTCGAAACAACTGACAATGAAGGCAAAACCGCCTTATTAACAGCGTTTAACCGTCAATATTCCAGTCCCTCCATTAAAGTGGTAAAAATTCTTTTAAAACATGGTGCGAATGTAAATGCAAAAGATAAGAGAGGTTATGTTGCATTAAAATATGCCGTAAATAAAAATTATTGTTATCTGGTCGATATGCTGTTAGCCGCCGGAGCCGATCCGGATCTGGTAAAAAAAGAAGACATTCAGAAAGCCCGTCCATATATCCGCCGGAGAATCGAAAAAGCCCTTACCTATAAAAAGCAGCCTGACGGGAAATAATATTCGGATAAAAGCCTACACGTTTATTTCCTCGGTTCCGGAATTGAGCTCGGCGGCGTATTTTTTGAGGACTGGAGCGATATGGTTTTCCAGGAATTCCGTAACTTGTTCGGGGGCGCGCCCGACAAATTCCATCGGGTTGACTAAGTCGTCTATTTTATCTGCTATTTTGGCGAAATGCGCGTCGGCTTTAAGCCGGTCGAGCAGGTCGTTGTCGCCGCCTTCTTCCTTAATCCGGCGCGCCGCTTCCATTGAATGTTCGCGGATGGCTTCGTGAAGTTTCTGACGGTCGCCCCCGGCTTTGACCGCAGCCATCATGATGTTTTCGGTTGCCATGAAGGGCAATTCGGCCGCGACCCGGCGCGCAATAACGTTCGGCCATACCTGTAATCCGGTGTTGATATTGATAAGCAGTGACAAAATCACGTCCGTCGCCAGAAACGCTTCCGGCAGGGTTATGCGGCGGTTGGCGGAATCGTCCAAGGTCCGTTCGAACCACTGCGCGGCCTGGGTGTTGGCGGCATTGGCGGGCAGGCTCATAACGTAACGCGCCAGCGAACAAACCCGTTCGCTGCGCATCGGGTTGCGTTTATAGGCCATTGCGCTGGAACCGATCTGGCTCTTGCCGAAAGGTTCTTCGATTTCCCGCAAGTTCGCCAGCAGGCGGATGTCGCCGGCCATTTTGTAGGCGCTCTGGGCAATGCCGGAAAGCACGCTCATGATATTGAAATCAATTTTGCGGGTGTAAGTCTGGCCGCTGACCGCGATGATCTTTTCGAAACCCATTTTTTCGGCGACTGCTTTTTCGAGTTTTTTAACTTTTTCGGAATCGTTATTGAAAAGCGACATAAAGCTCGCCTGGGTGCCGGTAGTACCTTTTACGCTGCGGAACGGGAGTTTTTCGATTTCGGTTTGCAGATGTTCAAAATCAAAGAGCAGGTCCTGCATGTAAAGGGTGAAGCGCTTGCCGAGAGTCGTCAGTTGGGCGGGCTGATAATGGGTAAAGCCGAGTGTCGGCATATTTTTATATTCAGCGACAAATTCCGCCATGATCTTGAGCAACTGGAGAAGTTTGGCGCGAACGATTTTCATCCCGTCGCGGAGCTGGATAAGTTCGGTATTGTCGGTGACGAAACAACTGGTGGCGCCGAGATGGATTATGGGCATTGCGTCCGGGCATTGCGTACCGAAAACGTGAATGTGGCTCATTACGTCATGGCGCAGCTCTTTTTCTTTGGCCGATACCGCGTCGAAATCGATATCATCAAGGTGCGCCGCCATCTGCCGGATTTGTTCGTCTGAAATATTCAAACCAAGGTCTTTTTCGGATTGCGCCAGGGCCAGCCAGAGCCGGCGCCAGGTGGCGTGTTTTTTCTGAGGCGACCAGTTAAAACTCATTTCCCTGCTCGCGTATCTTCCGGTCAAAGGATTTTGATAGCTTGAATTTTCCATATAACATTCACTCTTTTTCTATTAAATTTTTCAATAAGCCGCCGTTATGAAAGATAGCTTGTCTGGAGTCATTATCAAGGCGGACGGCACATATCTTGTCGAAATTTCTTTTGGAACGTTTTCCCGCGTTTCATAAAAAACCGGTTTTACATATTATTAAGACTTGTTTTTAAATGATTTTGCGCTAGTGTTTAAATAGTTTGAATATTAAGGGTCTTCGTATATGCTTATCGGAAAAATGCTGCAAACGGAATTCGCACCTCCTGAAAGGTTGTGCAGAGAGGCGGTATTAAAGCAGTACCAGCAGATTCTCTCTGACGAAAATCTCAAACTGATTTATGATTACAGTTCCGACTTCATAATGGTTATCAACGAGTACCGGCAGACGATTTTTGCCAATCTGACTTTGCTTAATTTCCTGAAAAAAGACGACCTGGAAGAAATCGTCGGTCTGCGGCCGGGAGAAATGTTCGGCTGTTGCGGGGTAAACGACCTTACCGGCGGCTGCGGGACTTCCAAAATCTGTAAAGTCTGCGGCGCTATGAAAGTCGCGTTGAATGTGAGTTACGACAGCACAATCGTCGAAGAATGCTGTATCCAGACGAAAGACGGAAAAGTTTCCTATAATTTCCGGGTGTGGGCGGCCAAACCCTGGAAAGACAGAGACTACACCCTTCTGATAGTCCGGGATATTGCCGATGAAAAATTCCGCAACGCCATGGAACAGGCTTTTTTCCATGACTTGACCAATACGGCTTCAGATATGAAAGGCCTGCTGGATTTAATTAATTCCCCCGATTCGTACCGGAAATACGCTCCCATGCTTTCCAGCGTAAGCAGAGAGCTGCTTAACGAAATAAACGGACAGCGCGATTTACGCTACGCGGAAGAGGGTACGATAATGATCCATAAATCACCCGTGAACGCGTTAGATTTGATAAAAGAATTTGTTAATTTGTACCGGAACCAGAAAATTGCCAAGGGAATAAATCTGGTGATCTCTGAGGATTCCGAACCCGTAAGCTTTTCATCTGATGAACGCTTGCTGGCGCGCGTTATCGAAAACATGCTAAAGAACGCTATAGAAGCTTCCGCGAAAGGACAAACGGTAACTGTTGCATGCAGGGAACACCGGGAACATGTTGTTTTTTCCATTCATAACCCTAATGTTATGAATGAAAAGGTGCAGCTTAATATTTTTAAACGGGCGTTTTCGACGAAATCCAAAGGCCGGGGTTGGGGTACTTACAGCATGAAACTGTTGACGGAAAATTATCTTGACGGCAAAATTGAATTCAGATCGACAGAAGAGTCCGGAACCACGTTTTTCGCAAAATATCCTTTATCTTGACTGGCGCATTTGTTATTTTAACCACTTATCCGCACTGATGAAACACTAATCAAGAGAGTTTTTTCTTGCGGCTTTGCCGCAAAAATCAATGTCAAATCAGTGAAGATTAGTGGTTTGAAAAATCACGATTTGGTCTTCAACGGAAACGTGTATTCGTCTTCCGATTTCAAGTAAAGATATAACAGATAAAGTCCCAGCAGGGTTTGCGACATGGCGATGATCGGCAATACTGTCTGGAAATCTTCGAAAGGCGAAGTATAAAATATCCGGGCAAGGAGCGGGTTGCCGCCTAAACAGTCGGCGAGTGAGAATATCCACGAAACAGGTATCATATAAAATGTCAGGAAAGCTCCGCATATTAACGAATTGAACCTGTCTTTCCTCAGAATCAGGAAATTTATTTTGACCAGAAGCAGCAATACGACTATTATGTTGTCGTAGAGACGATGGTAGCTTACAAGCATCGTGAAACAGAAAACCAGCAGCATCAGGTTCAAACCGATACCCTCTTTATCGCGTTCCCGCCAGAGTATCCAAAGCATGGTTATTGCAAAAAAAGCTTTGCCGAGCAGGTTCAGAAGGCTCATGCGGAAAAAACCAAACTGGAGCAGGTCGTGTCCGGCAAGTTCAAAAGAATTACAGCCGCCGTTGATCGTATTTTGTATCACTTCGGCATAGCGGACGTAAAGTTCGATAATATTGTATCCGGCAAAAGCCGGCCACGCGCATATAATCAGGAAAATGGTGAGCGCTCCAAAACAGATGAAATACTGTTTTTTTATAAAAAGCAACGGTGCGAAAAAAGTAATCATTGAATACTTGAACACCGCTGACAAACCGAACCAAACCGTACGCCGGTACTTGTCGGAACCCGTAAAAAACAGCAGGAGCGCCAAAAGCACCCAAATAGTGACTTGGCCGTTACGCTGGCACATGAGCTGCGGTGAGGAGTTCAGAAAAACAAAAGCGCCGGCAACAAACAGCAGGGCGTTCAGGTTGGGATTGCGGAAATCGACCTTTTTAAGCAATCCGGTAAGTTTGAATATCCATACATAAACAAATACCGAGGCCCCCAGACTCAATAAAAAGTACAGCAGATGGGCGCTTTTTATATCCAGGAGCATGTAAGGTATATAAAAAATGAGCAGGCCGGGCAGAACCATCAGGGGTTCCTCCCATTGATGAAAAACCAGATTGCTTACGTCAAAGAAGTCCTTGCCGCGCATAGCCGCGTAAGTACAACTGTAAAACAGGGTGAAATCAATTCCCATGTTATTGAAGTAGGCGAAAACTATTTTGACGCAGCAAAAAACAAAGAAAATGAATATACTTAAATAAAAAACCAAACGCTTGAAGAATTCTTTGCGTTTTTTCCCGTTGTCATTTTATGCTTTCCCGTTTGCATTTTTTTAGAAACCGGCCGGAAACAATCTAATATCGTAAATATGTTTTTCAAGTTTTTGAATAATGTTCATAAAAAGATTTGCTTTGGCACAAAGTCAAGTTTATTTTAAAACACCGTATAAAATACTCAGCCCGTCAGGAGGATCCTATGAAAGTTGAAAAATGGTTTTTATTCGCGACGTTAACCGCAACATTAATTTTCTCCGGCTTTGCAGTTTGTGCAGGAGACAAGGAAAGCGACCGGAAATTATTTGCCCAGGTGTCCTCAAGGCTGGAAAAGGGCGGTTCATATTTTAACTTCCAAAGCAGCAAATATATTTTCCGGGCCGCCGAAAACACTTACCGGCAAATCCCGGACGTAATAAAAGTCATTGTCCCGAATCCGCAGGAACAAATTATACCTTTGATGGCGTATAACTGTCTGGAGCCGGTAGTCAAAAGCCTGGGGATTGACGAAATTCTCGCTATCGGCGCGAGTTCGGTAATTATCGCGGAAAAAAAAGGCGACAAACCCGCCTTGTTTCGTTCGCGCCAGTTCGTATTTTACGGCGCTGAAAGGCCTGACGGCATTCTCTGGGATCTGCTTGCCGGGGAAAACCAGCCGCTGGATATTTCCGGGCTGCCGGAAGAAACTCTGTTTGCTTCCGCTTATCAGATCGAACCCGGTAAAATATGGGCGAAACTAAAAGAGATATTCGTAAAATTTCCGGTTTTGCCCGTTCAGCAGGTTCCGGCGATTGCGGAGCAGAGATTTTTTAATTCATTCAAGATAAAGCTAAGTGATTTCCTGGACAGCCTTAACGGCAGGTATTCTTCATTGGTAGTAAGCGCTAAAAGCGCAGACGGCAAACCGGCGTTGTATGCGATGCTGAAGGTTCCGAATAAAAATGACTTGACTTTTAAAGTTCTCTCCGAGATAGCCAAATCCCAGCCTTATTTTCAGGTATTGCCTGATGAGATAAAAACGAATATGCCGGAAATCCTGAGCTGGCTCAAGCCGGTTATCCGCAAAGACGACAAAAATATTTTCATCGTATCCAGTCCTGAAATTCTCGAAATCGTTAAAAACACCGCGGCGAAAAAAGATGGTCTGGCCGCTACTGACGAATTCAAATATTTAAGTCAGGGGCTGTCCCGGAAAGGCATAGCTTTTGTTTACTTCAGCGGCAAGACAATTGCGACGATTATCGAGCTTATCAAGGTCGCAAGCTCGCAGGAAGATAAAAACTGGTCCGTTTTTGCCAAGCTGATTCCGCCGAGTGATTTTTTCCTGGTAATATCGAGGGAGGATGACGGGATCATGGGTACCATGAACAGCCCGATGGACATTCCGCAGTTTGTTTCTTATTCAAGCGTTTTCCCTTCTGTTTTGCAGGCGGTAAGGCTTCTGCCCGCTTTAAACCAGACCCGGACAAAAGCTCGCCAGGCAAGCTGCGCCGCCAACCTTAAGCAAATCGGACTGGCTATGAAAATGTATGCCATGGACCATAAAGACAAATATCCGGCGGGTGACAATGTTGCCGGATTCAACAAGCTGATCAAGGAAGGTTATCTTGTTGATTTATCCGTTTTTGCCTGTCCTCAATCAAAAACCGTGAAAGCTTCCGGCAAGGAGCTTAAGGAAGCCGATTCATCTTATATTTACTTTGGGGATTTTGTTGAGGGGGACGGCGCGGACATTCCGGTAGCTTTCGATAAATTCGGCAATAACGGGAAAGTCATTAATATATTGTATCAAGATGGACATGTCGGTTCCCTGACTGGCAAATTCGCCAATTGCGAAGAATTGATCGCTCATTTGGCGAAAGCCAGTAAATTCAAACCGGAAATACTGAAAAAACTTCAGGAGAAAGCCCGGAAAATCGACAAGGAACTGGGTTACAAATAAGCGCGGCCTGTATTTGTGCGGACGCTTATAATTTTATAATTTTATTTTCTTCCATCGCCTGATCGGCTGCGAAGCCGATCAGATGACCGTTCAGGGAATCCATCACGGACGTACAGGAAATGGACGGTTTTTGTCCCTCCGCCAGCGCAACAAAATCCATTGCAAGACGCAAGTCACCGCCGCCATGACCACCGAATGCGCCGGTCGTATCTCCTTCGTTGTTCAAGTCGCATTCTGTTTCCTTGTATTCATGACCGGGGCGAGGGTCTATATGGCGGATAACATATTTGTTTTCATCCAGAATTCCGTGCAGTTCTCCAGTGGTGCCGATAATATGCAGCTTACGCATCGGGCGGCTTGTTCCACAAATCATATTGTGGGTTGCAGTTGAACCATCTTTGAATTCAATCATAACTGACTGCCGGTCCGCGACGTCATTATCCAGTTTCCAGACGCAGCGGGCATAGGGATTGAGTTTGTTTTTCAAGAATGCCTCCTTTTGTTTCAGGGAGGGGGAACTTAAATGTTCGAGCCCGGCCCAAACGTAAAAAGACCAGCGATCAGGATGATCAAGATAGTGTTTGCGCGCGGAATACAAGCAGTCTTTTTCCAACGGGCAGTCGAGCAGGCAATATTCACCGGAATTTACGGGAGCATGTTCTCGGCAAAAATAATGCAGTCCGCCGAAACTGGAAACTTTTGCCGGCGCGACCCCGCTTTTGTACCAGCTCAGAAGGTCGAGATCGTGACAGCATTTAGCCATTAACGAAGATGAACCGCACATATCTTTACGACGCCATTTACCCCGGATGTAACCACTCGCAACGTGATGATAACTGACGTGTTCGGCAGATTGAATATTAATTATTTCACCAATCTCTCCATCAATGACGCGCTGTTTGATTTCGGTATAAAAAGGCGCGTATCGCAGCACATGGCAAATCATAACTTTACATCCGATACGGTTGATGGTTTCTGCGAGGCGCCGGACTTCTTCCCTGGATATCGCAAACGGCTTTTCGAGTAATACATCATATCCGGCGTTCAGCAATGGAATCGTCGTATCAACGTGCTGGTTATCCATAGTGCCGTTAATCGCAGCGTCAGCAATTTTACCATGCGCGGCTAGTTCTTCGGCTGAATCAAAACAGAATTCTTCGGAAAAACCATAAGCTTCAGCAACCAGTTTTCGGCGTTGCCTGATCGGATCGGCAACACCGACTATTTTTAACTTTTCCGGGTTTAGTTTTGCCAATGAAGCATATAGCAACGCCCGATGACCGGCGCCGACAATAACAGCTGTAATCATAATTAATATTCCTGAATGATTGTTTTCGGGCAGAAGATTTAATGACCCCTGAGAAGTAAAATATTTCTGATAATGTCTTTTTTAGCGATATCCGCCAGTGACAAATCCTGTTTGCCGGCTAAAACTGCTGCCGGCCACTTCTCCAGGGCGTTTTCAGCCTGAGTAATCAGCTTTGGATCTGCGCCTTGCCGTTTTGCGATTTTTATCGCTTCAGACAACTTGTGAAGATATATGTAATCCTCAACCCCATCCCGCCAGGCTTGCCACCTTTTGCTTGGGATAA
>Ga0172377_10007039_pt1 | contig 11591 bp, 9 predicted proteins | sample Pumphouse3metaG_FD_119749 | JGI IMG/M metagenome (GOLD analysis project Ga0172377, IMG submission 119749) | Leachate microbial communities from a municipal landfill in Southern Ontario, Canada - Pumphouse #3 metaG | ecosystem: Engineered > Solid waste > Landfill > Unclassified | place: Canada... | reverse complement strand
TGCGGTCTCTGATTATTTTCTCTACATGGAAAAAGAAAAATTACGCACTTTAGAGTGGAGTATTTCTATTTTTGGTTGTCCAAAAAATTGAAGAAGTGAATATAATGACCGCTGAACCCCGTAAAGAATATTTCCCTGCGATCGATGGGCTTCGACTCCTCGCATCCGTTAACATTGTTTTTCTTCACCTGCAGTCTTCTTATGCTTTTGAATATGCCGCGTCCTGGGGCTGGATCATGCCGGTCGTCACGGCTCCCGCTTTCGCCGCCGGTATATTCTTCGTGTTCGCCGGTTTCCTTTTCGCTTCGAAATTCAGTGATCCGGAACGCCGTCTGCCGGTGATCCCGTTTATGTTCTCCCGCATTTCGAGGCTGTACCGCTGCCACGTGGTGTGTACGCTTCTGATGTTCGTCGTCCTGCTATTCAAACTGAGCGGTTATCACGATATGCCTTCCGGACTGGGCGATATTTGGAACCGGGTCGTCACGGGCTACGGGAACATGGATCATCCGATCCGTTCGCTGTTCCTGCACATTACGCTTCTGTGGGCGTTCATTCCTGAAATGGGAATGAAGCTGAACGAACCCTCGTGGTCCCTTTCCGCGTTCTTCCTCTGCTATGCGCTCACGCCGTGGGTCGCGCGGCACCTGCTCCTCATCAAGAAGCCGAAGACCCTGTGGTTCCTGTTCTTTGCGTGCTTCGTCCCGGGACTTCTCTGGGGGATCGTCTTTGCGAACACTGGAAATCTGGGCGTGCTTCCCGTGCTTGGAAACTTCGGGGATTACGATACTCGCTACCGCTTCTTCCATATGTTCCCGTTCGTGCGGATGTTTGAATATTTCTGGGGAATGGTGCTGTTCCGCCTCTATAAGGAAGGCCAGTTCGACTGCATCAAGAAGGATTACCTCAATGGATTCATTCAGGCGGGACTTCTGCTTCTGCTGTATGTGAGCGTGTTCACTCTTCATTCCAAGAGCGTTTACTGGAATTTCATCTGCCATCACAGCGTGGCGGTCCTTATCTACGGGCTTCTCGTGGTGAGCCTCGCAACGACCAAGGGCTGGCTCGCCTGGATTTTCTGCATCAAGCCTATCCGTGCCGTGGGGAAGGCGTCGTTCTATCCTTATCTGCTGCACCTTCCGTTTATTTCAATTTTCTGGGCGTTCACGGATATGAACAACTGGAAGGCGACCGTGGTGTTCCTCGTGTTCCTTTATACGGTCAGTACTTTGTACCAAAAGCACAAGGACAAAGTCCGTGCGAAGGCAAAGGCTGCGAAAGCGGCGCTTAAGGCGAAAGCCGCAGCGGATGAGGCGGCGAAGGCTGCCGGGTAAATGTAGCCTGATATCGGGTGAAAGCAGACTCTTCCGTTTTTTCCGGAAGAGTTTTTTCTACTTTGTGAAAACCCATTTTAAAGGATAGTTATGAGTTTTTTTGATACCGTTCTTCATAAGCTCTTCGGAACTCCCCATGAGCGCAAAGTTAAAAGCCTCCGCCCGGTGATCGAAGAGATCCGCAAGGCCCGCAAAGCTTTGGAAAGTCTCGATGATAAGGAACTCGTGGCGAAGAGCGATGAATTCCGCGCAAAGCTCGCGGAGGGCAAGACCCTTGAGGATATCAAGGTGGAAGCGTTCGCCGTGTGTCAGGAAGCGTGCGACCGCCGCCTCGGTATGTTCAATATCTTCGATGCGCAGTACGGATTTGATTTCTCGAAACTCGGTCCTGAACTCCAGCCGGCCGTGGAAGCTGCGAAAGCGGAACTTGAAGCGGGCAAGCCCGAATATGAAGTGTACCTCCCTGCGGCGCTGTATGCGAAGATCCGCGAACTCATCCCGGATTCCGTCAAGCCTTTCCGCATGATGCCTTTTGATGTTCAGCTCATCGGCGGCCTTGTGCTCCATGAGGGCGCTATCGCTGAAATGGCGACCGGTGAAGGTAAAACCCTCGCCGCCGGTCTTCCGGTCTACCTGAACGGTCTTTCCGGAAAGGGCGTTCACGTGGTGACGGTGAACGACTACCTCGCCGGCCGTGACGCGCAGCAGATGGGCCGCGTATACAAGTTCCTCGGGCTCAAGGTGGGACTGATCATTCATGACCTGACAAGCGAGCAGCGCCGTGAAAGCTATGCGGCGGATGTGACGTACGGAACGAATAACGAGTTCGGGTTCGATTACCTCCGCGATAACATGGCGGTGGATCCGCAGGAAGTCGTTCAGCGTGAGCCGAACTTCTGCATTGTGGATGAAGTCGACTCCATTCTCATCGATGAAGCGCGCACGCCGCTCATCATCAGCGGCCCTGCCGAAGATGCCACTGACAAGTATATGAAGGCGAACATGTATGTGCAGGGACTTGTCAAGGGCAAGGACTTCACGGTCGACGAAAAGGACCGTCTGGTTCAGCTCACTGAAAAGGGCATTCCCCACATCGAAGCGATCATGGGCGTCACGAACCTTTACGGCGAACATGCGGAATGGGTTCATTTCATCGACAACGCCTTGAAGGCGAATCATCTCTTTAAGCGCGACACGGACTATATCGTCCGCAACGGCGAAATCATCATCGTCGACGAAAACACGGGCCGCTTGATGGAAGGCCGCCGTTATTCCGAAGGCATTCACCAGGCGATCGAAGCGAAGGAAGGCGTCGAGATCCGCCGCGAAAATCAGACGCTTGCGACGATTACGTTCCAGAACTACTTCCGTATGTACAAGAAGCTCTCGGGCATGACCGGTACGGCGGAAACGGAAGCGACGGAATTCCAGAAAATCTACAACATGAGCACCTGGGTCATTCCGACGAACAAACCCTGTATCCGCGTGGATATGCAGGACATGGTCTATAAGACGGAAGACGCCAAGTGGAAGGCGATCATCGCTGAAATCAAGAAGCGCCATGAAAAGGGGCAGCCGCTTCTTGTGGGCACGGCCTCGATCGAAAAGTCCGAGAAGCTGCACGGCTTTTTGGTGAAGGATGGCATTCCCCATGAAATGCTGAATGCGAAGAATCATAGCCGCGAAGCGGAAATCATCCAGTATGCCGGTTACAAAGGCAAGGTGACTATCGCGACGAACATGGCCGGACGCGGTACCGATATCGCGCTCGGACCTGGAGTGGTGGAACTCGGCGGTCTGCACGTGCTTGGCACCGAACGCCATGAATCCCGCCGTATCGACAATCAGCTGCGCGGCCGTTCCGGCCGTCAGGGCGATCCGGGTTCAAGCCAGTACTTCCTTTCCCTCGACGATAATCTGATGCGCATCTTCGGCGGAAACAACGTCAAGGCCCTGATGACGCGCTTCGGCGTCGGCGATGAAGAAGTGATCACGCACCCGATTGTTTCGAAGAGTATCCGCGGGGCCCAGCGCCGCGTGGAAGCGCAGAGTTTCGATGCGCGTAAGTATCTGCTTGATTACGACAACGTGATGAACGAACAGCGCAAGGTCATTTATGGATTGCGCAGCAGGATCCTCAAGGGCGAAGATGTCCGTCAGGATATTATGAACCGCATTGAAGATGCCTGTGACATCAAGGTATCGCAGTATGTCTTCGCGGATCGCTATGCCGAAGAATGGAACTGGGACGGCCTCCATACCGAGCTGCAGCGCAGTTTCGGCATCGAGTACAAGCCGGAACCGGAACGCGCGAATTCCAAGACGGCGGAAATGGTCCTTGATGAGGTCATCAAGCTCTGCAAAGAAAAATATGACAAACTCGTGAGCATCATTCCGGATGCGGATTTCCGCCAGCTTGAACGCCGGATTCTTCTCATCACGATAGACCAGCACTGGAAGGAACATTTGTATGCGATGGATCAGCTCAAGGACGCCATCCGCTTCCAGGGCTACGCGCAGAAAGATCCGCTCGTGATGTATAAGAGTGAAGGCTTCAAGACGTTTGAAGCCTGCATGGAAAGCATTGCGACGCTCGTCGCGATGCGCATTCTGAACATCCATATCCAGCTCCCTGACGGGCGTTCCGTCACTCCGGATCAGATCATGGAATTCAAGCAGGCTCAGGCGGCCCACGCTCAACAGCCGGCTGTCCAGGCTCCGACGCAGATGCAGGAAAATACGGCGCAGATCAAGGACGGTCCCGGCGTGCTCGGTTCCGCACCGGCGCCGCAGTCCGCGCCTTCCAATTCCGTCACCGCGGCGGACCTTCCGGGCCTGCAGATTCCGCACCGCCCGGTGCCGCGTCCTTCAAAGCCGGCGCAGGTCGGGCCGAAGCTCGGTCGCAATGATCCGTGCTGGTGCGGTTCCGGTCTCAAGTACAAGAAGTGCCACGGTAAAGACATCGTCTGAAGATGAACAGCGCACCCAGGTTCTTTTGTCTTGAAGGAATCGACGGTTCCGGAAAGACGACGCAGATGGAATTTTTGACTGCGGCCCTCAAAAGCCGCGGTTATGATGTCCTTACGCTGCGCGAACCCGGCGGTTCCGTGATTTCCGAAAAGATCAGGGCGCTTCTGCTTGACCCTGCATACAAAGGAATGATGAGCCCGCGCGCTGAGCTGCTGCTTTATAATGCCGCCCGCGCTCAGGTTATCGATGAAATCATCCGCCCCGCGCTTGCAGCGGGGAAGGTGGTTCTCGCGGATCGTTTTGCCTGGAGCACGCTCGCATATCAGGGTTATGGGCGCAAGTTGAACGTCCGCGATGTGGAGGCGCTTTCGGCGCTCACTTGCGGAGAGTTCGTTCCTGAACTTACGCTTGTCTTTGACATCCCCGTGAAGGAGAGCCGCGCCCGCATGGCGGGCGCGGGACGCACACTGGACCGCCTGGAATCGGAGAAGGAAGAGTTCTTTGAACGGGTGCGCAGCGGTTACAAAGCCATTGCCGCGGCACATCCGGATTGCGTCGTTTTGCTCGACGCCCTGGAAAGCCGGGAATCGTTGCGCGATAAATCCCTGAAGCTTATTTACGATAAATTAAAATAAATTAGTTTGTGCGCGATCACAGATTGTAGCGCACATAGCCACCGATGGAATGCATCAGGCGGTACATCGGGTCGAATTCTTCGCCGGTGTATGCCGCGACTTTAAGATAAGTCTCCAGGCGGACGCCGACATTGATTCTCCAAGGGAGGAACGCTTCGAGATTCGCGCTGTTGAACGCCACGATGTCGTAGCCGCGCGCTCCGTAATGCGGCTCGGATTTCGGCATTGTCTTGAACAGGTATCCGGACGCGGTGTTTTTGAAACATCCGACGTTCTTATAGAGCAGTTCCGTAGTTAAGCGGTAATTCATCCCCGTGCTCAGCTGATAGGTCCGCGTCGATTCATAGCTGGAGTCCTTTTTGGCGAGGATGTCTTCGTAATTGAAATCGGAAGATCCGAGGATGACGAAGGACGGCATGTTGATGAGGCGGAATTTGAGGTTCTGACTGAGCCATACGTTCATGTCCGCGCCTATTCCGATGGTGTTCGCGCTCATTTCGACTAGGTCGCCGTAGAATGTATCGAAGTTGAGATAGGCGCCGACGTCCACCCAGTTGTTTCCGGAGTTGAGGGTGAAATTCTTGAGCTTTCCGGAAGTTTCCAGGTGGAACAGCATGCCGTCGTGACCGTAGTCCTGGGTGAAATCGACGGTGAAATAATCGAACGGCTCCTTTACGCGGCGGTTCGGGCGCCCATATACGAGGTTGAAGCCGGCGAAGCCGGATTGCTCGTTCCAATCGCCTTCGTCGCGTTCTTCCTGGTCGTAGCGGTAATCGTTTCCGAACCGGATGCCGCCGCCGAGGCGCACGGATAAATCGATCGGAGCATATCCGGGGTTGTGGGTGCGCGCCCCTATGACCTGCCGCTGCAGATAACTCAGCGGCGCCGTGACAAAGGCCGTTCCCTGATCGATGTAGTTCGGGTGCATTTTCGCGAGCGCCCGCGACGAGATGCGGTAGAACATTTCGCCATAAGTGGCGCCACCGACGCTCGTCACGATGAGGTCGTTGGTCGACGGATATTCGCGTTCGCAGAACATTTCCCAGTTATAGGACCCGAGGAGCGTATACAGGTAACTCGCATAGAAGCCGTAGCCGCTGGAGCGTGCCGCATGGTAATAGAACATGCCCTGCGTCGGATGCCCAAAGAAGTTGATGCCGAAACTGTTGTCGTCCCATTTCCAGCCTTCTTTGAAATTGCGCTCCCAGATGTGCAGATTTATCTGGGCATAATGCTTGTCGATGATATAGCGGTCATAGTACCAGACGAAGGCATCCTGCCCGAGGACTTCCGCGAGCGTGATCGCGGGGTGCAGCGCCGGTTTCAGTTCCAGCGGTTCATGGAATGCGTTTTCATATTCCGAGTCCATCGGCGCGACCTGGAAATCCAGGGGACCGGGTTCCGGTTCGGGGGTGTCCGCCTGTGTGAACAGGGTGTCTTTCTGAATGGTGGAATCCGCCGGTGTCTGAGCAGACGCGGCGGTTAAACCCAACGCTATGGCCATACAGAAGCGGATGATCGGCATCATTGCTACAAAAATGGTTTTTATATGGGATTTGTGCAGGGGCGATTAGACGAAAAGAGCGTTTTTGTCGATGAAATACAAGCTTAAGCATAGATGAAATATGATTTTGCCCAACATTTCTATATTTAAGTCATGCCATTATGTTTGGAAAATAATCAGCTTGAGATTGTGGAACGCATTCTCAAGGTGCATTTCGAGGATCTTACGGTTTATGCTTACGGTCCTCGGGTGACGGGCGTCGGGCTTGCTCCGGATTCGGAACTGGATATCGCGGTCGTCTCGGGCAAGCCTATAGCGCTTGAGGAGATGGTCGCGGTGGAAAGGGCGTTCGCCGAAAGCGGGCTGCCGTTCCGGACGGATGTCGTGGATTGGGCCAAGCTGCCGGAGAGCATGCAGAAAAGCATCAAAAAGGAGCATGTCGTCATCCAGGGGGATGACGCTTGATTCCTGGAGATTCTATGAAAAAAATTTTAAGAATGACAGCCGCTTTGATTTGCGGTCTTTCGATTTTTTGTTTTGCAGAAAAAACTTCTGCGCTGAATGATGCCGAAGCGCTTATCCGTTCGGGAAAATGCGCCGCCGCCATTCCCGGTCTGCAGAAAATTTCAACGGCGAACTTTACGAAACCGGACGGCGAAAAGGCTTCGGTGCTCCTTGCGGAATGCGAGTTGCGCGGACATCAGCGCGAAGAGGCCGCCAAGGTGGCTTCCCGGTTCCTTGAATATTATCCGGTTTCCGCATACCGGGAACGTATGGAAGTCGTGTCCGCGGCTTTGCAGATCGAGGGCGGTTCCGTTTACAGCGGTATGGAAAATCTGCTGCGCATAATGGTTTACACTAAGAACCCCGCGGCGTACGATGCGGCGAAGAAAGACGCCATTCAGACACTCGCTGCATCGCTTCTCAGTTCCGAGGAACTCTTCGCGCTTCTCGCGAAGTCCAGGGACAAGGAAGTGAACGACTGGATAGCCCTCCAGCTCGGCAGGGAAACTCAGAATCAGGGGCGTTTTGCGGTCGCGCGGCACTGGTACCGCAAGGTCATAGATGCCCAGGCTTCGGCTAGTCTCGTTTCCACGGCGAAACAGGGCCTCGCGTCTTTACAGGACCGCGGAGCGGGAATGCCCACGGTGCTCGTGCTCGTTCCGGTTTCGGGAGAATACGCTGAATTCGGGACGGAAGCGGTGCGCGGCGTGCTTCTCGCTTTCGAGGAAAACGGGCTCAAGGATAAGGTTCACCTCCGCATCGCGGACACTCGCGCCGATGCCGCGACGGCTCTTTCCATTACGCGGGAAGCGGTGGAAGATGACAGCGTCATCGCGGTCATCGGACCTCTGATGAGCGCGCCCGCCGCGACGGTCGCGGCCTGGCTCGGCACTGCACATCCGGAAATTCCGATGCTTACGCCGACGGCTACGGACGAAGGCATTGCGGCGATGGGTCCGAATATCTTCCAGATCAACATCACCATGGGTAAACTCGCGGAGAGTATCGCCGACTATGCGATGACCTGCCTCGGAATCCGTGAATTCGCCGTTCTCAGTCCCCTCGGCGATTATGGAAATACGATGTCAAGAAGTTTTATGCAGGCCGTTGAAAACCGCGGTGGGACGATTCTCGTCCAGCAGAAGTTCGAGGAAGGTCACGCGGATTATAAGACGGAATGTGATCTTTTGAAGAATGTGCGTTACAAGCAGGAAGTGCGCCGCCGCAATATCCAGAAGGGCGTTGAAAACCTGGATGCTTCGAATGCTAAGGACCGCAAGGCTTATATGCAGGATACCGAAGTGCAGTTCCCCGGAATTTTCATTCCGTCGAGCTCGCCTGCGGATGCCGGGCTCATCGTGAGCCAGCTCGCGTTCAATAAGGTTTCGGGCCCTCTTCTCGGAACGTCCGGCTGGTATGGCCGCAATTTGATTTCGCAAGGGAAGAATCTTGTCGAGGGAACGTATTTCAGCGTGCCGTCCGTGCCGGCCGAGGATAGTGCCGCGTATAAAAAGTTCTCCGATAAATTCCAGAAGCGCTGGAATGAAGAACCGCGCGATGATAAAGTGAGCGGACTTAGCTACACTGCCGCGGCGATCGTCATTAAGAACATCTCCGCCGGAAGCAGCATCGTGGACGGCATCCGCGGCGCTTCTGCTTTTCAGGGAGTCTATGGCGATGTCAAGTTCAAGAACGGCGCGAATGATAACGCCCGTATTCTTACGGTGACGAAAGGTCAGTTCACGCCGGCGCAGAGCTGCGGCGACGCACGTTAATTCTCATTCTGTCCGCAGAGGCCGTCGATGATATAATTCATCGGTTCGCCTTGCAGATAAAGCGAATAGAGCTGGTCATCGTCTTCGTAGTCGTCCAGATTCATTCCGCAGCGGACGGATAATTCTTCTTTGAGGCGAGTTTTAAATGCCTGGTATCCGGATTGGAGCAGGTAGAATGTAAATGCGGCAGTCGGGCGAAATGCTTTCATAATGGCCTCCGTGCTTTCTTCTATTTTATTAAAACTCCAGCGGAAAAGGCAGATATTTTTTTGTTGCCGCGTCAGAAAATTTTGTTATAGATAAATTATTTAAATGCCGCTCTGACGACCGGTATTTTCCTATCTTGTGAAAGGTCAATGAGTTAGCCAAATACGGACCGGCTTTGCGCGATTGCTTTCGGCGCATTCCCGCCTATTCTCATTTGGATTATAAAAATGAAATTAAATATATTTTCAAAATGATTTTTCGCCTATCGCTATGTGTCTTTGTGCTGCTTGCGGAAGTTTCTTTCGCTTCCTCCGCGTGGAATGATTCAGCTTTTGTTTTACAGGGCGCGCTTAAGGAATCCGCGGAACAGGTGACCCGTTATTCTATGTCGTGCGATTACGCCAGGGCGGATGCGGCTGCGCGCGCGATGCGCGCGCAGGATGCGGGACTTTCCTGCATTTTTGTGAACATCGTCCGCATCAGCCGCTTTGATGATCTCGGAGATACGGCGGCTCTGAACAAAGCGGCGGCATCGCTTTCGGAGTGCCGTTCTTCCGGAGTCTGGGACGCCTTGCGGGAATTCGAGCTGGGCTATGCGCAGAGCGCCCTCGGAAGATCGGTGAAAGGCGCAATGCACACGCGGAGCGCGGCGAAAATCTTTGAGGAGAGCGCCGATCCGGACGCGCGCGCGTTCTATGCAATTTATGCGTACTATATGAGCGATGCCTTAGGTTTTCTCCCTTTTTTCCCTGATGACAAGCAGACTTCATTGAGCGTTCTTGAAAAAGCCTCGGCGAATTCGTCGCTTTTCTGGCCCCTCTTCGTAACGCCGCTCGTATGGATGCATTATGACCGCAGTGAATATAAAGCGGCCCTGCGGCTTACGGACGGTGCGCTTGCGAAAGCTCCCGGCCATCCGGTGTTCCTGCAGATGCGCGCGGACATGCTCTACAGGCTTAAGCGGTATCCGGAAGCCGCCGCGATCTACGAAGCGAGCGCCGCCGGATATTTGAAGCGGACGGGAAAATCCATCCGTTATTATTGCGCGGCCGGTAATCTTGCGCGGATTTACAATGACGCGGGTGCCGCTGCGGCCCGCGACCGCTGGCTCGCAGTTTTGAAAACTCCGGAATTCAAGGCGATGAAAGCGTGGATGCCGGCGTCGCTGATGAATGATTTGAAGCGTAAAAAATTGCTTTGATTATTTTACATCAAAAATTTTACAAAAGAATAAAGGAACTTTTCCCGCGTTGGTGCGTTGTTATATAAAAGGCCAAAATGATCAACGCGCCTTTATGGAGGAAAAGTCATGTCTCAAGAAAGAATGCAGCCGCCCTTTCCCGTCGGCCTGTTCATCGATGGTTTTACGTTCCGTAAAGTGAATGAGTATTATAGGATTCACCATACGCGGCATACCTGCATTGATTTTACGGGTTTCCGGCACTGGGTGAAAGAGGAGGCGCTCAAGGTTTTCCACCCCCGCGGGCTCATTGAGCTGGAGGCGCATTACTATCATCCCTTCGGCAATCCGAGGCATAGCGGCGACCTGGGGCACGCCGGGACGTTGCAGCTGGAACGCAAGCTTAAGATCGCCGGCATACAGATGCATTATAACGCCGGGAACGCGGAATCCGTATCGAAGCCGAATTCCGATCTGATGGACGACGCCCTTATCTTTGCCGCCTACCATAAAATAAAAGCGGTTGTGCTCGTCACGACGCAGGGGCAGTTCGCGGAACTTCCGCTCGACTTGCGGCGGCTAGGCGTTTCGACGCTTCTGCTCGGCTGGAATTTTGAATATCCCGGACCGGGGACGGATTATACCATCCGCTGGCACACGGATTCGAAATTAAAGGAGCGGGCGGCGCATTACATCGCGATGGACAGGATCATGGGTGAAGAGAAGAAACAGCCGCCGGATGCATCCGTCGAAAGTCTTTTCCTGTCTTCCCGCTGGAAAATGAGACGCTGTTATTATGGCGGATAAAAAAAGAACCCCGGGCTTTTAACCCGAGGTCTTTTTTAATAAAAGGGAAAATTAAAGTTTGTCTTCCAGCTTGCGCTGCGCCTCGGACTTGAACGTCCAGGTGAGCCTGCCGCCGATGAACCATGTGTCGCCGTTCACGTCCGGGTCGCCGTAGGAACGTCCTTCGATCTTGAGTTCATCGTAACGGATCACGCGGTAACCGCCGTAGACACCGACGGCGATCGGGTCGATGTTGAGCTGGAGTTCCATTTCCGCGTTGAATGTCGGCGCGAACGTGCTGTAATAGCGGTTGCGCGCGGTGATGTAGGACGATCCCTTGGTGTCGGTGAGGAAGTCGTAATCCGAGGTGAGGTGAAGGTTCAGGAGGTTGAAGCCGAAACCAGCCGAAGGAATCAGATTGATGACGGTATTTTCGCCGAAGAGCTTCCAGCCGAACATCCAGTCCACGCCGTAGGAGAACCACTTGGCGTCGTAAAGTTCGTAGCCGGTCGTGGTGCTGTAGTCCGCGGGCTTTTCGGAAACCTGCGTAGGCATGAAGTTGACGTCGAACCAGGTGCGGAACTGCTTGTACTGGGCACCGATGTTCATATGGAGCCCTAGGTAGACGTCATCGAAATGATCGTACTTCCCGATATCGTTGTCGGGACTGATGTAGTAGGTGCTGTCCACGGGGTC
>Ga0172377_10007035_pt1 | contig 11594 bp, 8 predicted proteins | sample Pumphouse3metaG_FD_119749 | JGI IMG/M metagenome (GOLD analysis project Ga0172377, IMG submission 119749) | Leachate microbial communities from a municipal landfill in Southern Ontario, Canada - Pumphouse #3 metaG | ecosystem: Engineered > Solid waste > Landfill > Unclassified | place: Canada... | reverse complement strand
TCACCCGCGATGCTCTGGTCGGTCAGGACATCGGCGAAACTGCGCCCAAAACAATGAAAGCCGTACAAAGTGCGGTGGGTGGTGATCTGTTTATTGATGAAGCTTATACCCTATCAAAGGGAGGGCGAAGCGATTTTGGGTCAGAAGCCATAGACACATTACTCAAACCCGTTGAAGAAAAGCGGGGACAATTTGTCTGCATCCTTGCCGGATATACTAAAGAGATGCAAGATTTCTTTGCTTCCAACTCCGGCATTATTTCGCGCTTCAATAAAGTACTCGAATTTAAAGACTACAAACCCGAAGAACTTACACAAATATTTTGCAACCTTGTCAAGAAAAAAGGACTTACACTAAATAAAGATGCCGGCGAGCATATCTCTAAATTCTTTGAAAAAATGTATCGCACCCGCACCAAAAATTTCGGGAATGCACGAAACGTCCGTACCACTTTTGATGAAGCCATATCCCGCCAGCGTAAACGTCTTAATACCATACGAGATACCGAAGGCTACACCGACGAAATGCAAAACATACTCACACGTACCGATATCGAAGGCGAAGCAGCTCTAAAAGAAATTTCAGTAGATAAAATCATCCGGCAACTCGACGAAGAATTCGTCGGCATGGAATCAGTAAAGACTTTTATCAAAGAACTTGCCATTCAAAAGGCTGACATGGACGAACGGCTGAATATTGGCATTATGACCCGGCAAACCATCAAATTAAATATTTTGCTGACAGGAAATCCTGGAACAGGAAAAACAACCGTAGCACGTAAACTAGGCGAGATATTATACGCCATGAAACTACTCCCCTCACCACAAGTCATTGAATGCCAGCGAAAAGATATTGTGGGCGGTTATGCCAATACAGCTGGAGAAAACATGTCGAAGATGTGTGACTTGGCCATGGGCAAACTACTATTTATAGATGAGGCCTATGCCTTTGCACCACAAAATAATGCGGGCACAAAAGACGAAGAAGCTACCAAGGCCATCGAAGTTCTAATGAAACGAATGGAAGACGACGCTGGTAAATTTGCTGTCGTCCTTGCCGGATACCGCCAACCGATGGATAATTTTATCCGGGCCAACGACGGAATATCGCGACGCATCACACATCGCATACATATCAAAGACTACACTCCGCTTGAGCTAATACAAATATATAAAAAAATGGCCCAACATCAGGACTTGTTCTTAACTGCAGACAGTGAAACAATCCTGTTTAAGAAAATAAACGAATTACTATCAAGCAAAGATAACAGTTGGGGCAATGCCGGAGAAATGAGTAAGTTGTTAGAAACAACCAAAACAAGACAAGCTATTCGGGTGCGCGCAATATCCAAAGACAAACGCAAGCCCGAAAATTATAAGACCATCATACCCGAAGATATTCCTTATGAGGCACCCGAAGTCATCAGCACCGAAGATGCGCTCAAAAACTTAAATGAATTGGTGGGACTTGACAATATAAAGAAACACATTTCCGACTTGATAGCTTCATTCAATGTTGAAGATAAACGTGCAGCAATCACTCAAGAAGAATCCAAGCGCATTGCTCCACATTACATCTTTGTCGGTAACCCAGGCACCGGAAAGACTACCGTAGCACAACTCATGGCGGATATTCTGAGTTCTATGGGAGTACTCACCCGCGGACATTTAGTACAAGCCACCGAGCAAGACCTTGTTTCCGGATATGTGGGCCAAACAGCCATCAAGACTAATCAGGTTATTGACAGTGCACTAGGCGGCGTATTATTTATCGACGAAGCCTATTCATTAAACAAAGGAAACTCAAAAGATAATAATTTCGGTCAAGAAGCAATTAACACCTTGCTTGAAAGATTAACAAGAGATGCGGGCAAATTTGTTTGTATTTTAGCCGGTTATACCAAAGAAATGAATGAGTTTCTTGATACCAATTCCGGATTGGCACGCCGATTCCGAAAAATCGAATTTGAAGATTACAAGCCTAATGCATTAGAAAAAATCTTCCGCAGTCTTATAAAGAAAAACAAGATGAAACTCGATGATGATGCTGATAAACATCTATCGGTTTTCTTCCAAAACATGTACAACACACGCAACCCACAATCTTTTGGAAATGCAGGTACCGTCGTAAGCACTTTCAGGGAAGCCAAAGAACGACAAGGAGCACGATTGCAAGATTCACTCAATAAAGGCACATGCACAAGAGAAGACTTAATAACTCTGATCATGAGTGACATTGACGGACAAACAAAAAAAGAAACAAGTACCACAACCGAACCGACAAGTGACTCGTTAGACGGATTTAATGTATTAATAGGACAAAAAACTGCCAAAGAAAACATTAAAACCACATTCCGCCATATCCGTAACAACCGCAAACGTACAGAAATAACAAAACAAGAATTTATAAACCACAATTGTAATTTTGTATTTGTAGGCAACAAATATACTGGAAAAGCCACTTTTGCAAAAATAGTCGGCAAAACGTTCTTCAAACTAGGCTTGCTGAAAAGTGATATTTGCTACACAACAAGTGCGGATAAATCCATAGGAAGTTTTCTGGGCGAGAGCAAACATCTCATTGATGCGCAATGGCTTGAAGCTAAAAACGGTGTACTTTTTTTTAATAAAATTGCCTATTGGATTTCCGCACCACAATTGCAAGATATTGAGGTAGCTCTACTCGATAAAATTAAAACAGATGTCGGAAAAACCGTTTGTATATTGGACGTTAGCCCTCAAGAATGGGAGGTTTTAACAAAAAAATGTCCGTCCATAAAGACAGAATTTAAAGATATTATCAACTTCGATGACTTCAGCGTTGAAGATTTAGTTGAATTATTCAAAAATTACGTCAATAAAAAAAGGATGAAACTCACAACTGAAGCAGAAACTTTTTTACCGACTTACTTTCAAAGTCACCACACGGATAATGCAGCCGAAATAGAAAAACTGTTCAATAAAGCAATTGAATACCAAAACAATCGCCTGGAAAGCTCAGAAGCACCTTCGGATGAAGATTTTATCACCATCAAAGAAGAAGATATCAGGTCCTAAACGTATATATAAATTATATAAATATGAAGATTTGTCCCTTTTGCAAAATAAGTATTGACGATAATAGCTACTTTTGTGACCAATGTGGCAAAGAATTAAGGATATGTCCTCAATGCCTAACATTCGGACGTGGCAAAATTTGTACAAAATGTGGTACAAAATTGATGCTGGCAAAAGACTTTAATCAAGAAACATACAATAATCGCCCCATTAATACTATTGCCTCCAAAGCTGTTCAACCCATTTCCACCACTTTAGAAGGTCTCGGAAACTCCGCTTCACTCACATTAAATTCAGAAAAAGGCAAGTATCTCATTGGTCGTCGAGCAGGAGACTGGGTTTCTGTTTTCTGCAAAAATGGCTTCATCTCCGGAAAACATGCAGAATTAAACTTTGATCCCGCACAACAAACTTGGAGTATAGTAGATTTGGGATCGACAAACGGTACTTTCATCAACGAAAAAAAATTAATAAAAGGAGAAAAAACGCCTTTCAAAACCGGCGATACTATTCGCATTGCCTTTATAAAATTCACAGTAAAATAATTCACTATGTTTCTAAGATTCTTTGCCATAACAAACATTGGGCTAAAACGCAATAACAATGAAGACTTAGCTATAATACAAAACGATATTGTTACAGAAAGCCAAATGTTAACCGCCTATTCCGTTGATACTGATAGTCCCATCGTTGTAGCTGTAGCCGACGGCATGGGAGGACAAAACGGAGGAGAAGTAGCAAGCCGGTTAATTATTGAAAGCCTGATGATATGGCGCCACACATTGCCCAATGATGCTGATTTCAAAACCACAAAAAAAAGCATCACTGATTTCACGAAAGAAACGCACCGATTTATCCAAAAAAAAGCTCAGGAAACGCCTGATTTATACGGTATGGGATCAACTCTTATCAGTATGGTATGGACAAAAAAAACAACAATATTTGTCAACATAGGTGACAGTAGGCTCTACTTATTCCGCGACAAATGGCTCAAACAAATCAGCAATGACCATTCCATGAGAAATCTCACACACAACCCAGACACACCTTCAAACTTAATATACAATTCACTCGGATCCGGAGAAACTTCCTTTGCCGATATATCGGACATAACTACAACGGTAAAAGAGGATGACATATACCTCCTTTGTTCCGACGGACTAAGCGATATGATATCCGACAACGAGATAGAAACAATCTTAAGAAAAGGACCATCAGCAACCAATCTTCTTCATGCTGCCATCAACGCCGGAGGCAGAGACAATATCACCATTATCCTCATACAAGTAAAGAAATAAAAAAAATACGCAAGATTTTACGACAAAGCTCTTTGTAAAACAGACTATATTTAATAAATTTGCATTATATTAGTTCATTAAAATAAAGAAACAATGAAAGATTTCTTCAAATTCACTCTAGCAACCGTTACAGGTTTAATTTTAACAGGAATAATAATATTCCTCATTGGTCTTGTAACATTATTCGGAATAATATCCTCCTCCACCAGTAGCGGAGAAACGGAAGTAAAAAAGAATTCCATCATGATGCTTAATCTTAATGGTACACTCAAAGAGCATATACAACGTCAGGATTTAGCAGAAATTATGCGTTTCCTCAATCAAGATGAAACAAACACTTATGGATTGGACGACATCCTTGCTTCCATCAAAAAGGCAAAAGAAAATACTAACATCAAAGGCATCTATATCAAAGCAGGATCGCTAAATACATCATACGCATCTATTGAAGCCATAAGAAATGCCTTATTGGATTTCAAGAAAAGCGGCAAATTTATCATCACCTATAGCGACAATTATACTCAAGGTCTTTATTATCTTTCAAGCGTAGCAGACAAAGTCATCCTCAATCCTAAAGGAATGCTCGAATGGTATGGATTAAGTACCTCAACCGTATATTACACAAACATGCTGAAAAAGGTCGGCATCGAGATGCAGATCTTCAAAGTAGGCACCTATAAATCGGCCGTTGAAACATTCACCTCTACAAAAATGAGTCCGGCCAATCGCGAACAACTCACAGCATGCCTCGGATCCATTTGGGGACAAGTAGTTAGCGACGTTTCCAAATCACGCCATATCGCTCCTCAAAAATTAAATGAACTGGCCGATAAGATGTTGATGTTTTATCCCTCCGAAGAAAGTGTGAAATGTGGCTTAGCCGATACGTTAATCTATCAGAACGACGTCCGCGACTATATAAAAAAGAAGATGGATATAGATAAAGACGATCACTTAAATATACTTGGGCTTGATGATATGATCAATATCAAGAAGAATGTCCCCAAAGATAAAAGCGGAAATATTCTGGCTATCTATTATGCCTCAGGCGATATTACAGACCAACCGTCAAGTTCTATTTCCGATGATGGCATCGTTGGAAGCACAATGGTTAAAGACTTACGCCGCTTAAAAGAAGACAAAAATGTAAAAGCTGTAGTATTGAGGATTAACTCCCCCGGTGGTAGTGCTTTTGCTTCCGAACAGATCTGGCACGCCATCAAAGAACTTAAAGAAAAGAAGCCCGTCATCGTATCCATGGGTGATTATGCCGCATCAGGCGGATATTACATTTCTTGTATTGCCGACACCATCATTGCCGAACCCAACACCATCACCGGTTCTATCGGAATATTCGGTATGATACCCAATATCAGCGGATTAACTCAGAAAATCGGCGTAAACTTTGATGAAGTCAAGACCAATAAGTTCAGCAGATTCGGCAACATCACCCGCCCCCTGACAGAAGAAGAAAAAGCGCTGTTCCAAATGAATATCAATGAAAATTACGAAACATTCATTGACCGTTGCGCCGAGGGCAGACACAAGACAGCCGATGCAATCAAGAAAATTGCACAAGGACATATCTGGTCGGGCACGACAGCCAAGAAACTTGGTCTGGTTGACATGATAGGCGGTATGAATTTAGCGGTTAACGTCGCAGCACAAAAGGCAGGCATAAAGAATTACACCACAATTTCTTATCCAAAACCCGAAAGTCTCCTGACCACTTTAACCAAAGAGGCACCCGACAACTATATCAAGGCGCATCTATTGAAGAATCAGCTCGGTTCTTTCTATGATGAATTTATGTTACTCAATAATATTAAAAACCGTAATACGATACAAGCACGCTTACCTTTCGGATTGAACATTAAATAGGTATTGCCGATGAATGAGAATCTGAGCTTACATAAAATCCTTGGCCCCTTATCCGGTTTATACCAAATAGTAACCGATACCCGCAACAAATGCTTCGATTGTGGAATACTCAAATCAAAAAGATTCGATATTCCGGTCATTAGCATAGGCAATCTTGCGGCATGCGGCACAGGTAAAACACCCCACACCGAGTATTTAATCCGGCTACTAAATCAGCACATGAAAGTAGCCGTATTGAGTCGTGGATATAAGAGAAAGACCAAGGGTTTTGTATTGGCTTCAGACAAAAGCGAGACAACTCAAATAGGCGATGAGCCTTATCAGATGCACCGTAAATTTCCAAATACGACAATTGCCGTAGATGAAAGCCGATGCGAAGGCATTGAACAATTGCTTACCATCAAGAGCCCCCAAATAGAAGTCGTTTTGTTGGATGACGCCTTTCAGCATCGTTATGTAAAGCCAGGCTTATCGATACTGCTGACCGATTATCATCGGCTTTTTAGCAACGATCGCATATTACCCGTAGGGATGCTTCGGGAATCAAAGCAAGGCAAAAGTAGGGCACAAATCGTTATTGTAACCAAATGTCCTCATAATATCAAGCCCATTGAATGCAATATCATTAAACAAAATCTGAAATTGTTTCCATATCAGCATCTGTTTTTTTCAACCTTTCAATACAAAAATCTCCGGGCCGTGTTTCCGGAAGCAACTTCTAAGAAAGAACTGCAACTGACAACCCTAACCTCCGAAGATGAGATACTGCTCGTAACCGGCATTGCCTCTCCCGCACCGATGATAGAAGAATTACGTAAATATACATCACATATCAAATTACTCCGTTTCCCCGATCATCATCAGTTTACTAAAAAAGATGTAGAAGAAATAGAGAAGCAATACCAACAATTAAAGAATAAGAATACAAGCCTCAACATTACAACCTAAAAAGATGCTGTACGATTAAAGAACCTACCTTCTTTGAATCAAACACTCAAGTCTAACATCTATGAACTACCGATTGAAGTAGCATTTTTACAAGAAAAGCAACAAGAATTTAATATACTAATAACAGATTATGTTAGAAAAAATCAAAGAAACAGCAGCATTCCTCCGTCAGAGGATGCACACAAACCCTGAGACAGCTATTATCTTGGGAACAGGATTAGGTAATCTGGCAACAGAAATTACTGAACATTATGAATTTAATTATAAAGACATCCCCAATTTTCCTATTTCCACAGTAGAAGGGCATAGCGGAAAACTAATTTTCGGCAAACTTGGCAACAAAGAAATCGTAGCCATGCAAGGTCGCTTTCATTACTACGAAGGTTATTCGATGAAAGAAGTAACTTTTCCCATAAGAGTAATGAAAGAACTCGGCATCAAAACCCTGTTCGTCTCCAACGCATCCGGCGGCATGAACCCTAACTTCTCCATCGGAGACTTAATGATTATCACAGACCATATCAATTTCTTTCCCGAGCATCCGCTACGCGGAAAGAATTTTTACGGCGACCGTTTCCCCGATATGAGTGAAGCGTATGACAAGGACCTGATAGCCGAAGCATTGAATATTGCCAAAGAAAAAAATATAAAAGTCCAACAAGGTGTATATCTTGGCACACAAGGCCCTACTTTTGAAACCCCGGCCGAATACGCCATGTATCACAGACTCGGAGCAGATGCCGTCGGTATGTCTACCGTACCCGAAGTTATCGTAGCCAACCATTGCAAAATCAAAGTATTCGGAATGTCCATCATTACCGATTTGGGAATTGAGGGACAAGTTGACAAAGTATCACATATCGCCGTTCAGAAAGCAGCCGATGCCGCCGAACCCAAGATGACGGACATTATGCGTGAAATGATTAATCGTGCCTGATATGACAGAAATAGCAACACTTGGTGAATTCGGCCTCATTAAACGACTGACAAAAGATATAAAGTTTGAAAACGAATCAAGCAAATACGGAGTGGGCGACGATGCAGCCGTTCTCTCCTATCCTGCCGACAAACAGATATTAGTCACTACGGATATCCTGATGGAAGGCGTACACTTCGATCTCACCTACTGCCCGCTCAAGCATCTGGGATATAAAGCAGCCGTAGCCAACATCTCCGATATTTATGCCATGAACGGTACGCCACGGCAAATAACCGTCACAATAGCCTTGTCCAAACGTTTTTCCATTGAAAACGTTGATGAGCTTTATGCCGGCATTCGTCTGGCCTGCGAACATTATCATGTCGATATCGTAGGAGGAGACACAACTTCTTCTCTCACCGGATTGACTATCAGCATCACTTGTATAGGTGAAGCAGACAAAGATAAAATCGTATATCGAAATGGTGCCCGCGATACAAATTTAATTTGCGTATCCGGAGATTTGGGAGCTGCCTACATGGGATTACAATTGCTCGAGCGCGAAAAATCGATATACAGAAATGAAAAAGATCCTCAGCCCGATTTCTCGGGTAAAGAATATATCCTTGAACGCCAATTGAAACCAGAGGCACGCGGAGATATTATCAAAGAACTGGCGGAGGCAAACATTATACCGACATCAATGATGGATATATCCGATGGACTTTCTTCTGAATTATTGCATATCTGCAGCCAAAGCAATACGGGGTGCCGCATCTATGAAGAGCGCATTCCCATTGATTTCCAAACCGCAGTAATGGCCGAAGAGCTCAATTTAAATGTTACAACTTGTGCCTTGAACGGCGGCGAAGATTACGAACTCCTGTTCACCGTACCCATAGCCGATCATGACAAGATAGAACAAATGAAAGGTGTTAGCCTCATCGGTCATATCACCAAACCCGAATTGGGCAGCGCTCTTATCAGTCGCGATAGTCAAGAATTTGAATTGAAAGCACAAGGATGGAATCCGATAAAAGGATAAGACCTTTTATTAATAACCTAAAAACGCCAATTATAAGCTATTTTGCTTTTAATTGGCGTTTTTTTACCTGAAATTTTGGGATATTAAAAAGTTTCACTACTTTTGCAATCGCAAATAAGAAAAAGGTGCCATAGCTCAGCTGGTAGAGCAAAGGACTGAAAATCCTTGTGTCCCTGGTTCAACTCCCGGTGGCACCACATTCAAAGAAAGCAAAATAAACAAATCCCTGAGAATTAAAAATTTCAGGGATTTTCTTTTTCTAAAATTCTAATTCAATGAGATATTTACCTAATATAATAACTATAATTAGAATTCCACTGTCACTAAGCTTGTTATTATTCTTACATAACAGCATTATTTTCATCATAATATATTTCTTATGTGGAATAAGTGACGTACTTGACGGCTACATTGCTCGCAAAATGAATCTGAAAAGTGTATTAGGTGCAAAACTAGATTCTATTGCCGATTTTATTATGTATGCTATAATCATTATTGTTTTATGTCTATGGGATTGGCATAATATAGTAAGTTTTGTACCTCTTTTAATTCTCGTTACTCTGATTCGTGGATTCAATATCGTAATGATATATCACAAATTTCATCAATTAGGCGTCATCCACACTATCGGCAACAAGTTTGTAGGTTTGTTAACCTACTGTATTCCTATTCTATATTTCTTCATAGGGAACTTGGAATTTTTATGGGTTGTATTTTTTATTGCCGTAATAGTGTCGTTAGAAGAAACTTGCATCATCTATCAAACAAAAGAACTTGATTTGAACAGAAGAAGTCTCTTACTCTCATAATAGTTTTTGTTGAAAAGAGACATATAGACAAGTATTTGGCAGAATAATTGGTGAAAGATTCCATCACAATATCACATTGGTTCAGTAATGTCAACCTTAGACAAATTAGCAAGATCGGAAAAGACCATCGTGAAAGTTTATACTAACTTCGCAGCGTGAAATAAAAATAAGAGCTATGCAACAAAGATTATCAACAAGAGAAGATTATTCGCTACGGATAAACATTATCGTCGAATACATCAACAATCACTTAGACGAAAACATCGACTTGGAGACGTTAGCCGCCATTTCTAATTTCTCACCTTATCATTTTCACCGCATTGTTAAGGCATTCTTGGGCGAACCCATCGGAGCTTTTATCACGCGAATGCGAGTCGAGACTGCAGCCCGACTGTTGCGTTACACGGATATGCCAGTCAAAGACATTGCTTACCATGTGGGATATAATGTGCCATCTTCTCTGTCGAAAGTCTTCAAGCTATTCTACGGTATTTCACCAATAAATTACAAAAACAATAAAACGTACACGATTATGAAACCGTTAACTATCAATTCCAATATGGAATTAAAAGAAAGAACAGTAAACTTAGCACCTAAACAAGCTATTTATATCCGCTTGATAGGCGATTACATGAAAAACGATTACTGCCTTGCTTGGCAGAAACTCTGGGGATATGTCCGCGAGTTGGGTATGTTCTCTGCGGAGATGGAATGCATATGCAATGATAAAGACAAGTCGGACATCATCGGGCGTATGCTTCGTGAGGGCAAGATTGAACACCTCTGCATCTATCACGATGACCCGAAAGTCACCAAGGATAACAGGTTAAGGACGGACGTATGCCTTACCCTACCAAAAGAAGTAAAGCCGAAAGGAGAAATCGGGGTGAAACAAATACAAGGCGGCAGATATGCCATTTATTGTTACCAAGGTCCCTATGATAATTTGGGCACGGTCTATGATACCATTTACGGCAAATATCTGCCCGAAAGTGGTTATCAATTGGATTCACGACCGGGATTCGAAGTATATATCAATGACCCAGAATGTACCGTACCCGAAAAATTACAGACGGAAATTTGTGTTCCCATTTTGTAACATACAAAATATAATAGATGAAAAGGACTGCGATAAATTGATTTTATCGTAATCCTTTTCTCTTATTAATCATACAGAGAATCTAATTTCTCCAAAATATCTATTTTAATTATGCATCTGTATTTTGATAACGGAAGTGTTAATTTTTATTCTTTTATATTTGAAGTAACAACAAAAATAAAATCTATAAAAAGAATATTTTAAAATTTATTTATTATTATAAAAGCTATTTTTCATGTAACTTTGTCAAAAACTGATAAACATGAAAATAGACCATATAGCCATGTACGTTTACAATCTTGAAAACATGAAACAATTTTTCATCGATTACTTTGATGCCAAACCAAATGATTTGTATCATAATTCCAAGACAGGATTGCAAACCTATATTCTATCTTTTTCAAATGGTGCAAAATTAGAATTGATGAATCATCCCGATATGGTGAATATTTCTCAATCAATATATAAGAATGGATATATTCACATATCTTTCAGCTTAGGTTCAAAGAATGCTGTTGATGAACTGACAGACAGATTAC
>Ga0172377_10007033_pt1 | contig 11595 bp, 6 predicted proteins | sample Pumphouse3metaG_FD_119749 | JGI IMG/M metagenome (GOLD analysis project Ga0172377, IMG submission 119749) | Leachate microbial communities from a municipal landfill in Southern Ontario, Canada - Pumphouse #3 metaG | ecosystem: Engineered > Solid waste > Landfill > Unclassified | place: Canada... | reverse complement strand
CATTAACTACAGAGAGCGGCACCCCTTTCAGAATGTCAACGAACTGATCAATGTATCCGGCATCGGCATCAAAACCTATCAGCGATGTTATCCCAATTTGCTGGTTTTTGGCGATTCTCTGGCCATCGCTCCCCCTTCTTCCTCTTCCCTCATGGCCAAAACTTCCAGCGCAAAAACAGGCCTCCAATCCCCCGTAAATATCAATGACGCGGCTCTGGCAGAGCTCTGCAGCCTCAGCGGAATAGGCCCCGTCAAAGCTCAGGCCATCATAGATTATCGCAAAGAACACGGCCCCTTCCTGACTCCCAATGACTTGATCAGAGTCAAAGGAATCGGCCCGAAAACCCTGCAAAAGAATCTACCCCGCCTCCGCACCGAATAAACTCCCAAACCCTGAAACCCGACTGCTTGGGGCGCCGAACTCCTATTCAGCTACGCAGTCGGAGAACTGCTGCCTTTTTCGAGGCCTCGGGCCTCTTTGGATTGCAGGCGTCTCGCCTGCAGAGCACGGAACGTGCTCATTTTCAAGGCCTCCGGCCTTGCTGGATGCGAGACGCATCCAATCCAACAGCTAAGCCACTCCCGCAAAGAGAGCTACGTCAAAACCTGAAAACTCCAAAACTCTCAAACTAAGGAAATCACATGAGGCTAAAAGCGATTACAAGAGGATCATCGGAGCCCACAGCAAAATACTGGAAGCCAACCGCAAATCACAGGAGCCCAAAAGCAAACACAGGACAGAAGCTAAAGTCTTTCAAGGCCAATTGCAGATATAGCTAATTCCCTGGATACAATGACAAAGTGTAACCGATGTCTATGCGCTAAAGTGTAACCGATGTGTCTTTCACACAGTCTTTCAAAGCAATTCGTAGATTCAAACATCTCCTACAACCATCCCCGTAATCTATATACAGCGAAAATGGAGAATACCAATACTCAAGTGTATCGTCAAACTTACTCTTACTATTTAATATTTCACCCTTTCAAAGCAGAAATAATCAGAAACTAATTTGTCAATTCCGCCGCAATCAGCTCCGCCTGTTTCAATACAGTTTCGGTAGCCAATTTCTGCATATCCGGTGGATATCCATATTGACGCAGTGTTCTCTTGATAATCACTTTTAGCTTGGCTCTCACACTCTCTTTGATGGTCCAGTCTATAGAGGCGTTTTTCCTGACTCTATCTGTCAGCACCACAGCCAGTTCCCGCAGTGTGTCTTGCAGCATCAGCTCTCTGGCGCTTTTGTTATTGGCAACCGCGGTATAAAATGCATACTCAAAGTCGGTCAGACCCATATTCTTGGCATCATCATCTGATTTTACTATCTCTTTACTCAGCTTGATGAGTTCATCTATCACTTCCGCCGCAGTGATTATCTTGTTCTGATACCTGATAATCGCATCCTCGAGCATCTCCATAAACGATTTGCTATTAACTAAGTTTTTCTTTGCTCGTGCTCTGATCTCATCATTAAGCAGTTTCTTGAGAACTTCCAGAGCCACATTTTTATGTTTCATCCCCTTCAACTCTGCTAAGAACTCTTCGGATAAGATAGAGATTTTGGGTTTTTGGATGCCCGCAGCATCGAAGATATCTATCACCTGATCTGTAACCAGAGCCTGGTCTATGATTTGACGGATAGTAGTCTCTATCTCATCATCTGATTTTCCATTTCCGTTTGAGCGGAATTTTGCCAATCTTGCTTTCACGGCCTGGAAGAAGGAGACCTCCTCTTTCACATCCATGGCCTGTTCATGAGGAACCGCTATAGCAAAGGCTTTGGAAAGTGCAGTTACTTCATTGATATATCTTTTCTTACCATCCTCAAGGCTCAAAATATGCTCTTCCGCGCCCAGAATTGTGCTTAGTTTCTTGGAAGTATCAGCCTCAAAATACTCTTCATAAGCATAGCCATGAAACATTTGAGATACCACTTCCAGTTTCTCCAGCATCACTTTAACTGCCTTTTCCTGAAGATTAGTGGGATCACCCTTTCCGCCTGCGTCTGAATAGAAAGAGAGCGCTTCTTTCAAATCCGAAGCAATCCCCAGATAATCCACGATCAATCCGCCCGGCTTGTCTTTATATACCCTATTCACCCGGGCTATCGCCTGCATGAGGTTATGCCCCTTCATCGGTTTATCTATATAGAGTGTGTGCAGGCAGGGAACGTCAAATCCGGTTAACCACATATCGCGCACTATCACCATCTTGAGCGGATCATCAGGGTCTCTCATCCTATCAGCAAGAATCCTTCTTTGCTGTTTTGTACTGTGATGCCTGGCTATTTGGGGCCCATCAGAAGAGGCGGAAGTCATCACCACCTTGATTGCGCCCTTGCTTAGATCATCAGAGTGCCAATCTGGTTTCAGTGCTATTATTTCAGCGTAAAGATCAGCGGCGATCCGGCGAGACATGCTTACCACCATAGCTTTGCCAACAAATACTTCCTGGCGCTGTTCAAAGTGATGGATGATATCTCTGGCAATTATCTTGATCCGGTTTTCACTGCCAATCAATGCTTCCAGAGTGGTCCATTTAGCCTTGAGCCCGGCGCTGAGGTCCTCGTCTTCCAAGTCTTCTTCAAATTCATTGATTAGCTTTTTACCCTCCTCAGTAAGGGCCACCTTGGCCAATCTGCTCTCATAATAGATTTTGACCGTGGCTCCGTCCTCCACAGCCTGAGCTATATCATACACATCAATGTAGTTTCCAAACACCGCCGGAGTATTGATGTCTGTGCTCTCAATCGGAGTTCCGGTAAAGCCCAGGTAGGTGGCATTTGGCAAACCGTCCCGCATATATTTGGCAAAGCCATAGACTGTTCTTTTGCCTATCACGTTGCCGGCCTCGTCTTTATCATCTATGGTTTTGGGCTTGAAGCCATATTGAGTTCTATGAGCTTCATCGGCGATTACTACGATATTCTCCCTTTCGGACAGGGTCTCATAGGTATTGCCCTCATCCGGCTGGAATTTCTGTATAGTGGAGAAGATCACACCGCCGGAAGCCACCTTCAGCATCTCTTTCAATTCCTGTCGATTGTCAGCCTGTTTGGGCTCCTGTCTCAGAAGCTGGGTTGAAGAGGCAAAGGTATCAAAGAGCTGATCATCCAGATCGTTTCTATCTGTAATCACCAGAATCGTAGGGTTATTTAAGGCTAAGACTATTTTACCGGTATAAAATACCATAGAAAGCGATTTTCCGCTACCTTGTGTGTGCCAGACCACTCCGGCTTTTCTATCCCCAATCGCTTGCTTTTTAAGTCCGGGGACTTTGTAACCCTTTGGAGGCCCTATTGTCTCATCACAGATTCCGGAAGCTCTTAAGGTGGATTTCACGGCTCTATTTACCGCATAGTATTGATGGTAAGCTGCCAGTTTTTTCACCGTTTTAATGCTGGTAATACCGGTAGCAGGGTCTTCCTGCCGGGATTTATCAAAAACGGTAAAGTGGCGGATCAGATCCAAAAGGGTCTCTTTATTCAGCATACCGTTGATCAGAATCTCCAATTGACCCACCAGATTGGAAGCCTCCTCTTTGCCATCTGCAGACCTCCAGGCCATGTAGCGGCTAAAACCCGCTGAAAGAGAGCCTGCCTTGGCCTGAAGACCGTCGGATGCAATCATCAATCCATTATAGGTAAAAAGGCTGGGGATCAGCTCTTTGTAGGTCTGGAGCTGCCGGTAAGCAGACCTCACCGTAGCCTTCTCATCCGCCGGATTCTTCAGCTCTATCACCACCAAAGGAAGCCCATTCACAAAGAGAATCAGATCAGGGCGCCTGTCTATCCCATTTTCCCTAATGGTGAGTTGATTCGCCACCACAAAGTCATTATTGCCCGGATTATCAAAATCAATCAGCCAGATCAGATCACCCCGGGGATGATTGTCTTTTTGATAGGTGACCTTGATTCCCTCGGTTAACATTCTGTGGAAGTTCTCGTTATTGGCGATCAGATCAGGTGAGCCAATCCGCAGAATCTCTTTGATGGCATCCTCCCGGATCTCATCAGGAATGTCGGGATTGATCCTGCGTACCGCTTCCCTTAATCTGCCCAGAAGCAATACATCTTCATAGCTGCTCCGCTGGGGCTTTTCCTCATCAAGAGCGATGCCGGGCGTATAGAGGTATTGGTAGCCAAGTTGCTCCAATTGCTCTATGGCAAAGCTTTCAATGGTGGATTCGGTTAGTTTAGTCATCTTTCCCAATCCACCTTTCACAAGTTTCCTCATAAGGGATTTCTTTATCTGATAACCAATTCTCGATAAACTTGGGATTATGGCTATTAGGGGTAGGGAAAACACAATCAATTCTTACTTGAATTGGAGTCTTTACGCAATCCCCTGTAACTATTGCATGTTGTTGTGGGATAATAGGTAATTGATCTAAAATATCAGCATTAGCACTTGATACAAGTCCCTTGATATATTTTTGATCTTCAGGGTTTTGTAATCGATGGATTATGAAGGAATTACATTGAGACAAAACTGTTTTGGATAGCTCCGAAGGGCGCTGGCTACAAACTACAAGAGATATACCATACTTACGACCCTCTCTGGCTATCCTTTCAAATACTGACTTTGCGATCGATTCTCTGTTTTCGGCAATATAATTTTGAGCTTCTTCAAGTACAATAACGATTGGATATTTCCCTCTATTTTCAGGGGCAAAATGTGACACAAATTCTAATATTATCCGACCCAAAAGAGCTGTTACGGTTTCTAATACTTCAAAAGGGAGTTGAGAAACGTCTATGATATTGACTTGATTTGTTCTCTTTTTATCATAAAATAAGAAATCTCCCTCATATTGACTAATGAAGTCAGAGCTTTCACTCTCTCTATATGATTTATTAAAATCGCCTAAGATGAATGATATAAACCGAGGGAGTATGGCATTGTTAGCCTTTTCGGTATCTTTTAGCATCAGAGGGATAGCCATCCTCTTGTCATTTAAGAAACTTTTCATTCTTAAACGAAGAGTTGACACATATTCTTTTATTCGATTGTTGCTATTGCCTTCGATATCAATAGCTGCATCAATGAATTTTGCACAAAGCTCTTGATAATTAAACCAAGTTGGAAGATCAATATTTTGCATACCGACAATCTGATGAGTAGTGTTCTCTTGTTCCATTTTTTTAATAAAGCCAGTAAGCTTATCTACTACGTTTTTTATTATGCTTGGTTCTTCCTTAAGAAAGCCAGAGCCCTCTCTATTTGGAATCAATGATAAGATATCATTTAGTTTACTTCCATCTTGCAATTCAATACTACGTTTCTCAAAATTGGTGATTGTAGGTTTATAATTTCTAATTTTCCAGTAATCATCCGGACATGCTTGAATTTGATCTAAAATACCAACAAGATATTTAATATCTACGGTAGAATGAATATTGCCTTGGCTGCATTGGAACTCATTTCTGGCTAGTCCAATAGCATGATTTAGCACTGGAGCTTGTGTCCCTTCACTTGGTTTTAGTAAGTATTTGAAATCTTCCCAGTTCATAAACCAATATGGAACTTTTACTTTCTCTTCTCCACCATAATAGTATGAGTTTATTCTCTTCAATTCATCTTGGATATCTAAGCTCATTTTTCCGAAATCATCCTTAGTTGGCAAAAAAGCATCTTTATACTCTCCGTTAGTATCAAATATAACTATATGAGCATTTTTAAGAAGTACCCCTTTATAGTCATATTTAAAAAGATTCCGAATAATCGACGTTAAGGTACAAGATTTTCCTGATCCGGTATTTCCTAATATTGCAGCGTGTTTAACAAAGAATTGGTCAGGACATATTTTCACCTTATAATTTGAAAACACAGGAGAATTTCCAATGGGGAGATAATAGTCTTTTGAATAGTCGATTTCATTTACATCCTGCTTGTCATCAAAAATATGCCTTAAGTCCTTTTCTGTAACATACCATACTGGATTGTCTAACGTTGGAAAATTATAAACTCCCTGAATAAATTGATCATCATCACCTTGCTTAGTGATAGTCCCAAGCATTGTTGCAGAGATATATCTGGCTGAAGAAGGTAAGGAGATAGAGGATCTTGTTTTATCAAATTCAAGCTCTTCTTTCATTGTAACTTGAGTTATCAATGCTACTACCCTATCTGATCCTACCGGAATAATTAGATATGAGTTTATTCGAGCCACTTCATAAATGTCATTAAATCCACTTTTGTAAGCTCCATGTAATTCGTCCTCGATTCTTATATAAACTCTAAAGTTATCTACTGAAAGGACTCTACCTATTATTTTATTCTGTGTCATATAGCGCTTCCTTTAAAAAGGTAAATCATTCTCATCAGTTTCTCCAGGGAGTTGATCGGTGGTGTCATACTCAGAGTGTGCTGCATCTTCAGCCACATCCTCTGGGGACTTCTCAGCATTCTTGTTTTTCTTATCTGGAAAAAGTTTATTCATAGTTTCAGCCAGAGCTTCTTCCTCTTCTTCTTCATATATGTCAGGCATAATGTTTTCAACAAAACCTATAAACGATGAGATGTCAATATCTCCCTGCTCCAGGATAATGATTCGCTTGTCTTTTAGTAATTTTAGCTCCTCTATCGGTGAGGCGTCGTCAATTGATGGTGAATAATTTACTATTATTAGCGTGAAAGACGGAATAGATAGAGCTTGATATATAATGTCATTAATATGTTCATCAAAGAATGAGTAGCCAATACAGAAAAGTACTGATTGAGGTTGATTTATTGCATGGGCAAATTGTCTGAACAATTCAGAATATGGTAAATCCAGTGTAAAAGACTTCTTGCTCACACATGGATAAACTATAATTTCGTTATCTGTGTCGGGTTTAAACTCATCATTCAAAGGAATCTCTCTTATCCCATAAGTGTTACTAACTGAAGGCTTGGTAGATAGCCATGATAACGAACCGTGCAGCTTATAGTACTTGATTACTTTTTCAGCACGGTGTACCTTGCCTGTGACACTTTGCCCCGGATAGTAAAGGTCATAATCATAGACTTCCGGTCTAAAGCACCTATTATGTACGCCCATAAAGCCATTGATATAATGAACTCCCAGATTATCAAGTGCATAATCAAAGGCCATGTCATAATTCGTTGTAAAAAGATTAGCTCTTTTTAGATTATTTGGGCGTTGTAACAATTTCTTGATCAATGATTCGTGATAGTGATACTTGTTTCGCCCCAATTGCTCATTACTCGAATAATCTGCGTGTATAGTTGTATTTTTTTCAGTATTACAATTCTCGAATAGCCAGTTTTGCATTTTAGTGATTGCCTTATTTATTGTATCAGTGTTTTCACCTTTCTTTTCTTTTATGTACCTATCTGCTTGTAAACAATTCAACAAATCCTCAAAGGATGGATTTGCATCCTCTTCAAAGTACCTTTTAACCTCAGCCTCGCATTTGGGCTTTAAGTCGTCAGGAATATCCCTAATTACTGGAGCTCCTAAATGATAACTTGTGCCTGCACCAGCTAAAATATTAACATTCTCTAATTCAAGATATTTCTTCATCCTCAATTTGTGCTCCTTAATTGTATCAAACATAAGCATATCCTTTAATTTATTAAATCATTAGAAACAATGATCTCACCACTCATTAGTTTGGGCAGTAAGGTGTCTCGTAGCTTTTCTAAAGTATATAACTGAACTTGGTTTGTTCTGATTTTTTGAAAAAATGTTTGCGTATACTCGTTAAAAGTTTTGATCGTCTTTTTATCAGGAATTGTAATGAGCATTTTCTTAATCATTTTGGAATTGATGGAAGTTACGATTGATGAAGTGCTGCCCAATGTCTCATACTTATACGTTTTTAGAAATAAATATAAATACTCTTTAGTAAAAGGAGTATTGGCATGAAACTTAAAATGAGCAATTGCTTCATTTGACAACATGTTATCAGAGGTTATAGCTACTCTTCCAACTGTCATTTTAAAACTTAAAACAACTGTATCCTTTGGGATTAACGGGATATTAAATTTTTCTACTGCCTCTTTAGTAAGGTACTCTGATGTATTGAAGATAAAGCTTCCAGAGCTTCCCATATCTTTGATTGAAATCCATTTTACATCTTTTTCATCGGTTGAGAACCATTGGCTTTGTTTTCTTGGTGGAGTTCTACCTATTGCAATATCTACACACTCTTCTAAACATGCCTCCTCCCAACTCTCATCCGCTTCTTCAATGAACCACTGTCTAAATAGCGTTTCAGCCATCTGTTCCAGGGTTTTGTTTTGTCTTTGAAGCAGGTCTATCTTATCATCAAGACTGGAAAGAACTTCTGCAATTGCTTTTTGTTCGGGAAGGGGAGGGAGGTAAATATCTAATTGTTTTAACACAGAGCCAGATATTTCAGAAAAAATGGTTCCGGTTCCATTCGACTTTATGTAATCGACATTAGATTTTAACCAATAGTAAATGAACAGATTGTTTGCTTTATCTCTTTTGACTACTAAATTTTTAAATCCTTGATTTGTAGAAATCTCATTTTCTGTTATAGCAACATATCCTATTGGAGCTCGTGAGCTTAACAAAACCGTTCCAACAGGTAATAGCTTAGCTGATGACCTTCTTAAACCTTCTTCCGTTATATTTCGTTCTCCTCTTGAAATGTATACTTTTGAATAGCCTGTTAAGTCCCTTGGGGTAATCCATGGAATACTACCATTCCAGAATTTTGGTTCTGATGTTTTAGGAGTTCCCCCACCAACAACCTTTGCTATTGAATCTATTTTATATTCTTTCCATTCACTCATCAAGCTTCACCTTTTCCTAATTGACGAATAACGCAGAGAGCATGGCAACGCCTTGTTCGGTAAACACAAAGGGAAGATATCTTCTTCCTCCATGAGTGGAGCTTGAGTTACTATTTTGTGACTCCAAAGATGAGGTGCCAATTTGGAACCTCAAGATTTTATCATATTCAGTTTGAGTTAATTGGAACCTAAAGGACTCTGGAAATCTCTCAACATTTCTTTTTACCGCTCTATTTAAGTTTTTAGTTTCTACCTTGTAGAGTTCAGCAAGATCGTTGTCCTGCATTACTTGTACTCCACGAAGGGTATATATCTTATTTTGAATAGTTTCTGGCTTTATTATTTCAAGCTCATTACTCATAATCATCCACTTTCAAGCTATCATCAGGCAGCTTGACTTTCGCCAGATTCTCTAAGATCCTCTTGTTGAGCTCTGCTTCCTCTTTTAGCTGCTCTTCAAACTCCGCTTTTAGCGTCGTAAATCGCTCTTCAAAGTCAAAGTCATCCTCCTCTTCGGCCAGGCCCACATAACGCCCTGGAGTGAGTACATAATCCAGTTCTTTCACGTCCTCTATGCGGGCAGATTTACAGAAGCCCGGGATGTCTTCATAGGCCTCCTGGCCGCGTCTCCAAGCATGATAGGTCCTGGCTATTTCATGGATCTCTTCTTGGGATAATTCTTTGGTTCTGCGGTTGATCAAGTGTCCCATATCGCGGGCATCTATAAAGAGGATTTCATTCTTTCTATATTTTCCGTTTCTTCTCACAAACCATAAAGAGGCGGGGATTTGGGTATTGAGGAAGAGCTTGGCAGGAAGATTTACTATGCAATCTATCAGTCCGGCTTCGATCAGTTCTTTTCTGATCTCACCCTCTCCGGAAGTTTGGGAGGTGAGGGAGCCTTTGGCCAGCACAAATCCGGCCAGGCCACCCGGGGCAAGGTGATAGATAAAGTGTTGAATCCAGGCGTAATTGGCATTGCCTGCAGGGGGTGTGCCATATTTCCAGCGTCCGTCTTTGGTGAGCAGCTCACCGCTCCAATCGCTCACATTGAAAGGGGGATTTGCAATGATGTAATCTGCTTTGAGGTCTTTATGGGCATCATTTAAGAAAGAGCCTTCATTGTTCCATATCACCTGAGAGCTGTCTATGCCTCTGATGGCGAGATTCATCTTACAGAGTCGCCAGGTGGTTTGATTGCTCTCCTGTCCATAGATTGAGATATCATTGATCCGGCCCTGGTGCCCGGCAACAAACTTTTCAGACTGGACAAACATCCCGCCACTGCCGCAACAGGGATCAAAGACTCTGCCTTTGTAAGGCTCCAGCATCTTTACCAGCAGCTCCACCACGCTGCGGGGGGTATAGAACTGTCCGCCCTTTTTACCTTCGGCCAGGGCAAATTCACCCAGGAAGTATTCAAAGACATGGCCCAGGACATCGGCACTGCGAGATTTGGCATCACCCAGGGCTATATTTCCGATCAGGTCTATCAGTTCCCCCAAGCTGGTGGGATCGAGATTTTGCCGGGCATAGACCTTGGGGAGCACTCCTTTCAGGGAACGATTTTCTTTTTCGATGGCGTCCATTGCGGTATCAACTATTTTGCCAATGACAGGCAGTTTGGCACTGGCCAGCAGGTGGCTCCAGCGTGCTATAGAGGGGACAAAGAAGACATTCTCCGCCTTGTATTCATCTTTATCTTCAGGATCGGCTCCGGCAAAATCCCCTTCTCCGGCTACCAGCTTCTCATGTAATTCTTCAAAGGCATCCGATATATATTTTAAGAAAACTAAGCCAAGAACAACGTGCTTATATTCAGCCGCATCAATATTCTTTCTGAGTTTATCTGCAGATTTCCACAGCTGTTTTTCTAAGGGTTCTTCTTTGGTCTCTCTGCTTTTAGCCATAGCTTCTCCTCTTCTTCTAACAAAGCTCTAACGCGTTGACTCTTGGCTAATTGGCCTTCATTGCCATAGCTTAGTTAAGAACATTTTATTGTCCTCGTTTCTCAGGTTCTGTGTAAGACTTAAGGACAGATAGCATTATCTTGATCTCGTCTTTATCAGTCAAGTTCTTTTTTGCTATTGGCACTCTCCCCGCGATTTTTACGAAAGCTTGATTGTGGCCTGGTCGGTGTTTGCTATCTAATCCAGCACTCCCTAAGCCAAGAGCCCCAACTAACCGGGGCGCCGAACTCCGATTCGGCCGCGGAGCCGGGGGAGCTGCTGGATTGCAGGCGTCACGCCTGCAGAGCACGGGACCTGCTCCTTTTCAAGGCCTGGGGCCTTGCTGGACGCGAGACGCATCCAATCCAACAGCTAAGCCACTCCCGCAAAGAGAGCTACGTCAAAACCTAAGAACTCCAGCACTCTCAACCTAAGAACTCCAGCACTCTCAACCTAAGAACTCCAGCACTCCCGAACCAGAAAACTTGAAAATCTGTAAACTCCTAACCCCACCCCCTTCGATGTCGTGGAGATGTCGTGGAAATAGCAGTAAAAATTACTCTTATTTACACGTTATTTACATGGCAGCTTATACGGGAGGCTAACAGCCAATCATAGGAGGGCAACAGCAAGACACAGGACAGAAGCTATATATTGCCTTGAAAGACTTTAGGTGCCGGTTTTAACCGGCACACCCAGGAGCAGCCAACCCTCCAAGACTTTTCCCTGGCCTTTTAAGGTCAGGCACACGTAACTATAGCTTCAAAATTACAATGGATTCTACAAGCGCACTCCGAATTGAGCCCTCCGGATTACACAGGGGCAACCAGAATTGAACCCTTCAGATTACACATGCGCAACCAGAATTGAACCTCAT
>Ga0172377_10007032_pt1 | contig 11596 bp, 9 predicted proteins | sample Pumphouse3metaG_FD_119749 | JGI IMG/M metagenome (GOLD analysis project Ga0172377, IMG submission 119749) | Leachate microbial communities from a municipal landfill in Southern Ontario, Canada - Pumphouse #3 metaG | ecosystem: Engineered > Solid waste > Landfill > Unclassified | place: Canada... | reverse complement strand
CTCTCATGTCGTAAATTTCTTTAATGTTATCAATTCCCATATTTGAAGTTGTTCCACCTAAAGCATTAATGCAAGCTATTTTTTTGCCAGCTTTTATTGCTTTAATACAAACGTCCTCCAATTCATCAAGTTTCGTTGTTTGATCTGGATTTGAATTGACCTGTATAAGATTATCTGTTCCAATACTTAACCAATCAGCTGCAGTTGTATGACAGTAGTGAGAGGGAGCTGATTCTACGCAAACTACGGGTTGAGTAATTCCCTTTTTAGAATGTTCTGGATCTACCTTATGAAGACCAATTTTAATTGCATATAAGTTCGTAGCAGTTCCACCAAAAGTAAAAACTCCACCAGACTGTGTTTCATCCCATCCAACTAACTTTGAAATTGCACTTACACAGGCTAGCTCTGCAAACAAAGCTTGTCCAGCGTCTTCACCAGTAACTGCATTGCCCATATAGATAGATGTTGCATAATAAGCAGCTAGTCCAGGCGCTGAAACAGTTGGAATAATATTTTTTACCATATAAGGATGTCCTGCTTTGACTATTCCTTGAATATTCTGGTGTAAATTTTTCAAAATGTTTTTTGGTTCAGTGGAAAGTTTTTTTGGTATTTGGGCTTTTTTGATTAAATCAGTAATTGTTGGAATGCCAATATTCGTAGGATACATTGGAGAATCGCCTGAGTGCATCATCACACTTTTTAATGCAATCTCAACCTGTTCTAGGTATAATGTAGCAGACTGCTCATTGGGTGAAATAAAGTACTTATCTCTTAATAATTGTAGTTTTTTGCTATTCATTTTTTCCTTTTTGGTTTAAAACCATTTTTTAATTAATATTGCTAATTTTTCATCAACAATTGAACAATATTCAAGTGCTTTTTGATATGCCAGTTCTCCATAATTTTGAGAAAATTTATTTTCTTCTTTTTCTTCGATTTTTTTTACAAATCGGTCGACATCGTCATTCTTTTCATTTTCACTTATTTTAGGATAAATTATTGTACCTCTCATATCACTTGATTTTATTTGGGGAGGTTTAATAAAAATTGCAAAATCTTTACCTACTTCAGACAAACTTCCAATATCATGCGCAATTACAGGAATATGATTAAGCATTCCCTCAATCATTAATCTTGAAGGACCTTCTTCATATAATGAAGGCATAATAATAATTTTTGTTTTTGCATACAATGTTTTAACATCGTCGATGAATTTGCTAAAATGAATATTTGATGAGGGTGGTACGTAGTCTGGAACATCTGGCCATGTTTCAACTACCAAAAAATTGTGTTTAGGCATTTTTTTAGCTATTTCATTAAAAATTTGAATTCCCTTAATTGGATGATGATTGACTAGTGTTATATATTTTCTCTTCTTTTCTTTTGCTTTTGCAATTACTTCATTGGGACTGAAAATATTAGGAAAAAAACTTGCTTCAATTCCAACTTCTTTTTTAAACTTTTTAATTATATTTTTACTTGTACACAAAACCTCAGTTTGTTTGAGTAATTTATAATATGCATCAACATTTTTCCCAGGATGATTTTTTGTTGTTGGATAAAGTTCATCTGCCAATAAAACCACTACTTTTGATTTTGTTTGAAGAGCTTTTTGTAAAGTTAAAATATGACTTTCTTCAAAAAAAACTGCAGGAGTATACATAAAAATTAAATCAGGCTTAGATTCATTAAGAAGCTTGTCAATAGCAGCAAGAAATTCTTTCTTATTGCTAGAAAAATTTCCATTCATAATCATTTCTTCTACGGTAATTCCCTTTTCTATTCTAGTATTTCTCCCAAAGGTTTTCCCATCCCAAATTCGAGATGTTTCAGCCTCACTCAATGATAGGATGGCAGTATCTATTCTGGCTTTTTCAAATCTTTTAAAAAATTCTCTAAAAGTTAAAAAAATTCCATTCGTAAATCCTTCTTGAGAAAAAACATTATTATCTAGTAAAACGGCCTTCTTTTTTTTCATTTAATGATTTCCTTTCTTAAATATATTTAGTGCATTTTTAAAAGCTTCATCCATATTAAAATATTTATAATTTGCTAGCCTACCAACAAAGAAAATATTTTCTTTTTCTATTTTTTTAGCTTCTTTTCGATACTTGTCATATATTATTCTGTTTTTTTTTGTTGGTACTGGATAATAGGGTTCTCCACCCCATTTACTATACTCTTTTGATATTGTTGTATGTGGTCCAATTTTATTGGGATTTTTTGCAAAGTATTTGTATTCAACTATTCTAGTAAAATTATTAGTATTTGGATAATTTATAACAGAGTTTTTTTGATAAAAATCTTTCTTAAAATTTTCAAATTGAAAATCAATAGATCGATATTGTAATTTTTTAAATTTATTCGAAAAATACTTATCAATGGGACCAGTAAAATATAATTTTTCAAAAGAATGATCGACATATTTTGATTCCAAGTAATCAACTCCCAACTCAACCGTTATGTTTGGATTATTAAGCATATTTTCAAATAAAGAGGTGTAGCCATTTTCAGGTAAGTATTGATATTTATCTGTAAAATATCTATTATCATAATTTGTTCTTACTGGAATTCTATCCATAACTGAGGCCTCCAATTCAATTGGCCACAGATCCCATTGCTTTTTTGTATAATGCTTAAACATGAGTTCATACAATCTCAATCCAACTCTGGAAAGAGAAGATTCTTCACTATTTTTTGGAAACACGAAATGCTTTGTTTCATTTTTAAACCAATCAATTGCTTCTTGTTGGGTATTAATTTTCAAGTTAAATAATTCATTAATAGTTGTTATGTTTACTGGAACTGGTACCAATTTATTAACTACCTTGCTAAAAACCTTATGTTCATATGGATACCATTTCGAAAACTGCTGCACATAGTCCCAAACCTCTTTATCATTTGTGTGAAATAGGTGAGCTCCATATTTAGAGATTCTAATAGATTTTTTATTTACAAAGTCATAACAATTGCCACCAATATGATTTCTTTTTTCTAACACTAAAACTTTTTTTCCAATATTGGCGTACCGTTCAGCAATAACACAGCCAGAAATACCTGCGCCTACAACTAAAATTTCTTTTTTACAATTATTTTTATTCATTTAAATTTAAAAATTTATACTGGATCCAACTGAGACAATTAATCCACTCAATATAAATATATGAATTTTTATCAATTTCTTTTCCAGCAAATATGATTGGTCCACAAACTCTAAAAAAATGATCCAAAACAACAAGGTCAAACATGTGAATAAAATCCTCATACTTGTTATTATTTCTTATTTCTTGCGAAAGTGAATTCCAATAAGTTTCAACATAATGTGTAATTTGATCAGCATTTTTTGATCCAAACATCGGTAATAAAAATTGAGCCAAATCCCATTGAGGTAATCCTAAGCTTGTTAATTCCCAATCAAATATCGTTGCTTGATTGTTATCTATATTGAATTTCATGTTGTGAGAACCCAAATCCCAATGAATCACGGTCTGCGGAAATTCTTGATAAGAAGATTGTATTGCAGCTCTATTTTGCAAATATGATCTTAAAAAAATCTTTAGACTTGGAGATATTACGTCAGCATGCAGTTGAATTACTTTTTCTAAAGCAAAACTAGTTACATCATAAGCCACAAAATCATTATTTCTATTAGTCCACCATCTTCCTAACCAATCCTCATTTTGGAGATCCTTATTCCAAAATTCAGAATGAAATTCTGCCATCTCATTGACTGTGTTAGAAATGATTGTTATTTTTTTTGAAAGAATAGCATTGCTTATTGTTTCTAAAGCTGACAAGTCTTCAATAAAAATCCAAGCCTGTTCGGTCAATTGATTAAGAACCCCTAAGTACATTTGTGGAATTTTTATATTTTTATATTTTTCTAAAAAACAATATGACAAAATCTCTCTCCTACTTAAATGATTACTAGGATACTTTTCTAAAATCTGCGCAAATTCTTGTTCCCCCATTTGATCTAAAATTTGAAGCATATTATTTTGTTGTACTTCAAACGGAGGAACCGACTTAAGAATAAATGATTGTTTTGAAACCTCGTCATTTACTTTAAAAATTCCCCCACCAGTAATATCAAGGTTGAAACCATTGACTAGGGGGGTAACTTGCAATGCATTGGACGTTTTGCATTCATCATTAGTTTTTACTAAATGAGATATCTGATCTAGATCAAAAGAAAAATCACTAGATAAAACATTTTCGTTTATTTTCAATCCATTAGAATCTATCTCTGATAAAAAAAATTGTAATTGTTCCCGATTCATCTAATTCTGCCCCTCTTTAAAGAGAATATTGGAGATCTCGTCAAAAATACTAAATGAAATAAATTTTTTTTGACTATTTTTTAAGTATTTAATTAAGCTCCCTGTAGCAAATGTTAGATCAGCATAATCAATCATGCACGCATCTGTTTCACTATTACCAATAACTATAACGTTGTAATTATTTTTTTTTAAAAAACTAGCAATACTTCCTTTACAAGGAGTTGAAAGTTGACATGCTTGCTCTAACCAAGGACTTTCAATACGCCATTGATTTGTTGAGCCAACTGTAACAATTTTATTTGTAATTAGTGGAATTTGGGAAAAATTAGTCCGTAGATGATTCAATAACATTTTATTATTTTCAATGTACTTAAAATTTAAAAATTTTAAAGTATTGATAATATACAATTCCCATCCAGCACTAATAACAATCAGTGTCACGCCATTCATTTTCGCAAGATTAACAAATTTTTTAAAACCTTTTCTAATAACTATTTTTTTTTGAATAGTTTTAATTAATTGAGCTTCATTTGCCGATAACATTTTTGCAAAAGAATCATTCATTTCAGCATGAGAAATAAGTTTTTTAAGATAATTTCTTCCAGGTTCTTCCCAATCTGGAACGCTATGATTTTCCATCAAAATATCACATCCATCATTTTCAATAATCGTACCGTCAAAATCACATAAAATTACAGTATTTTTATTTATGATTTTCATAAAACATTCCAGTTCATTTTTCAATAAATGAATGTAAGTTAAACATATTCCCCTTAGTTTTTAACTAATATATATTGTATCACGCAACTAATAGTATTGATAAATAGCTTAATTTTAAATAATATTTTTGGAAATAATACAAAATCTATAATTATATATAAATAAATTTTTAACAAATACAAAAAAATATGCTTTGCTAAAAATTTCGACAAATTTGGAATAAAAATAAAAAAACCAAAGGACTTAAATATTAAAAGGCATATTAAATGATCAACAATCAAACTTAACAAAATTTAATTAATAATTATTTTTCTAACATTACGAATTGTAGACTTACCTAATTGCACAATAGATCCTGATTCACTAATTCTTGTAGTACGTTTCTGAACTACTCTTCCATTTATTCTTACAACTCCACTAGTTAAAAGATGATAGGCTTCTTTTTGATCACTAGCTAAGCCACCAATTACTAAAATCTCTGGCAAAGTATTTTCAGCCTGAACTATAATTTCCATTGGTCTTCTGACTGTTTGTTTTTTTCTTAAAACTCGATCAAATTCCTCTTCAGCAAATTTTGCTTCTTCAACACCATCTAATTCTGCAACTATTCTAAAAGCTAAAGCTTGTTTTAATTCCATAGGATGTATACTGCCGTTTTCTAAAGCATGTTTAAATTGAGTAATTACTTCCGCTGGAACTCTGGTTAATAACTCTAAATTAAGAGGCATTGACTTATCCGACCAACTCATAACAGTTTCAAATTTTGATTCTGGAAGATCTTGAATATTTATAAAATTATTTGCTGATTTACCCATTTTACTTCCATCTGTACCTACCACTAAATGACCAGCAACGCACCATTTTTCTTTATTCAAATATCTTTTCACTAAATCTCTACCTATCATCATATTAAATATCTGATCACTACCACCAACTTCAACATCAATATCCATAGCCACGGCATCATATGCTTGCATTAAAGGATATAAAAACTCATGAAGCCAAATTGGTTTTTCTTGATCTCTCCTAGTCTTAAACATAGAGCGTTTTTCTAATTGTTGAACTGAGAAATTAGATGCTAAATCAACAATTTCTGCAAATCCTAATTTCCCCAACCATTCATGATTGTGAACAATTGCAATTGGATTTTTAGCATCTTCAGAAAGATTAATTATTTTCCCTGCTTGTTCAATATAAGTTCTAATATTTTTCACTACTTGCTCTTCTGAAAGCAAAACACGAGTTGATGATTTATCAGTCGGGTCACCAATCATTCCGGTAAAAGTTCCAAAAAGCAACTTTACTTCATGTCCAAGCTCTTGAAATTGGCCAATTTTACGAAGAGGCACGCTATGACCTATATGCAATTCGGGACTAGTTGGATCAATACCCAAGTAAACTTTTAATTTATCTCTCTCTGCGGCATTCCTTAAAGATTCTGCATCTGGATTTATTTCAGATACACCCCTATATAAAAGTGTGTTAATCGAAACCATCTCCTTTAAATTGAGATCCCTTGTATTGTCAATAGATCTTTTTAATTTTTCTGACATAATTTTTAAAATGACTTAAAGTATCTTACTATAATTTACTATCATTAAACAGTACATTTAACTAATTTGAATAATATTTCAAAATGACGCGTATGTCAACATGTTTTACAAAATTGATTAATTGTTTATAATAAGAGTTGTGCAAAAGATGCAATGTTAAGCTTAATATTGATTTTAGTATTTTAATACGTTTGATCAATTTTGATCAATTTTTAAATATTAGATATAATTTTATTGTTTTTTTTAACAAAACCCAGATAGATTTTTTTGAAAGGTGCTTCATATCAAAAAAAAATTAACTTTATCTCAAATAAAAAAATACTTTGTTAACCCAGAAAGACCAAGTTCGGCTAATGATTTAGCTAAACTTCTGTCTCAAGCTGTTTTATTTATGGCCGAAATTTACGCTACTGAGGGCAATTTTTCCGAAGTTGAAAATAAGATTAAAGTTGAAGAAAAAAATGACAAATTAACAAAAGTCTTACGTCAAGTTTTAGAAGCTGAGAGTGAAACTCGACTTTTTAACACTAGATTTATGGGCCAAATTCATCCTCAAGGTAACAAAATAGCCATTTTATCTAAAGTTATTGCTGGTTTTATGAATAACAACACTGTTGTAAAAGAAGTTTCACCTGTTGAAAGCCAAATGGAGTTTTTTATTACGAAAAGAGTTGCGGGCTGGTTTGGATATAATAAAGATGAATTTAGTGGAAATTTAACTACTGGAGGAACTACAGCAAATTTAGAAGCATTATGGGTAGCTCGAACTAAAGTTTTACAAAAAAATCCCAATATTAAAAAAATGTATATTTTTGTTAATGACATGGCTCATTATTCAATAGATAAAGCCGCTGATTTATTAGGTAAAAGAGTTGAAATAGTTCGCACACCAATGCAAGGTTACAAAACTGATGTTGTTGCATTGCAAAAATTATTGCAACAAAAAAGTGCTGAAAAGAATTCAGCTCTTATGGCCATTGTTGCTATTGCTGGAGAAACTGAAACTGGAGAAGTTGATGATCTTAACACAATGGCTTCATTGTCTAAAAAATATAAAACACATTTTCATGTTGATGCTGCTTATGGAGGACCATTTGTTTTATCTAGAGAGAAAGCAAGATTTAAAGGCATAGAAAACGCTGATTCAATTACCATTGATCCTCATAAAATGCTATATCTGTCTTATGGCTCAGGAATGGTCTTATTTAAAAATAAAAAAGAGCATGCTTTGATAGAAAATGGAATGAGAAATCGAGCCAGATATTTAATTAGAAAGAATAGCGATAGAAATTTAGGAATGGCTCGAATTGAGGGATCAATGAGTTCTGAAGGAGCTATTAGCACATGGGCTACTATAAAATTATTGGGTGAAGAAGGATTGTCAATCATTCTTAATCACACTCTAGATTTGACACAATATGCTTATGAGCAAATCAAAAAATATAAAATTTTAAAATCAATTAATAAACCAGAATTAAATACCTTATTAATTGGAATTAATACAAGAAAGCTAAGTATAAAAGAATACGATCAAATTATTAAAAAGATGCATGCTACTGCTGACAACATGGGTTTTTACATTTCCTTCAATGAAAAGGTTGATAAAGGCTTTAGTGCTCTACGTTTAGTACCAATGCATCCTCATACTTCTAAAAAAGATATTGATAAACTGTTGAAAATTTTAAAAAAAATAGCTGAAATTGAATTGTCTTAAAAAAATTAATTTTCACTCAAACCAAAAAAATATCAAATAGTAATAATATATTAGTACAATTAAATTATAATAAATTAACAATAATTAAAAACACCTCTTCTTACACTGTCCCATTTGTCCCATTTCTTGTACAATTACCTCTGCAAGGTGCAAGTGGTTATGGGACACCTTGGTTCCAGACCCACATGCTCCGCAAACTAAATCAAACCCAATTTTCCTAATAAATATACGTTTCTAAATTATATCTAAACATATCAAACAATATATAATTATATGTTATAATGACTGATGCTGTACACTAAATTTAAAAGGAGAGTAAATGCCATTTAAAGATGTCCTAAATGATGCAAAAAAGAAACATGAAGAAGAGATTGCCATAAAAGAAGCAAAAGAAAATGAGAAAAAGTTAGAAGAACAGGCGCAAAAGGAAAAACAACAATTAATTGATAAGGAATTTAATTTACTTGCACAAAAAGTTATTGGTTTATTAGAGGAAGTCGAACAATACTATCCTAAATTTAAAAATTATATTGTAGCAACTCCAAATAAAAGAACACTGAAAGTTGCTTGGGATACTCAAACCGAAATTACCCAACGTTATCATGTAGTGAATCATGATGTTCCTGACTCAATTTATACATATCCCGAAACAATTGAATTTTATCAAAATGTAAGACAAGAACTTCAAAGGTTTTTTCTTAAAGTAGATTCTGATGGTAATTGTCACTACTGCGATGGTGATACAAAAGAGTATTACATATCTTCTGGTCGTCATGGTAGTACTAGCTTTGAATTAGAACAGGTTTTGTTGGGTAATATAATTGACTTAGTATCGATTATGTCTGTATTACAAAAGATTATAGCCAACAGAATAATTAAAGAAAACTTTCCAAAAATCGAGTTATATTATAATGTTTGTGTAGAAAACTCTGAGCTTCCTAATAATTACGAGGAAAGACTTCTTTTTATTAAAAAACTAAAACAAAAACTCCCAAAGTTGATGACAGAAGAAGAAGCAGTGCGTTATACTTTACAAAATGGTATGGATGAAAAATCTGTCACCAGAACAAAAAACTCTTCCTTAGAATCTTTTTTAGAGTAATTTTAAATCAATGAAATTCTGACAAACGGGTAAAAAAAATTAGGAAATCAATTTTTTCTCAACAAATAAAAGTTCCAATTTCATCCCACGCTCCCCGCAACAACGTAAAAGTTCTGGTAGACCCGTCTAATATCCTCAAATGGGTTGATGGGGCTTGCTAAATTTTAGTGTTTTCAGAACTTTTCAGTTCAAGAGCACCATCAATGCCTAAAATTATAAAAAAGTTAGAAAATCATCCGGGTTGTGAGTGGTTTTTAGATCATAACAAACCTTTGTTTCCCATAGAAGATTTTTATTTAAGTTTAGAATTAGATAAATTTAATTTTTTTCCAATTGTTAAAAATAGTTTAATAGTTAGAAGCGATCTTTAAAGAATATTAAAAATAAAAAATCAAGATTATTGCTATGCTATAATAAGCATAAGTTGTTTAAGTTAGAAAGGATGCTCCATGAATATATTAATATCACTTATAGTAAATGGACTCTCAGTACTAATTTCAGCATACATTGTTCCAGGAGTTCAAGTAAGTTCATTTTTAAATGCAGTAGTAGTGGCTGTAGTGTTAGGAATACTCAATAGCCTTATCAAGCCACTTTTAATACTGTTAACATTACCAATCAATCTACTCACCTTGGGCCTATTTTCCATAGTCATCAACGTTTTTATTTTATATTTAGCTGCCAACATAGTGCCTGGATTTAAGATAGATGGCTTTCTTTCAGCACTTATATTTGGAGTTATCTTATCAATCGTGAGTAGCTTGCTTGGAAGCACATTGTAAAATCCTTAATTCTTTGAGCAACAAAACAGGTGACTAGTCTTCGAAGAGGGCAAAGCTTTTAAATTCATAGCAAAATTACCAACTGACAGCTCTATCCCAATCTCTCAAAGTTACAATAGGAGTAAGTAAACAATTATTTTCTTTAGCCATTTTAATAGCTTTATTAAGATCAAAAAGTAAGCTTTTTGTACCATTTTCATCAGTTAATAAAAATCTAACATTGAAGTTGCCATCGTGCGGGTGTCCATGGTGAATATTATATATTCCTAAAGTTAAAATAGTAATTTCTTTTTGTATATTAATACTATCTCTTATAGCTCTAGGTAAATCATTTAGATTAATACTCCCCAAACTTAATCCAGCATATACTTCTCTAAAGCCATTTTTGCGCAATAATGGTTCTGGACATTGGTTTTCACCATCTAATAACTCCCAATAAACTGGAGCAGAAACAAATCCAGGAATTAATTTTGTTGCTAATTTGTATGCTTCAAGACTGCTGTCTCCAATTTCATCATTAAAAAATATAATTTTAAAACTTTCTTCACCATCCGGTTTAAAAAAAACATAACTTTTAGAACCAGTTTTGTTTAATTCAGCTCTAAGCCAACCACCTCTCCATTCTTTAGCAGATCCTTCTTTAATGGGAAAAGTTTGTATGATTTCAGACAAACTTGGAGCTATTTGTCCTTCAAAAAATCCAAGCTCATCCCCACTTATACCTTTTCTAACAGTACCCTTAGATCTTTCCAACAGCTCTTTTACGAATTTTTCGCCTTCTGGTTTTTTAGTTAGTGATCGAAGAAGAAATTCAGCTCCCTGACTTAAATTTTTTAAATCTGGTTGGGCTGGCAATTTAGCAATGATCTTTTTACCGTATCCTTTTTCAAGCAGTGAAACAAGAAGATTCCCAGCTTCATCACTTAAATCATTTAAATCTAACTGGGCTGGTAATTTAGCAAGGATCTTTTTACCGTATCCTTTTTCAAGCAGTGATCGGAAAAGACATACAGCTCCCTGACTTAAATCATTTAAATCTAACTGGGCTGGTAATTTAGCAAGGATCTTTTTACCGTATCCTTTTTCAAGCAGTGATCGGAGAAGAAATTCAGCCCCCTGACTTAAATTTTTGAAATCTAGCGAAGCTGGCGATCTATCTAGAATTTCTTGATCATATCCCTTTTCAACTAGTGATTGAAGAAGATATGCAACTCCATCACTTAAATTTTTGAAATCTAGCGAAGCTGGCAATCTATCTAGAATTTCTTGATCATATCCCTTTTCAACTAGTGATCGAAGAAGATATGCAACTCCATCACTTAAATTTTTGAAATCTAGCGAAGCTGGCAATCTATCTAGAATTTCTTGATCATATCCCTTTTCAACTAGTGATTGAAGAAGATATGCAACTCCATCACTTAAATTTTTGAAATCTAGCG
>Ga0172377_10007029_pt1 | contig 11596 bp, 11 predicted proteins | sample Pumphouse3metaG_FD_119749 | JGI IMG/M metagenome (GOLD analysis project Ga0172377, IMG submission 119749) | Leachate microbial communities from a municipal landfill in Southern Ontario, Canada - Pumphouse #3 metaG | ecosystem: Engineered > Solid waste > Landfill > Unclassified | place: Canada... | reverse complement strand
TAAAAAAAGGATCATCACCTGACAATGGTGACAATCCTTCTATATGAATAAATTTTTTGATGACCGAGTAAAAACTATTACTCCAAAATACCTGTCTCTTGATCAAATGTAAGAGTTGTAGGTACAACATACATGCTCAAAATATTATCTGTTTTAACAGGAATGCCACCGGCTTCAAGATTGGTCAAGAATTCTTTAGCATCTTCAACTTTCTTGATGTGTGCAAAGATGATGAGTCTCTCGCCTTCGTGAGCACTGCCGCCACCAAAGAAACCGTTGAACAAACTAAATTCGCTTTCCAAGCTTTGGTTCAAGTTTTTTGCATCCCATATTGACGCTTTTTGAATTCCTGCACTCTGTAATGCTAAGAATACATCCTCTTTATAGTCTAATTGTGATAATGAAATAATCAATAAATTCATGGCTGTACCTCCTATTAGTCGATATCCGTTGTATGAACTTCGCCAGCCTTTTTAAGCGCAAATTTTGTTAATAATGGGCCTACAATTTCTGTAATGATAGTTGTAAATAATAATACGTTGATTACTATTCTTGCTAGTGTGATACCTTCTGAGCCATATTGTGGCATTGTGAATTCTTTGTTTATAGCAAGTGCCAATGCAAGAGCTACTCCAACTTGAGGAAGCAGGGACATACCCACAAAAGTTTGAACAACTTTAGGAGCCTTTCCAATCTTAGCACCAATTGACGCACCACCAACTTTACCAATACTACGTGCAATGAAGTAACAAATTCCCAATATTCCGATCTGTTTGATCAAAGAAATATCTAAGTGAGCACCACCAAGTATGAAGAATGCAGTGATGAATATTGGAGAAAAACTACCAACGATGCTCTCACTCTTTTTAGATAATACAGGAGATGTGTTAACAAGTACTGCACCAAATGCCATAATTGCAAGTAATTCAGATACTCCTAAGAATTCTGAAATACCAAGAAGTCCCATCAAAGCTGCAACCAACAACAACATTATCTGTTCATTGTTTTTAACTTTCTTTAGAATTAAACCATAGATAATAGCTGCGACAATACCAAGAGCGAAAGCTTCCAATATTGCTATCAATGCACCAAAAAGCATTGCTGGTACAGAGATTGATGTTCCAAGTATTCTGGAACTTACAAAGCCCTCAACAAATACATAGATGATAAGTGCTGCAGCATCATCCAAACCAACAACAGCCAAAATTGTGGATGTGAGTGGACCCTTTGTTTTGTACTGTCTGATTACAGCTACTGTAGCAGCTGGTGCTGTTGCACTTGCAACTGCTCCTAATAAAAGAGCTGTATTGGTATCTGCATGATATAGATAGTTCAGTCCTAAAAATACTACAAGAAAAGCCCCAAGACTTTCGCATAGTACAATAGCAAAAATACTTCTGCCTAGTTTTTTTATTACATCACCTTTTAATTCGATACCAATGGTGAATGCTATCATCCCAAGTGCTATTGTCGATACTGAGCTGAATTTATCTAGCATCTCTGGTGTCAATAAATCTACAGCTGAAACACCAAGAAGTACACCCAAAATAACAAATCCTGTTACTTCTGGAATTTTGAATTTGCCAGTAAGTAATTTAGTTGCATAAGCTGCTGCAAAGATAGCAGCTAAATAAAGAAAAATCTGTCCTTCCATTACTTAATTGTTTCCTATAGTCCTTCGAACTGAGCGAGTACTTCAGCAGCAGTAGTAGCTTCCAATAAAGCTTTTCTACGTTGTTTGTTTCTGACTATTAAAGTAACTTTAGAAAGAATCTGCAGATATTGTTTCTGTTCTTCTGCAGGACCGCCAATTAAAAATACCAATCGTACTTTTTGATCATCACCAGCACCCCAATCGAGGCTATCTTTTAAAACTGCAGGTATAACAAAGAAATCAGGAATATCCTTCAGTTTTGCGTGGGGTATTGCTACCTCCCAACCTATATCAGTGCTCATTATAGATTCTCTTTCAATCAAAGCATTGATGAATTCTTGTTCATTAGATATATAACCTAATTTTGTAGCCTGTACCGCCATGGATGAGAGTACTTCATTTTTGTCATTGCTGTTTAAAAACATTACCGAATTTTCTGATAAATAATTTCCTATTTGCATATTGTCTCCAATAAAGTTTATATTATGTATTTATCAATATTTTGTAAAGATTATTTATGGGCATAACTTTTGCTAAATAGGAGTTATTGCTCATAAAAAGTAGCAAAAAAAGCATTGTGAATCTCATCTTTAAAGTATCTATTTTATCACTAAAATTTATAAAAATAATATTCCTTATTTACGATAGATTTCAAAAAAATTTATAGAAAACTCTTATAAAATTTAATCATGAATTTTAATGTAAAGAACATAAGCTCTTACTGTGTTATAAATTGGTCAAATAACTTCAATATCTTTTTTTAAAAAAATTAACTCTTATAAATATGCAATTATGAAGTTCATAAACTAATATTTATTCAAAATTAAAAAAAATAGTTGGTCTTTAAGTGCTCATCAATCGGTCTAAAAAAAACAGGAATATAAGAATTTAAAAATGTCAAGGAAAAAAAATATTTTTTTTTATTGGAGAAAAAACATACAACTTTTTCGTCACATAAAAGCTTAAATTAAGAAATTTGACTGCAATGATTTTGAAAGGTTTGAATGAAATCTGTTTAAATCATAAAAAGTTAGTATTGACTAATATTATATAAAAGGTCATCGTTATATTAGCAACGGTAGTTATTCCATTGTGAATTTTATTAAAAAGATAGGAGACATTAAGATGAGTTATAAATTAGTACTCTTGCGTCATGGAGAGAGTGTTTGGAATTTAGAAAATTTATTCACAGGATGGACAGATGTAGATTTATCTGAAACAGGAAAAAAAGAAGCTAAACAATCAGGTGTTTTATTAAAAGAAAACGGATTTGAATTTGATGTTTGTTATACCTCTTATTTGAAAAGAGCAATTCATACCTTAAATTATGCCCTTGAAAGCATGGACAGTGAGTGGCTACCTGTGATTAAAACATGGAAACTCAATGAGAGACATTATGGAGACCTTCAGGGAAAGAATAAATCTGAGACAGCCAAGAAGTTTGGAGAAGATCAGGTAAAAATTTGGCGTCGGTCTTTTGATGTACGACCACCAGAATTGAAAGAAGATGATGAAAGAAGTCCAAAACTGCAAAGAATGTATAAAGATGTAGCTAAAAATGAACTTCCATTAGCAGAAAGCTTGAAAGATACCATTGCTCGAGTTATTCCTTATTTTGAAGAAGAGATAAAACCTCAAATTATAAATAACAAAAAAGTTTTAATAACAGCACATGGAAATTCTTTAAGAGCTCTGGTTATGTATCTTGAAGGACTATCTGAAAAAGAGATTCTTGAAGTGAATATTCCGACAGGAATTCCTCTTGTATATTACCTAAAAGATGATCTAAGTGTGATCAAGAAGGAATATCTTGGAGATAAAGATGTTTTGGCAGCAAAAATGAATAAAGTTGCAAACCAAGGTAAGAAATAGAGACCTCAATTAATTGTGGAGAAGCATGGGATATTGTACTGAGATTTGAAGATAAGACTTAGTATCAATATCCTTGTTTTGTAATAACTATCATGATATATTTTCCTTAATGAATATTGAGCCTGATATTCTTTAAAAGAGGTAAATTTATGAAAATCAAACAAGCAGCGATTGAAGATATTGAAGATCTGGCAAAGGTTGCTTTGACTACAGCTATAGGAGGTAAGGATGGAACTGACTATTTTTACAACAAAAATGCTGTATCACAATATTTCTGTGAACCATACATAAAATATGACAATCAATACTGTTTTGATGTTGTGGAGAATGATATCTGTGAGGGATATACAGTTGGAGCAGTAGATTCTAAAGACTTTTTTGCATGGTTCAATGAAAGCTGGCTGCCTAGCTTGAGAGAGATCTACAGCGGTTGTCAGATAAAAACCAAAGAAGAGAAAGATATAATAGATTTGATAAACAAAGATGTTGAGAACTCCTCATTTTTTGAAGAATATCCTGCACATCTTCATATAAATCTCTCAAAAAACTTGCAGGGAAAAAAAGTTGGAACAAAGCTAATAAACACACTTCTTGATAAGTTTGCTGAACAAGGAGTGAAGGGTGTACATCTTGGAGTTGATATAAAAAATGACAGAGCAATTGGTTTCTACAGACATCTAGAATTTGAAATCATTGAAAGCCACTCATGGGGGCACGTGATGGGCAAAAAAATCTCTAAATAGATGGACCTGCATAGCAGTTGATATCTAACTTTCTCAATCTATGAATCAAAGAACTCTTTCTTCTTTCAATGCTTATAATATCTTGAGGATTCCACAACCTTTTAACAAGAGCTGATAGTCTTGGATATGCCATGTATACAAGATTCTTTTAAAAGGTAATCTTCTCTCTCATATCAGAATAGATGGGACTGTACTGTGCAACATCATCTAAAGTGATCACTCCTAAATTTCCTGGCTCATCAAAACTGCAGCAGTTTGGGTAATCAATGTAGCAACCAGAATTATTTGGACCTATAAAGTCATGGTGGCTCCGATAACTTGCATTATTGCCAACGGATATACATATCCATAACATCACAATTAAATCTTCAGATAAATTTATGTTCTTTGTACCATATGGCACTTAATCCTATCTGATTGTTATCTTGTTCACGCCTGCAACAATCTTGCATATCTGTGATGGTTTGGGGCTCTTCAATTGCATCAGTATTTGGTGGAGTATCCAAACAGGCACTCCTTTTTGAATTTTTTTAAATTTATTTTTTCTCTTTGAATAATTCAACTTAACAAAGAATAAGACCAATTAACTCTCAAGACATTTCTTGTTCCACTCAACAGATAAAAAATATTAGGACTTACTTTCTGAATAAAACAATAGTATACTGTTAAGAAAAGAATATAGATTAATTACATGACGAGGAGGTCTGTTGTGTTATATATTTTATTGATTATTGCAGTTGTTTTCTCATTGACATTGGCTCTCTTTAATTTTAGGAAAGTCAGTAAATTGGATGCTGGAACAGATCAGATGAAAATAATTGCTGGTTATATTCAGGATGGAGCTAGAGAGTTCCTTCATCAAGAATGGCGCCTGCTTTATATAGTTGGTGCAATTCTATTCGTTATTATTCTACTTCTGGTATCTTGGACTGCTGCAATTTGTTTTGTATTTGGTGCTACAATGAGCGGACTTGCTGGATTTGTAGGTATGAAAATGGCTACAAAAGCTAATGTAAGAGTCACAAATACTGCACGAATTACTAAGGATAGAGGACAGACTTTAAAAGTTGCATTCACTGGTGGTACTGTAATGGGACTAAGTGTTGGTGGATTTGCACTTTTAGGACTGCTTGCTGTTTATCTCATATTCGGAAAAGTAATGGGACAGCTCAGTATTGATGCTTTGAGTTTTAAAAATAATATGGTTGGAATTGCTGATATACCATTTACAATGAGTGTCAGTACCTACGCATTGGGATGTTCCATTATTGCTATGTTCAACAGGGTAGGTGGTGGAATATACACCAAAGCAGCTGATATGGGTGCAGACCTTGTTGGAAAAGCAGAAGAAGGTATTCCTGAAGATGATGCAAGAAATCCAGCAACAATAGCAGATAATGTAGGAGATAATGTAGGAGATGTCGCAGGATTGGGTTCAGATCTATTGGAAAGCTATGTTGGAGTAATTTCATCAGCCATCATTCTTGCAATATATACATACTATTCTTTGCATGGCACAGCAGATGCAATTTCCTATGAATCGCTTATCTCCTTGGTTTCATATCCCCTTATTTTTTGTGCAATAGGACTCATTTCTTGCTGCATCTCAATTGTACTGTTTATAAACAAAAAAGAACTGAAGAATCTATCAAGATCTTTAAACGGAACAACTTATTTGGCCGCGATACTTACAATTCTTTTGAATCTTCTAATAACACCATACATATTCAAACAACCAATTTCAGCATTCAGATATGGAGCATTATCTCCATGGTTCTGTGCAATACTTGGAATAATATCAGGAATAGGAATTGGAAGTATAGCAGAGTACTACACAAGTTATAGCAAGAGACCTACCTTGAAACTATCTGATTCAAGCAAGGAAGGTGCTGCAATAGTAATAACAAATGGGCTTGGTCTGGGAATGAATTCAACTCTACCACCAGTTGCAATAATAGCTCTTGCAATTATTCTAAGCAATGCTAGCGCTGGCCTTTATGGAGTTGGAATGGCTGCTATGGGAATGCTGAGTTTTGTAGCTGCCACTGTAAGTGTTGATACATATGGACCTATTGCTGATAACTCCGGAGGTATTGCTGAGATGTGTGGGTTGGATCCTGAAGTCAGAGAGATCACTGATGAGTTGGATGCAATTGGAAATACAACTGCTGCTATTGGAAAGGGCTTTGCCATTGGTAGTGCAGCTCTAGCAGCTCTATCTTTGTTTGCTTCATATCTTTATGCAGTTGCAGGAGAGAACAGCAGAACACTCGAATTGGTTCTTAATATGATAGATACTTTGACACTATCAGGAGCTCTTGTTGGAGCAGCCTTACCATATCTTTTCTCAGGATTGTTGATTGATGCAGTATCCAATACTGCAAAGAAGATGGTAGATGAAGTCAGAGCACAGTTCAAAGCAGATCCTGGTATATTGAAGGGTACAAGCACTCCTAAATATACTCAGTGTATTTCAATTTCAAGTAAGGGAGCATTATCTGAAATGACAAGACCTGCAATAATTTCAATTGTCACACCATTGATATCTGGTTTTATTTTTGGCCCTCGTTTTGTTGGAGGTCTTTTGATTGGAACAACTTTATCAGCAGTAATGCTTGCAGTATTTACGGCTAATTCTGGAGGAGCATGGGACAATGCGAAGAAGTATATAGAACTTGGACATCATGGAGGATCTGGAAGTTCAGCACATGTTGCCTCAATTGTTGGTGATACTGTAGGTGATCCACTTAAGGATACAGTGGGACCATCATTGGACATCTTGATAAAAATCATGAGTGTCATATCGGTTATCATGGTATCAATTTACAGTGAATACAATTTGATCTCTATGATTTCGTAAATATTTTGGATTTCAAATTTTAGAAATTGTATATTATTAATCAAGAAGGGTAGCTACCTGTATGAAGTAGTTACCCTTCAATTATAATTTTAACAAAAATTCCTAAATGGAAACAGAGATTGTAAAAGAATGATTGTTTTTGCTGAATGCTTTTATCTGACCTTTATTCTGAGCAACTATTTCTTTTGCCATTGAAAGACCAATTCCATGACCACCGAGCTCACTATTTCTGTTCAGATCACTTCTATAAAAACGGTCAAAAAACTCCTCATGATTTCCTTCAACTATATCTTCCATGCTATTTTCTACTTCAAAAAGAATCTTTTTGCTCACTTTTTTAAGTACAACAGAGATTTTATTCTCACCAGAAGTATATTTCAGTGCATTTTCAAGTATGATAGATATCAATTTTTCAATTGATTCTTCATTTGAATTTATCTCTATTTTATCCTCACACATCAGATTTAAAATAATCCCTTTTTTATTGAACAGAGGCTCGATTCCAGTTATTGAATTTTCCAATAATTCAGAAACATTGACTCTGCTTATTTTTAAAACTTCTGAATGCTCATCCATTTTTAAAAGAGTTACAAGCTCATCAAGCAGATCTTTTAGATAATTTATCTGCTTCTTGATGCTCTTTGTCCAATCATTTTTGCCATAATCAATCTCAACAACCTCTGTGTCTGTCTCAATAATTGCAAGAGGTGTTTTTATCTCATGCATGATATCCGTCAGGAATCTCTTCTGTTTGTTGTAGCTATCTTTTATTGGCTTCACTGCAGGGATAGTCAGAGCTTTTACCAAGAAGAAAATACCAACCATCCCTAATAGGTAAACTATAAAGGAAAATATCAGATTATATTGTAAGGTATAGAGCTCTGATTGAGCATCAACAAAAGCGATGTGATAGGCATCATTATGTTCAGTTATGGAATACCTGAAATCTTCAATGAAGCCATTGTAGTCATTAGAACTGAGGGCTTCTTAACCTAATGCTACTACATCATCTAAATCAGTGAGAGGGGAGTTCTGTAAATTATATGTCAAAAGCTTTTCATCGGCAGTGATCTCAATGTAGAACACCTTGTTTCGTTGAATGCCTGCATCATTTCTATTGGGAGTATTCTGCTGATTATTTCTAGTTGTATTTAAATTGTTACTGCCTTTTTCTACATAGATATACTTTTGGCTTTCTAGCATGGAATCCATTCTGTTTAAAGTGTTGAAATAATTTAGAATATTTATGAGAGCCAAAATAGTGATCAATATTATTCCGGATGAAAGCATCGAGACTCTCATGAAACGTTTTCTAATGAGTTCTATCATCTATTTTTCCTCCAAACGATAAACGAGATTGCGCTTACCTTTGATTGTCACATTGGATCCACTCTGACTGAGCTTCTTTCGTAAATTTGAAATATCCACCCAAACAACAGAGATGTCTGTATCACTATCATATCCCCAGACCTTTTCAAACAGTTTGTCTACAGAGAAATACATATCACTGTTTGTCATCAATGTTTCAATAATTTGATATTCATGATTTCGTAAGGAAATTTTAGATCTTTTACCTATGAGTTCAAAACTATTTTTTTCAAGAATCAAATCTTTAAAAGTGAGATTGTTTGTGGCCTCATCAGATTTTTTTCTTCTTGTTATAGCTTTAATTCTTGCAATAGTTCTTCGGTAGCAAAAGGTTTGGTTAAATAATCATCAGCACCTAGATTCAATCCTTGAACTTTATCATCTACAGTTGATTTTGCTGTTAGCAATAATATCGGAATTTTATTATTTTGACTTCTTAATGTTTTTAAAACAGTGATGCCATCTTTGATATGCATCATGATATCAAGAATCAATGCATCATAAGAGGGAAATTGAAGATATTCAAGAGCTTCCTGACCATTATATACAGCATCAACTGAATATCCATTTTTATCCAAAACTCTGCATAGAGCTTTGGATAACTCTCTTTCATCTTCTGCAAGAAGTAATTTCATAATCTTATCTCCATAGAACTATCTTATACTACTTTTCTCAATCCTTCAAAGAAAAAGGAAAATAGGATAAAAATTGATGCAGCAGACAAGGTTGATTTTGTCTCACTGCATCAGGTTGTTATTTATCTAAATCATCATTCAGTCGGTGATTTTTTAAAGAGTTTCTGTTTCTGAAATTGGAGTTAGGTATATTGTGTATCTTCCAACATAATTCTCTCCGTTTTTTAGAGACTGTCTGCGGTATTCTGCTTGATTATCTCTATTTTCTCCATTGAATTGCTCTCCATCAGGATTTGTGCAAACTCTATCAGATGGTCTTTGTCTTCCTGGGCTGTTAGAATTCATTGCATATGAAGATCCTTTGATAGATGCGGTAGACTGATTTGAAGGGGTATGGTGTCCTCTCATTTCATTGGATTCTTTATTGCCATTCATATTTTGGCTTTCTCTGTTCTCTCCATTGAATTGCTCTCCATCAGGATTTGTGCAAACTCTATCGGATGGTCTTTGTTTTTCTGTGCTGTTAGAATTCATTGCATATTCAGATCCCATAAAAGCTGAGTTAGATTGATTTGAAGGGGCATGATGTCCATTCATGCTATTTGATTGTTTGTTGTCATTCATACTTTGATTTGGCCTGTTAACAGCATTTCTAGTTGAAGTGGTACTGTTAAATTCTCCACCAACTTGTGCTGATGACATTGCTTGCTGATTTGTATTCATAGTTCTTGAGCCATCTCTATTTCTATCTGAAGATGAATTTTTATGACCTGAATTCATTCTCATCTCGTTAGCTAGTTGGGAATCCATTGTTAGGGATTGTCTATCATTTATATTTCTTGAATTGCGATAAGCCATTGCGTCTGTTTCAGTACTGGTTGCTACATCAACTGAAGTCTCTTCTGTTGTTTGTGTTAAAGTTGCAGAATAACCCATTGCATCTTCAGAAATACCATTTGCCAATAGTGCAGTCAAACTGACTGCTGTTAATATTAAGATTGCCATTGTCTTTTTCATATATGTTCTCCATATTGTCGAGGATTTGCAGAAAAACCTGCAAGTGTAAGAAGCAGCATACTGTTGTTTTTCTTACTACAACGGTAGAATAACTCACGAAACTTAAGTGAAGCTTAAGCAATATAAAAAAATAATAAAAAATAAAGAATCTTCTATATGAAGGCTGTAAATGCAATGTTGATCGTGAATTAAAATCTTATGAATGATTTTTAAGATTTCATATATGTGAAAATTTCAAAAGAGAAATTGAATTTTGGACATAAAAAAAGATAATTGTAAAAATTATCTTTGGTTTGACTTATAAATATGTAAACTTGTATTATCTAGCGAAAGACGGGACTTGAACCCGCGACATCCACCTTGGCAAGGTGGAGCTCTACCACTGAGCTACTTTCGCAATAAACTATTAATATAGCAAAAAAAATATAAATATATTTTTTTAAAGTGCGAGAGGGGGGACTTGAACCCCCACACCTTACGGCACTAGAACCTAAATCTAGCGTGTCTGCCAATTTCACCACTCTCGCATATAATTTGTAACCTGAGTTACTATAAAAAACCAATATCACAATCCAATAAATATCATTGAATCCATGATTTATAGTAGGAAAACTATGAATTACTTATCTTTTGTTTCCCTTAAATTCGTCCCTATTATTATCTAAATGCGTGGTTATGTCAAGCAGAAAAAAAATAAAAATTAAGTTTTTTTTAAATTTCTAAATTCTCTACCAAAAGTGTTTTTTGTCAATATTTTTGCAATGAAAGGTAATTGTTTGTAACTGTTAAAGTTATGTAAAAAAAATGACTAAAAAGAGAGTATTCCTGTATAAAGAGAGTGGAAATAAAAATTTAAATTTATATTGAAATTCAGTTTGAATTAAAAAAAACAACCAATTGAGGTTTGTTTGCCTTATATATTGGAATTCCTCCATATGGAAAACTATAAGGTTCAATGAAAAGAAGAGTGGCTACCTGCAGTGGGCATATAATGATAAAAAAAGAATTGTTAAATTAAAAATTAGTTACCATGAAATTTGAATTTGATGTAATTTAATTTGCAAGAAACAGAGATATCAAAACGAGTAGAGAGGAGTGGTGAGATCACAATAACTCAAAGAATCTGCTGTTTTTGTTATATCGTTAAAAAAATTGAATTCCTGATATTCTTAGATGATTTATTTGAAACTAATAAATATACAATATATATGAGTTTTTGAAGTGTGTACCCACCAAACATCATATTGACCAAGGTACATTGCAAATTAAGAATTTGATGTTTATGACATCAATTATCATAAAATTATGTATTCGTAGGGCTTACGGATTCAGGAACATCAATAATTTGGTCAATTCTGTACTTTTGGTCTGCAGTAACATAAAAATCCCTCTTGCTAACAGATAAAATCAATTAGCAAAGGGACTTAAAGAGAAAATTAATTAGGCT
>Ga0172377_10007022_pt1 | contig 11599 bp, 14 predicted proteins | sample Pumphouse3metaG_FD_119749 | JGI IMG/M metagenome (GOLD analysis project Ga0172377, IMG submission 119749) | Leachate microbial communities from a municipal landfill in Southern Ontario, Canada - Pumphouse #3 metaG | ecosystem: Engineered > Solid waste > Landfill > Unclassified | place: Canada... | reverse complement strand
CATTGGCAGCGGCTATGATGTTCACCGTTTGGTGGCGGGAAGAGTGCTTGTCCTGGGCGGTGTGCAGATACCCTTTGAGCTTGGCTTACTGGGGCATTCCGATGCCGATGTGCTGATTCATGCGATAGTCGATGCCCTGCTAGGTGCCTTGGCTTTGGGCGATATTGGAGCGCATTTCCCCGATACCGATAGCCAGTATAAAGACATAGATTCCCGCATTCTGTTAAACAAAGTGTATGCCTTAGTTAAAGAGCAAGGCTGGCAACTGGTGAATCTTGACGCCACCATCTGTGCGCAAGCACCCAAGCTTAGCCCTTATATTAACGCCATGCGTAGCAATCTGGCTTTAGATTTGGATTGCGCCCTCCAGCAGATATCTGTGAAAGCTACCACCGAAGAAGGTTTGGGCGTTTCCGGCAAAGGCGAAGGTATTGCAGCTTACTGCCATTTACTACTACAGGAGCTAAAAGTATGAAAGCGTTAGCGGTTATCGGTTATCACCATACCGGCAAAACCACCATGGTTACTGCCATCATAGCAGAGCTTAAGCAGCGCGGATTTAGCGTAGTTTCCATCAAAGATATCCACAGCGAAGCATACCGAGCCGATACCGATGGTAAAAACACAGCCTTGCACGCAAAAGCAGGCAGCGAGGCGGTATTTGCCAAGGGTTTATACGACAGTGCTTTGCTGTTCCCCCGCAGTCTTGACTTAAAAGAAATGCTTAGCTATCTTAAGGCGGATTTCCTCATCATCGAAGGGATGAAGAATGCCCCGGTACCAAAGCTTGTGTGTGCTGAAAGCACCGATCAGCTTGATGAGCTTATCGACGGCACAGCCATCGGCATTTCGGGGATTATATCTGATCACTTAAACGACTATGCCGGACTTCCTGTATTCTGTTTGCAGAAAGACATGAGCCGTCTGATGGACACCATTTTAACCAAGACCTTTGATATCCTCCCCGTTAGCGACCCTGAATGCTGCTCCGAATGTGGTTTCACCTGCTATACCATGGCAGAGAACATAGTCCTAGGCAAAGCCACTCGCAGCGATTGTGTATTAGACGGCAATCCAGATATCAAGCTGAGCATAGGCGGTGAAGAACTGGTTATCGTCCCCTTCGTGCAAAAGATACTGCGGGATGCGATCCTCTCCATGGTGGACAACCTGAAAGACATAGATCCCAAAGGCAAGATTTCCATCGAGATAAGGCGTGATTGATAGGGAAGCCTACTTCAGCAAACGCCATCCCATCGCTTTCCCCATCTGGCAGAGAGCCGTTATTGGCATTGCCGGAGCGGGTGGCTTAGGCTCAATCGTGGCAAGTTCATTAGCCAGAGCCGGCATCGGCAAACTGATTATCGCAGATTTCGATACCGTCAGCTTGGAAAACCTGAACCGCCAACAGTTTACTCTACAACAGATTGGCGAAGCTAAAGTACATGCACTCGCCTCTAATATCGCAGGCTTCAATCCCTTTATTGCCATCGAACCACATTTAGTGAAAGTAACGCCTGCCAACATTGACGCTTTATTTGGTGGTTGTGACATTATGATCGAAGCTTTTGACGATGCCGATCAGAAGGAGATGCTTATCCACAAATGGATGGAGAATTATCCCGCCAAACCCATCATCGGTGCATCCGGTATTAGCGGCTATGGCAACAACGAAAGCATCAGCATCCACCGTTATGACAAACTATACATCGTGGGAGATCTGCAAAGCAAGCTGGAAGATGGCATAAGCCCCATCGCAACCAGGGTAGCCATAATCGCCAACATGCAGGCAAACCTTGCTTTGGAACTATTAGCTCCCCACAATCAGGAAGGTAATGATAATGGATAGACCCAGCTTCATCGTAAATGGTCATAAACTCCCCTGGCAAGAAGGCTTAGTAGTCCGCGATGCGCTTACCATGATGACTTACACCTTCAAGATGCTGGTGATAAAAGTAAATGGCAAGCTGGTAAAAAAAGGCGATTACGACAGCACACCCATCCCCCTAAATGCGGAAGTAGAGGTTATACATCTGATTAGCGGAGGCTGATTGTTCCCTATCAAATCCCACCCATTCCCCACAACGATGGGTGAAGGTGGGAGTGGTCATAACCTCGATCAACACTTGTTAATTCTACCTAATCGCTTCGAAAGTCAGCCTAAACAAAGGCTCATGTTTAATTAGATTGGGTAGCTACACGATTATTGTGTTGCATAGCGTGATTAGCAAAACTATATTTTAACAGCTACGGAAACATTGTATCTCTCTTCCTTGCTTGCATTGCCCTATCATTGCCCTTGCATTGCGGATGGGATGGACAATTCAAGGGCAATGCTATGGGAATGGAAGCAGAAAAGATAGATGAAGAAATGAATCGATAAACTTAACCACCATGATAGAACTTGAGCCTAAAAAAAGCGTTGCACGACCAGCTAAAATGGCTTATTATATATTGAAACTCTGCATAATATAGCAGTAAGGATGTGCTTATGCCAATGCCATTTATGATTAAACGGATGATAGACACAGAGCTACACTTCCCACAAAGGTTTTCTACGATGGTAAGCAAGAATTGGGGATTGATGTTTTCCAATGAAGGCAACAAAGCTTCTCACGATAGTAACCATGCAGTGATCACAGATTATGTCGGCGTGGAAAGCTCTATACGGGATATTGAGTTTTTCTATAAGAGCAAAGGTATTATCCCCAGAATATACTCCTCTCTGCAAATAAATGATCTGGAGCGCATCAGCCCCTCTTTGGACAAGCATGGCTTTGTTTTGGAGCTTAATGATACCGAATATTTTGTTCACGATCATGAGAGTATCCTGCATGAAGCGAGTGACCTACAAATCGAGCGTGTGAAAAAGCTGGATATAGACATGATGGAAACTATTGCCGTGGAATATGGGGGAGATTGGACGATTAAAGTGGCGGAAAAACATTTACTCCACCCCTCATTTCATCTGTTGGGTGGTTTTGTGGGTGGCGAACTTGCCTCACTTGCCTCAGTTAGCGTTTATGCAGGTTACAGCCGGGTGGATGATGTGTTTACCAGAGATAAATTCAGAGGCAGGGGCTTTGCAGGTGGGCTGATTCACCATCTGGTGAATTACCATCGGGGATTAAGCGATAATCATTTGTATTTATACTCGGATAATCCGGCGACGGCAAAGCTATATGAGAAAGCAGGATTCTCCCGCATTCCCCAAGAATTTAAAACCTGGATGGCATATAAAAGTAGCTAATCTCTTATTAAAACGCTCTTACGTAATATACTACCGTTTCCTGCGTTGAAACGGATGATATAAGTCCCTGTTGGGCAAGCGTTGCCTCTATCGTCCTTTGTATCCCAGTTTTCCACCCAAGTTCCTGCATGCTTTGCCGTGGGGATAAAGCTGCGCACTATTTGACCCCTGAGGTTATAGATCGTAAAGCTCACTTCGGCAGCATCTTTAATAGTGTATTCCAGCTCCAGAGAGTTGCTGAAAGGGTTGGGATAGCAGCTAAGAGTAAGAGCACTTAAGGCAGGAATCACATCGTCACTATTTTGAACACCGGCTTGAACTCTCCAAGTCACATCGAATGCAATACTATCAGATGAACTAACGTTACAGCGCAGCGTGTTTGCCCCTGCCGGGAAGATGCTTTCATAAACCATATCGCTCTGACCTGTTTGCAGAATCTCATTCGCATACCAGGAGTAGGTAAGCTGAGCAGTATTGGTATAGGCTTCCACCATGAAGGCAAGAAGTTCCCCTGCATTGCAGACGATAGTTTGGGTAGTATCCGGAAATACACTATTGATATTCAAATCCAGCATACGGAGTTGGTAGATATTTACCGGAGTAATCGGCTTGTCGTTGGTACCTGTAGGTACAATACCAATCGCCTGAACCACATCGATACCCTCAATTACTTTCCCGAATATGGCATAGTTTCCATCCAGATGGGGGGTGGGTAAAAGCGTGATGTAATATTGGCTGCCTCCACTATTGGGAGCAGAGGAATGAGCCATCGCAAGCATTCCTGGCCGATCGTGGTGTAAAAGTGGGCTAAATTCATCCTGTATTGTCCAGCCTGGTCCACCATAGCCAGTGCCGTAGGGGCAGCCATCCTGAATCATAAAACCGGCGATTACGCGATGAAATATCTTGTTATTGTAAAAGCCGTTGTTGGCAAGCAGCATAAAGTTACTGGCAGTAATGGGGGCAATATCGTTGTATAGTTCTGCTGTAAAGTTGCCCATTGAGGTGTGCCAGCGTGCAAAAGTTAAGGCGCTTACACCTAAGGGCGCACTTAGCAATAATGCTAGCAGCAATGCTGTGGCTATTGATTTCATAGCTATTCTCCTGTTATAAGCTTCTAATATAGCAGGGTTAGTGCTGCATTTTTACGCTTACGTTGATGTCCTTAAATCTAGCGGGAGCAACTCCATGCGAAAGCTGCATCACTTGCCCAGGCTCGCCTTTGCCACAATGGAAGGTGCTAAAATAACCCCAATCTTCTGTTCCACAGATGGCATCGCAGGCATTCCAGAAATCTTTGGTAATACCGAAGTAAGTAGGCTCTTTTACGATGCCCACTATGTGTCCGTCCTTAATCTTATAGCCGATTTCGGTGGTGAACTGGAAGTTATTGCGGTTGTCATCTATGCTCCAGGTCTTGGTGAAATCCAGTAGATACCCGTTTTCGGTTGCGAGAATCAAATCTGCCAATGAACCCTTGCCGGGAGCGATGCACAGATTAGTCATGCGTACCAGAGGAAAGTCGTCCGCATAAGAACCCTTCATGTTTGAAGAAGGTTCCAAGCCAAGCGCATGGGCTATGCGGCGGGAAGTCTGCTGGTTTACCAACACCCCATCGCGGATAATGTCTATCTTTTTGCCCGGCACACCTTCGTCATCCATAGGATGGTAGCCCAAGCCCTTGGGATCGGTGCTATCGGAATAGATGTTTAAGATGGGAGAGCCGTACTGGAAATTACCCAGCATTTCAGGCTTCACAAAAGTCTTTCCTGCATAAGAGATTTCCATGCCAAAGATGCGGTCTGCTTCGGTGGCATGGCCAACTGATTCATGAAGCTGCAGGGCTAGATGCCCATTACCGATAATAATATCTGCTTTCTCTTCGGTGATCGTGGGTGCAGATAGTAAATCCATCGCTTCTTTTAATATCCTATCGGTATTTTCGGCAAACTGCTGTTCGTAGAATAGCTCAAAACCTCCCCGTCCAGCACTCATATGCCCTGGCCAGGTGCGGGATTGAACTTGCCCGGAATCCGCTGCCACCACCATCATAAGAGGCAGGGTATTATAGTAAGAAGTGTGGCTATAACTGCCTTCCGTGTTGGCATAATACTTCTCTTGGCGCATGAATTCGCCTTCCACGTAGGAGTGCACAATCTTGCCTTTAGGAGCGATGCTTGTTGCCAGCTTCCCGAGGTAATCCATCTTCTCTTCGCGGGGCATGGTGAAGGGGTTTATCTTGGGTTGGTGATGATACTCTGCTATTGTGGCGGGCAGAGAAGGGAAGCTTACTTTCTCTTTTAAAAAGTGAGAGCCTTGGATAGCATTACTTTTAGCGGTCTTAATCATCTTGTCAATAGAGGTAGAAGATAGGTCTTTGGAGCCGGCAAAGCCCCAACAACCGTTAATTAACACCCTGACGCCCATAGCGGGGGAGCCAAGCGAGCTTTGATATCCTCGCAAGTGTCCATTTACAAAGTTGATACCTTCGTTATCGGTAATCGTGATGCGTACATCTGCAAATTGGATATCTGCTGTATTCAAGCGGGAAATGACGTTTTTAATAATATGTTCCATTCAAGTAGTCCTAAATTGTGTGGGTGGAAGAAGTAATGTTAAATCCGGCTACCAAAGCGTGAGGAGCTTTCACAGTTTGGATATCGAAGCTTTCGTAGTTTTCGGAAAAAGGTATGGTATAGGCGCGGTTTTCCAAAGCAATTACGTTTTTGAGGATGCGTTCTATGCGTTCGGTGAAACGCAGGTTCATAATTACCTTGCTAATCTTACCATCTTCAATCAAAAAAGTGCCATCGCGGGTTAGCCCGGTGAGCGACGTTTCTTTGGCATTTATGAAGTTCATGTAATGCAGGCTGGAGATATAAAGCCCTTTCTTTACCTTGGATATCATAGCTTCCAAACTATCAGTCCCGGGAGCTATTTTAAGGCAGGAGTTGGTGTTCCCATTCTTGGGTAGCCCGGTTTTGTGATGGAAGTATTGGTTGCAGGTGAAATTCCTGAAATAGCCCTTTTCAATGAGCTTAAGGGGGTTGTAGATATGTCCGTCAGAGCCGTAATCCATACGAATCATTTCCGGATCGTTAGGGTCATCCACGATGCTTATTAGCGCAGGGAACACTTGCTGGTCTATCTTGCCTTCAAAATAGCTGCTGCGTTGATCCAAAGCCCTTGCGCTCATCCCGTAACCCAGATATTGCACGAACTCTGCCAGGCAGCGGGGTGCTAGGATCACGTCGTAAGTCCCAGCTTCCACATCTGCCACTTCGTTGCTGCAAAACTCTATCTTTGCCATTAAACGTGCACGGAAGTCTTCCAGATCGAAATAGCCAAAATCATCGCCACCAAAAGTTTCCATCACGGTCAGTTGGCTCGTTTTATGCACTGCCTTGATCTCCAGATAGATGGGTGACTGGCTGCTGATCTTATCCAGATTGTTGCTATTCATCAGCCTGCTAGAGCTATAGTTGCAGATGAAGGTGCCGTATAGTTCAAAACCATGCTGCTCGGCACTTGCTGCAAGTGAAGTAAGGATATCTGTCTTTCTTGTCAGCGGGATGGCATCAATATTATTAATAGGTTTGCGCTCTGCTGCCATGCTGAGGTCGTTTTCCACATCCACGAAATCCGGATCTTCAGGCAGCTTATCGATAATAGATAGGGCAGCCTTTAGGGCAGTGTCTATCTTGCCTTCAGTGGGATCGTCTATTCTGAAGCTATAGGATTTTTTATCCTTATACAGCGATGCTGCTAGGTTCACATTATCCTTGCTGATGTTATAATTAGTCTGGCTATGATAAAAACGGAGGAAATCCGTTTGCCAGAGGTTTTGGGAAATAGAGAATTTCAGCTCTGGGTGTTTGTCTAAAGCTGTTCTAAGGTATTGTAGTTGTTCATACATATCTTTTATTCCTTATGGTTTATATCCAGGTACGGTTGTTGTGTCTGCGTTTGGGGTTGGTGCTGCGGGCAAGGAAGCTTCCCCTTCTTTGGGAAACAAACCCTTTGCCTGCAACTTTTTGACCCCTGATATACACGGCAGAAAGGCTTCCCATTAGTTCGATATCTTTACCCTCTGGAGTGCTAAAATGGCTGCTTTCTTCGGGGTTGTAGAGCACGAAATCTGCATCACTACCGGGATCAATACTACCTTTTTGCGGGTATATTCCCAAGCGTTTAGCTGCATTTTCACTGGTCATTTTAATGCAAGTAGCCAGCGGTACTTTGCGCTTTTTCCACAATTCGGCAAGCACCCATAGGTAAGAATAGGCAAGTGAAACGGGGCTACTGCCATAAAACACTTCAGCAAGCTTGCCATTCCCTTTCTGCAGGGATGCGCAGTTGGAGAGTAAGTATATTTTATTGGTTCGGATTAGCTCAAAAAGCAGTTCTTCAAATTCAGCAAAATCACAGGCATGATCAGCAACAAAACTATCTGGGCTAAACACCGGCATCAAATCGCTTAGACAAGTGGCGAAAGAGATATCACTGCGTTTAGAGATGGTGTTGATGAATTCTATGGTGGGGAAAGATGATACCCGCGGGATATGGATAGGGTTTTCCTGCATGCGACGAAGAATCTTTTTAATGGCATCCATCTGAGCTATAAAGCTATACTCTGGGTGGTTTTGGTGGTCATAGCCCTGGAATCCAAATGCGGTATCGCTCTCGTATATATCCAAAAACAAATCCATTATTTCGGTAAAGCTAATCTCGGGGATAGCGGGATTGGGGTTCGGCGCTGCCAAGGCTAATCCCACCACGCCATTAGCCCATAGTTCTTGCGCTGCTTCTGCATGGTAGGGGTAATCGGCAATATCCACATGACCCCATAAAGCCGTTTCGGTAAAGGCGTTTTCGTCGAATAAAAGCTTCTTTGTGGCAATATCATCAGGGGTAAATACCGGGCTTTCAGTGTGGTAGCTCAATTCGCCAATCGTAGTCCATCCGCCTTCCAACGCTGCCTTTGAAATCTGTGCAAGGTCATCTGCGGCAGGGGCATCTTCACCAAGCATGTGCAAATGTGGATCGACTCCGCCGGGGAGCAGTATCAGCCCTTTTGCATCGATCATTTCCACATCTTCTTCGCAAGCGATGTCATCAGCGGAAATCTTGATAATCTTCTCGTCAAACAGCATATTAACCTTCTTAAAAGCTGCCGAAGAAGTGGGAAGTGAAACGTTAATTATCAGCTTCATAATTTGTCTGCCATGACGTTTATGCCGCAATATACCGTCATTGTCTGGCCGCTTTCAGCAGATGCCAATTTCAGGTGAAAATGCAGGATAGCGTGGTTATTAAGTTTCATGGCTCATCTCCTTTGAGACGAATAATCTCATTAGTTACCGCTTTCAGGGCGGCACTGTCGTTTTGTGCGCCGAAAATAATCTCAGCTTTTCTGAAGCTTGCAAGGGCTAAATCCCCTTGGTTTAGCTTGCGCTGAACCTGTCCTTGCAGCCAATAAGCATGTCCTAAGCCTGTGTTGTTGCCCCAGCGGTAATCCCAATCGGTTACCAGGGCAAGTTTATTTATAGCCAGAGCATAATCTCCGTTACTGAAGTAATAATATGCTAATGCGTACCATGCGGAAGATACTAATTCCGGGTTGCCAGTTGCTTGTTTCCTTAGTTGCTTTTTATATGCCAATGCCATCTTGTTCAGTGTTTTGGCGGCATCTGAAGTGCCTCGCTTCAAATAACTATCTGCCTGTAGCTTAGCATTGGCAAGCTGAATCTTTACCGAAAGCGGGTAGTCCGTCTTTGCTATTGAAAGTGCGGAAACAGCTGCATAATCTTGTTTGCTCTGCAGCTCGTATATATTTAAAAGCAACAAGTGGTAATCTAGTTCAGGTGCTATCTCGCGGGTTATATCTTGCATTTTAGCTTTAATTTCCTGATACCCCTTAATGTCCGCTTCAGCAAGGGATAATTTGCAAAGTCCGCTAAGGCAGGACAACTGCCCATCGATTCCGGCAAACTTTTCGTACATCTGCAAGGCGTAGCTGAAGCTTTCCCTGGCTTCATCGCTGCGGGAGCTTGCTGCCAATCCTTGTGCCAAACTGAGCATACTATCCGCATCCTGCCTGGCTTGAGGCTGGGCAGGCTCTTTGATAGAGGAACATGCTACCATGCTTAGCAGCAGCAAAAACAATACACTAATGCGCATCAGGAACCTCATGCATACGTTCAGATGGCGGCATTATATGCGGTTGTGAGGGAGCAATCCCTTTGCGCAGGATAGGGTTATTATTCAAAGCTTCCAAGGTGTTACGTGCCTTTGCCAAGCTCTGGTTCAGGTTATTCAGCAGCAAACGTAATTCGGGGTTATTAATCGTCCCCAGGATATTTCCCAGTTCTTCCGTTGCACCGGTTAAACTGTTCAAAGTGTTGGATAGCGGGGTTAGCAGTAAGTCCCGGTTAGGATCCAGCATCTTAATAAGCAGTGAATCCGGACGCGAATAGTTATTAAGCGTGGTTTTCATCCCCTTAAGGATGCTATCAACCTCGTTCAGTCTGTCATTTAGTCCTTGGCTCAAGTTTGCCAGGTTGTTTATCATGCGCATTAACACTCCGCTTTCGGCATTATTATCTCGATTCAGGTTTTGCGAAAGCTTGATAAGCTCGCTCATGATGGCTTGTGCCTGTGTCAGTCCTGCATTTGCCTTCTCAGAAGCATCCGCCATATTCACTATTAAACGCGGAATAGCCCCCTGATCGGCGTTATTATCCTGGTTCAACTCTCTGGTTAGCACTGCCAGATTGCTGATTATCGCCGCAATGGGATCGCTTTGCTGGGGAGCAATACGCTTCAGCAGCATCATGCCTTCTTTAAAATCGGAAGAAGGGATATTACCTTCCACTGGGATGGGTGTTTGGGACAGTGGATCACGGATAAACTCCAGAGTAGTCTTATTGGTAATAGGATTCGTGCTGCGTACTAGGGTAGAACCTTTAACCATAATGTTGTTATAGCGCTTAAGCACGTAAAACTCTATTCCTATGTTGCCATCATCTTCCAAACTAAAGTTACGCACCCGCCCCACTTCAAATCCGCGATATAACACGGGCGTTTGAGTGGATATCCCCAATGCATTAGCCACCGTACTGTGATACACATACTTTTTCTCCAACAGATTCTGCCGAATCGCGATGAATACTAAGGCTGCAATCAACACAATCAGTGGAAAACCAATGAAGGTGAAAACTATTTGTTTGGCGTACTTTATCTTATAGCTCATTTTACTTCCATTACAGGCTGGCATTATACTTTTCAGCTACGCATTTTTGTCAAGCTTTTGCTGCGCTTTAAGTGAAATTGATACGTTTTGTGCAAGCACATGGACTAAAAACTCTATATTAATCATCTCTACCTCTCTTTTTGTCGTCTCCGCGGATTTAGCATATTGTGACTACAGTTGCCTCGATTGTATGCACAGGAGGCGTATCGTCTATACTGGAGCACCAGTCATCTTGCCTGGCAGATATATCCCAGCACAGACGAGACATCTGAGCCTCCAGTATTGTGCTTCAGCAACATCATAATAACAAACTCACGGAGAGCTGCAGCCCTCCGTGAGTACCTTTTAGTTTAGCCGTTTAGAAGATTTGCTTGTCCATTTCTTTGAAGAAGATATCCAAGAGGATAGCCACTACCAGTTCGAAAAAGACCTGCTCATTATCTTCGTTGATCAGCGGGATGTTTACCACTTTGTTGATGCGGGTTGCCAGTTCTTTCACGAGGGAGCTGTTTTCTTTCATCTTTCCCTCTTTTACATAGTTGCGATCAGTAAATCTGCACCGACAACATTGGGTAAATAGCCATTATCCACGGCATCGGAGATACTGGAAATATCTCCACCCAAGGTCTGAAGATCGCTGTAGGTAAGCGTGGAGAGATCGATATGTCCCTCATCCAATTTGGAGAATAGGAACATCATCTTCACGAAGATGGCAAAGGCATTGGGAGCCAGCTTGTCTCTGGTAACCAATTTCTCGTGCTTAATTGCGTAAGCCTTCAGGTCGTTCTTGTAATCGCTACTGATATCGCCATACACATTTGCCAAGTTTTTCAATTTCGCACCCATAGTGGTGTTTTGGGTGGTGATGCGAGGGCTTTTATACTTGCGTCCTATACACACGTCGCCATCGCGATAGCTGCCATAGGTCATGTCGTCTGCGGTGCCGGAATAGGTTTTGATACCGTACTTAAATTGTACTTTCATTTTTGTCTCCTGTCATTTTTTTGATAGGCTTGCTTTTTCCGGAAAATCTTGCCTTCATAATGTAAGGGGGACAAATCCTGAGCTTTGGGACAGAATTGCGATTTATTTTTAGT
>Ga0172377_10007020_pt1 | contig 11600 bp, 11 predicted proteins | sample Pumphouse3metaG_FD_119749 | JGI IMG/M metagenome (GOLD analysis project Ga0172377, IMG submission 119749) | Leachate microbial communities from a municipal landfill in Southern Ontario, Canada - Pumphouse #3 metaG | ecosystem: Engineered > Solid waste > Landfill > Unclassified | place: Canada... | reverse complement strand
GCCAAAACGTCTATCACGCTGTCAATCTTGCCTCGGCCGTCGGCAGCAAGCACGGCCAGAGAATGGTAATCCGACACGGCGGCATTGTTCTCAAGCAGCGTAGCCAACACGTCCAGTACAGACCTGGCGCTATCAAGATCACGAAGAACAGAGGTAGTCTCTCTCGGACTCATGCGTTACCTCCGTCCTGCAGATCAAGCGCCTGCGCCCTCACATAATCCGGCATATCGCGGATGGTGAACCCGGCAACCGTCTGCATGGCTTCATCGAATTTGACTGCAGGTATGGACTGATACGAAGAGACCTGCATTGCCACCTTCAACTTATTCCAAATCCCAGAATAGAGCGAACGGTGCTCAACGCCAGACAGCTTATGAAACTCGCAGACCTTGTTGGTAACGGCCAGCCGCAACTCGTAACACTGCCACTGGTGCAGACGGATATTTTCACTGAACTCCTTGATCTGCGTTTCCACGGCCTCGATGCGCTTGTTGGATTGCTCCAGAGCTTCAAAGGTCAGCTTTAAGATTGCCATCGGGTCAGTCGGCAGAGCCGGAACACCATAGGAACCGGTCTTGCGGATGGCAGGGAGCACCTCTGACGTTACCCACTTCTTGAACTTCTTGGCCTCCGGCTTATTGGACTGGAAAATGATCTGATATACGCCAGACTCATTAACCAGCAACACACCTCTAGGCCCAACTTCTAACCCCGCACTAAGTGCACCTTTGAACGAAATTAGACACTTATCATCTTCATCTACCATCCTTAATGCATCCTGTGTACGGCTGAACGACAACGCAGAGCAGACATCTGCAGCGACGAACCACGGCTCGCCATCACGATCAACAACACGGACATCAAGGGAATTGAAACTGAACACTGCGGGGACTGGACTACTGGACGGGACTTGCATGGTACTACCTCCATGTTAAGAGAATTCAGCCTCTCAAAGAGAGTGCCGAGACGCTTCTCACCGACATGGATCGGCTGGCTATTTTCCTTAACCCCTACACGTAGGGAACAGGTCTTGTATTTCACCAACGCTCGGCACTACACCGTAGATACAAAAATGCCGCAATTCTAACGGGTGCGGGTGCCGTCCATGTCTTAGCTGTGAGAAGCAGCTATGCGGACAGTAGCTCACCAAACAAAGAATTGCAAGTAATTAAAAACGCACGATATACGCTACAACAGCAGCGACAAGAATACAACAACCAAAAGCCAACCCTCCGCAATGATGGCAGCAAACAGCTTGATATGCGCTACGGACTTGCTATCATGGACGCATGCCAGACTACGCCCCGAAATACTTCCAGACCTACTCCCCGAGGGTCCGAGTGCTCGTCAAAGACCTCGAAACCGCCCAGGTGCTGTACGACATCAGCGACGACCTGACCAGCATCAGCACAAACAAGGCATACGGCCGGTGTTCCGGAACATGGCAACTCATGCTCCCCTATCGCAAGTGGCAACGGTTCGGAGACGAATACGTCGGGTACATGGACGTGCTGCAGCCGAACCAGATGCTGACCGTGGAAATGGACGCCGGCAACGGCGCCGGATTCTTCCCGGTGATGTGTGGCATGATCGATCGTGTGTCGGCGGTGCGACAAGGTGGCGACGTACCACAACGGGCAGTCAAAGTCTCCGGGCGGGATATGGGGAAACTGCTGGAGACCCACGACGTGGCGTTCGACATTATCGCCTACAATAAAGGGCTGGCCGACGCCGATCTTGTGGCCCAAAACGGAGGAACCGTACCGATCACCAGGGTATCACGAGAATGGGACCGCACCCATGATTCTGGCAGTGCAGGAACTATTATCCGCAAGGTTTTTGATATCACCATGAAGAATGACATGCGGACTGTGAAGCGTATTCGCTTCAACGACTTTACGAACGACTTATGGATGGTTTGGAACCCGAATAAATCAAACACTCAGGGCACTCCGTTTTGGCAATATGTCAAACAAATCGAGCATAGGCCATTCAACGTGCTGACCACCAACACAAACCACCAAAACGTAGACTGGTTTGAAATAGTGCTCGAACGATACCCGTATGATCCAGAAAATGGCGCTCTACTCCGAACCAACCAACCGACCACCGGATACACTTATTGGCACACCATCGGAGATGCTGAGATTGTTTCCGAAGACCTCGGCGTTAGCGACCAGGAACGGGTAAATCTCCTCAGCTATCAGCCGGCACTCAACATACAAGGGCGAATATCGTCCTATGACATAATGATGGCCCACCCTGACCTCACACGATGGGACAAGGACGACATTTTAATAAACGGCCTCTGCCCACAGGTGTTTGTCGACAACTTCACGCCACCAGAAATGGAAGAACTGTACGACGCTGACACAAGCAACCAACGCAAAGCATCTGACACCGCAAAGGGAGCCGCGGACACCCTCTGGAACTGGTACCGCAACAACCACACCTACGAATCCGGATCGGTAGTTGTCCACCTCCGGCCAGATATCCGCGTCGGCAACGGCCTGCTCATTCAACAGCTTGACGGCAGCTACAAGGAATACCTCGTCGAACAAGTGACTCACCAATGCGTATTCAACCCGCGGCCGCAGTTCTTTACTACGCTGCAGCTTACCCGAGGCCAGAAGGCAATACCGCGTAACGCTGAGAACGCCGGCAAACCGCAGCCGGTGACTAAGGCCACGCCATGATGATTGACGAGACTGGCGCACGCAGACAGGAAGCACTCAGGACGCCGCCGCAACAGGAGCGCATGCTGCAGAGCATGACATTCCCGGTGAAAGGGATTGTCCGGGCGGTGCTGTACCATGACTCACCGAACAACCCCACCAATCAGACGGTGGTGGATATCGACCTGATGGGCGGATACCCGAAGATCACGAAGGTGCCGCTCTGCACCGGTAAGATCAACCTGGCAAACGGCGAGGAATGGACGCCGGACCCGGGCGATGGGGTAATTGTTCAGTTCATCAACGGCCGGTGGAACGATCCGATCGTGACCGGTTACTACCGAAACCCGGACAACGAGATACAGGCCAGCACGGCAGACGCCCCGGCCGGCAAGCGTCGCTACCACCGCAAGTGCAATGAGACTGACTTGGTAATCGACAAGGACGGGAACCGGACCGAGTACATCGCCAAGGACGAGACGGTGGTTATCCAAGGCAGCGAGACCGTGACCGTGCAGACCGGAGACGTGACGGTAGATGTCCAGGCCGGTAAATGCACGGTGCATATCAAGGGGAAAACCGTGTGGCAATCAGAGGGTACCGTCGATATAGACGGGACCAACACCGGGGCAGTCAAGGGGATTGTCCAGGGAGATTGCATCTGTCCCTACACACGGAAACCCCATGTGATGATTTCGGCGTCAGTCCGAGGGAGCAAATAAATGGCGATGACAGGTGAAGGGTTAGCAACACTGCGCCGGCAATATGTGGATGCGGTGGCCGCACAGCAAACCAGTGACGGTAACACTGCGGTCGATTACGGGTGGTTGATACTGCTGGCTGACAGCCAGGCAATCGTTGATTACATCCAAGCCAACGCGCAAGCGGTCGGAACGGACACTGGTACCTATGGTGGCGATTCGCACGAACTGCAGATAGTGTAGGTGAGATATGGCAACCGGAGTTTTGTGGCAATCAGAAGATGGAAAAAGAATTCAAAGGTCCAGCAAGACCGGACAACTGGAGATTAAAGAAAGCAGCGGCACGACCCGGCCAGCCAACCCTACGACGGACGCTGCCGCCATAAAGGATTACGAGCAGAACTATGAAGCAAAGTATGGCGGCTCAGAAAAGATGGATGCATCGCTAGGCACCGAAACATACCCGGTGGCATCCCAGCCTGGTGTCCCAAGCGCTCCAACTTTTAGCAATAAACAGGCTTCGTCCGGGAACAGCACGTCAGGATCATGGGTCAAACAGAGTGATCTGTTCGACACCTGGTCGCATAACGGATACACCAGGCAGGAATTGCCGTTCATGTTCGAGGTGTGGAACCCACAAACAAACACAGTCGAGTTCGAGGCCGTGCTGCCGCTCAACCCAGAATCGTACCGCATGATGTACACGCCACGAGCCACCACCACGCTGACGCAAGGCGGGGTGTACGAGGACATCATCGGTCAGGCACCGCCCAAATTTACCATATCAGGGGTTTTCGGTGTGGTCGGGACCACACTTGTCGGCGCAGGAAAGTCACTCAACAAGTCGGGGCATACCGGCATGTACCTGTATCACGAAATCGAAAAGGCGCTACTCGAGTTCTACGAGCGGTTCGGCTCCTACACGATGGATGGCAACGAGAATAAGAACCGTGTCGACATGAAGACTCCAATTGAACTTAGGTTCTACAACTTCTGCGACCAGGAATACTGGCAGGTCCAGATCAATCAGTTTTCCCTGCAGCGCAGCCTGCAGCGACGGCACCTCTATCAGTACGACATTCAGATGACTGGCGTAAAAAGACTGCTGGAAAACAAAGAAGACAATATTTTGGACGCAATGTCTGACACTATCCCATCGGCAGAAGGCATGGCAACCAGGCTGGACGCCTGGGATGAATTCATGAAAAAAATGCATGGATCAATCAATGAGATAACCGGTCCGCTCCAGACCGCCACGGCAGCAATGAAGAAGGTCACAGGCGAGATTAACAGGATTAAAGGAATGATGTGGCAAATAAGTGATGCTGTGGCTGATTTTAAAAACGGTGTTACCGCACTAATAGAGGCACCTTTCAGCCTTGTGAAAACTGCTCTTGACGTCGCAACCAGTATAAACAACTCGGTATCCGATATAGCTAAACTTCCCCACGAGTTTGTAAACGATATACGCGAAACCAAACGGCTCCTACAGAGATATGCAAAACAGCCAAACGTCTTCGCATTGCCAACATCAAAAACATCTAGCGCAGCAGCCACCGACCAGGAAAAAAACACCGAAAAGCCAGAAATAACAACCATAACACTAAGCGATGCAGCAAAAACTAAAACTGGCACTATCAGCTTGGGCATTCCAGAGGAAACTATCTTTTCCGCTAACATGGAACTATTGTCCCCTGTGGCCTCCAGAGCAAAAAAAATCAGTGACGGAGAGACACTGGAAGATATTGCCATAACAAACAACGTAAGCTGGCAACAGATAGCCTTGCTCAACAATATAGAATATCCATACATTGCAAATACCGACATGCAAACACTAACCCCTGCAAAGGCGATATCTACCACAAACATAATCATAAACACAGGGGACACATCCGTGCCGTTATCAGTCATACAGGCCAATGTAGGAGACATTCTTACATTCGACGCCGGCAAAACAACATACTCCGTAAAGGAAGTATTCGGAGAAACAATTACTCTAGAAGAACCTATATCTGAACAAATTAATCCGGGCGCAACCGTTACGAACCACGATAAAAAACTTTCAGTCTTGAGACCAGGCGATCAGATATTATTGCCAGGTTCGGGCGCTAACATAAATATCTCCAAAACAACATCAGACATCGAGTCCAAACTGTTCGGCATTGACGAATACCTGAATGAGCAAGGACAAAACAAGGTAGACATTGGCCGTGACATCTTGACAGTGTCGGGATATGCCAATCTTGAGATGCAGTTAAGACACAGAATTATGACCACAAAGGGAGAGCTTTCCGGGTTAGGACACCCCGAATACGGATCGCTTGTGCCGACGTTTATCGGCAAGGCCAACACTCCGGTATGGCAAGAACGGATCATGGTTGAGTGTATGGTTGCAGTTATGGCAGATCCGAGAGTTTCTAAGATTACAAACAGCAAGTTCACTATTGAGGGAACGGCTGTCTATTTCACGGCTGACGTCCGGCCAATAAATCAAATGCAGCCGATACAAATAAATATCCCTATTGTCTGATATCGTGCGACGGCGGACGCATATCACTGCGGTAAAACCGTTTGACATGCGCTACATAATTGCTAGGATGAACGCATGAGCTTCCAGATAATCAAAGCAGAAACGCGAACACAGCGACTTATCGAGTGGTTTTCTGGCATATGTCCGAGCATCACCGATTTTGTTGTTGGGTCGAAAATCAGATCGAAGTTCGAGACCATTGCTGTGGAGATGGAGGCCCAGGACTTCGCATGGTACCAGACTGTAAAAAAGGCAATCCCCATCGCCATATATCGGGCATTCGACTTTAATCTGTTGCCGGCACAAAAAGCGTCCGGGAAAGCGGTCTTCTATCTGGCGGAGCCACTTGCTGCCGACGTAACTATACCGGCCGGAACACAGATGGCGACAGCTACTTCTGAATCACAACCAGAGAAGCTCTACACTACGACAGCAACAGTGACTATCCAGGCGGGACAGATAACCGCTGAATCCAACATAATAGCAGAATCCCCTGGAGAAGTAGGCAACACAGCGTCCGACACGGTAACAGTACTCAAGAGCGCTATTAACGGCGTTGATTCTGTCAATAACCCAACTCCTGTGTCAGGCGGTGCCGAGCGAGAGACGGAAGACGAACGACGGATTAGATTTATTGAATACGTAAATACTCTCACGAGAGGCACAACTGCTGCAGTTGTCTATGGAGCAAAAACAGCTACAGTAAAAAATCTGGATGGCGACGTTATAGAATCCGTCCGAGACGCAGTAGTTTACGAACCGTTCATGCACGACAACTCACAGCCTGTCGGCATTTTTTTTGTATACATCTATAGCGACGCAGGCACAACAAGCGACAGCATTATAGCCGAGGCACAAAAAGTCATAGATGGATACACATCCGCAGACGGTACAAAAATTCCAGGTTGGAAGGCGGCTGGAGTCATATGTAACGTGGCTAAAGCGACCGAAATAATCACTGATATTACGGCATCAGTGATTGCGTTTACAGGATACGACACAGCTATTCTAAAAGAGACCGTCACTGCAGCGTGCGACGAATACGTGGGGTCACTCGGCATAGGCAAGGCATTTATCTATAACGAATTAGTGCAAAGAATTATGGAAATCGATGGCGTCTATAACTGTCAGATAACCGCCCCATCATCCGATAAAACTCCGCTATTTAATGAAGTGTATGTCTCAGGCGCCAAAACAATCACGGTGGCCGAATCATGATGCTCGGCCGACTAATTAATAGACTGCACAGGGTTTTCGACAAGGACCCACATCCCGTCGCGGTAGTAACCATACATACGCCGTGCTCCGTCACTATTGCAGACGGCAAAATGGTAATATCGTATGAATCCAGCGCACACAGCATAGACATTGATACCATGACACTGCAAGAACTAGTGTCTGCTCTGTCAGCAATAGGGATTGCATCGACAACGGAAGCGCAATACCAAACTTTGTCTGCCAGAGGAATCTTGGATGCCACCAGGCAAAACACTGAAAGCGATAATCGCCTCTATTATCCACAAAATATTTTTTACCAGGAGATGCAAACCTATGCATGGGCGATGCAAGAGCAGTCAGAAAAAATGCTCAACGGAGAACGGCAACTCTACCTGCACAGCGCAGACGGCGACGATCTAGACTATTGGTGCAAACAGTATTTCGGAAGCCATAGATTTACCAGTGAAATGGGTAATGACGACCAATACCGAAAGAGAATTATAGCCTCTATCCTATCAACGTCACAAAATAACAAGTCGCTAGAGAAGGCTCTTAAAGCGACTGTATCCGCATACGAATGCGATGTCGTCGACATAAAAACACAGGAAGTGACTATAGCCAAATTCGACGGATCAACGTCTTATTCCGGAGAGGCGTCATATTTTTACGAGGGCGGATACCAGCTTGGATGCTTCCACGTATTAACCAATATTCAGATGGAAGACCAGACGCCCCTAGACGACACAGCGAATAAAATCAGAGCGGTGGTCCAACAGAAAAAAGCTGCCGGCACAAAGATGGCCTCACTCGTCTTCTCCGCCACCACCGCCGACACCGCCACCATTGCCGAAAGTGCCACCACAAAGGCCATTGACAGCCAGGCCGAGGTGTTGCCGTGGGGCAGGCGCTACGACGGCAGCCTGCTGTACAACTCGGGACGGGCGCTGGCCTACGACGGCGCCGATCTTTTTGACGGCACAACACCCTACAGCTACAGCGTGGATGGCGATGTGCTGCACGACAACGCCTGGGATTCGCTGGCCCTGCGGATGGCAGCCAGCCAGACGGACACGCAGCAGGCAGCGACACGCTTTGACGGATCGCTGGGTTATGGCGGCACAAACGATTATCAGGGGCTGACTGAGGCGTTTTACGACAGTTTGATGCGGGTGACGGTGAAGCGGCATTACGACTACAGCGGCACCAAGACGTATGGCAGCGGCAAGGAGTACGACGGCCGGCTGGCCTACAACGGCAGCGGCAGCTTTGCCGCTCTGCTCGAATACAGAGGTATCCATACCATACAGGAGGCATACGCATGAACATAGCCGACGAAACCGCTATGCGCGGCGAGTTTGTCTTGCGGGTGTACCGCAAGGGCGAACTGGTTGAAGAGTACATCGATCACAACATGATTATGAACGTGGCAAAGGACGCGATGGCGCGGCTGATCGGCGGCAGCGGCACAGGCAAGACGATCACCAAGATCGGATTCGGCACGAACGCTACTTCTCCGACCCCGGATGATACTGCTCTATCCGGCAGCTACGTGAAGAACGTGACCGTCGTTACCTACCCCGACACCGGACGGGTGTCGTTTGGCTGGAGCCTGGGCACATCGGAGGCCAACGGCAAGGCCATAGCCGAGCTGGGCCTGATATGCAGCGACAACACCTTGTTTGCCCGGAAGACGCGCGGGGTAATCAATAAAGACGCCGATCTGTCCCTTGAGGGGACATGGACGATTATTTTCTAAGGAGGCCAGCAGATGGCAAACGTAACTGAATCAGCAACCTATGAAGCTGGCGTATATCAGATTGAGACCACCGACCCGGTATTGGGCGGGGCCAACGGTATCGCCAACGTGCAGGCCAAACAACTGGCCAACCGAACCGCCTATCTCAAACAGCGTGCCGACCAGGTAGATGCCGCAGCGTCAGGATTTACCAGCCTGGATGCGCGGATCGACGCACTTGCTGCCGACGTGGCCGGAACAGCCCCTGACACCATGAACGCGCTTACCGCCGTGGTGATGCAGGCTATAGCGGATAGCGGACTGGCCCTGCGAGAGGTCATGAAAACCATCAACCAACGCTTCCAGACCGGGCAGGCCACCATCCGCAGCACGGGCGTGATTACCGGCTGTGACGTAAGCGCCGGCGGCACTGGACGACTGGTAAACCTGACTGCCGGAAAAATCTACCTGAATGCCCAAACCATCGGCATAAACGCACAGACCAGCACCGCCTCTATTGCGCAAAACACCGGCACGGCTACCGGGTACGTCTATCTCTACATCGATAGCACGGGCGACCTGAAGGCCACCAACCTGAACGAAGCCGTCCCGGCCGGAACGCTGCTGCTGTACACCGTAACCGTCCCGGCCGGTAACACGGCAGAAAACCTGAGCGGCTGTACTCTGACCAAGGTGGCGACGATTGAAGCGGCCTATCCGATGTTTCTGACGGCGCTGCCCTACATTGCCGTGACTCTCCCGTACAACATGGACGACACCAACTACCTGGTCGATCTGGAGGTGGTGAGCTATACCGGTGCCGCCCAGCAGATCGGCTGCATCTCAGTGAGCAATAAGAGCACCGCCGGATTCCGCATTAACCTGAACGGCACCGCCGACAATGTGGTGGTTAACTGGACCGCACGGAAAATGACCCTGTAAGGAGGATGAATACCCATGAGTGAGACAACCGTAATGCCAGAAGTGGATCTACTGGCAACCGCAAAGGCAGTACAGAAGGGCCGGATTCGTGCCGCGTTTGATCGCGCTCCAGAGGTCGGCTGTCAGGTAAGCCTGGGGTTTGTGATGGATTCCCGGCGCGAAGATATCGATAACCTGGCACGCCTGCGTGACCGGATGCTGGAGACCGCTACCACCAGCACCACCGTGCAGATTAGGGACAAGGCCAATCAATTCCACAGCCTGACCGTGGCACAGCTTGCCACCATCATGGGCGAGATGATCGACTTTGGTCTGGGCCTCTACAACCGCAAGTGGCTGGCCGAGCAGACCATCGATTCCTGTGAAACCGTGGAGGATGTGGAGGCCGTGTCATAGTAGCCGCCCTATGTGTTGTGGGTGCGCTGGCACTGCTGGCACTGATAGGGGTGGGCTACGTGCTGTTTGTGGCCATGTCCAAGATGGCCGATGGCCTGAAACACGCCGGCAACGGACTACAGGAACTCGGCATACGCTTTCAAAACTTCGCCAATTTTATGGCGCAAAAACTAGGATAAAGGAGATTCACCATGCCAAGCATTTTTGTTAAAGACGACCTCCGCGCCTCGGTAGAGGCAGCATCAGGCGGCAAGCAGACCGTGTTGTATACCGCAGCCGGCCACCCCAGCATCATGAACATTATCCCCGCGTTTAACCTGGAGGATATCGATGCCTCTTTGGGCACCGGCCTGCACCCGGCGTTTATTGTCAACGCCACCAACAAAAGCGAGCTATTCATCGGAACGTATCAAGGGATTGTGAAGGACGGCAACCTGCTGTCACTGCCCAACGTGACTCCCACGGTAAGCCAGGCATTCGACACCTTCCGTACCCAGGTCGCCGCCAACGGACCAGGCTGGCACCTGACGAGCAATGCCGAGCGTAGTGCCATCGGCCTGTGGTGCTGGAAAAACGGATTTCAGCCGCGTGGCAACAACAACTACGGCCGCGATATCGCCAACACCTGGGAGACCGCCCGCCGTCCTGACGGCCTGGCACCCGGTTACACCGCAAGCGGCGGCATTTCGCTGACCGGCTCCGGCCCTGTCAGTTGGAGGCACGACAACACCCCATTCGGCATCGCCGACCTGAATGGAAATATCTGGGAATGGGCTACTGGCATGCGGATCGTGGCTGGCGAGGTGCAGATTCTGGCCAACAACAACGCCGCCGACAACACCAAGGATGTCTCCAGCACCAGCAGTGAGTGGAAGGCCATCGACGGCAGTAACGGCAACCTGGTGGCGCCCACCTTCACCGGCACCATCGCAGGAGGCGATTACGTGGCCACCACGCCCAACAGCGTGCGCTATGCCACCAGCGGCACCGCAAACTACACCCTAGTGTGTGCATCTGAAACGTCCTTTGAGGGTATGACCAACCCCGGCACCACCCCGGTTGGAGCAACTGCCCTGGCCCTGTGTAAGCTGCTAGGTCTGTATCCGGTGGCCGGCAGCGGCCTCGGTGGCGATTACTGGGGTCTGGATGTAATCGGCGAGCGCGTCCCGGTTGTTGGCGGCGCCTGGAATGTTGGGGCGTTTTCGGGCGTCTTCGCGCTGTCTCTGAATAATGCGCGGTCGAATGTGCGCGCGAACCGTGGCGCTCGCCCCGCCTATGTGCTGTAACCTTGTAACGCCGTGCGGTAGCGCGGGACGCTAAACGGGAGGTGGGCCGGGTGGCCGCAAACGGTGACATACTGCTTTACCGGAAGTTCATCGAGACAGCGAAGCTGCTGAACGTCT
>Ga0172377_10007016_pt1 | contig 11607 bp, 7 predicted proteins | sample Pumphouse3metaG_FD_119749 | JGI IMG/M metagenome (GOLD analysis project Ga0172377, IMG submission 119749) | Leachate microbial communities from a municipal landfill in Southern Ontario, Canada - Pumphouse #3 metaG | ecosystem: Engineered > Solid waste > Landfill > Unclassified | place: Canada... | reverse complement strand
CCCTGCGTGTGCGCGGGATGGGTTCCATCAATGCAGGCAAGGATCCTATCTATGTACTCGATGGGGTAATTGGTGTAGATCCCGATATCATCAACTCTGCAAACGTGGAATCTATCGATATCCTCAAGGATGCTGCTGCAACAGCTATGTATGGCGCTCAAGGATCAAACGGAGTTGTGCTTATTACCACCAAGAAAGGTAAAAAAGGAAAAGGCTCCATTACCTACGATGGAAAGATGGGATTTGGTTTTATGAATCGAAAACTAGACATGCTTAATTCCGATGAATATATGGAAGTTCAGCGGCGCAGCTACGCTTACAGCGGACAAACCATGCCTCACCTTACTACGGCGGACGAAAAACTCTTCTACTATTCTAAAGATGCTTCCGGTAACTACCAATACGATGAGAACGGTCTGCTGATTGCTTCGCCCAAGTACAATACAGACTGGCAGAAGGAAATGACTCGCACGGCTATTACTAATGACCACATTGTATCTTTTTCATCGGGCAACGAGGATACCAGTGTTTATTCGAGTGTTGCTTACCAAAATTATGAAGGAGTGATGAAAAGTTCCGAATACGAACGTTTCTCGGGTACTGTTAATGTAAACAGCAGGATAAAGGACTGGCTTCGCGTGCAGGTTGTAGGAACCGTAGGTAGTCAGAAAGGCAACAATAACGATATGGAGAGTTCTTTCGGTCAGGGAGCGATCCGTAATATGATAGAAATGCCACCCATTGTGCCCGTTAAGTACGAAGACGGCACCTGGGGGCGCAAGGGGGATTACAAATTTTCCGAGGAAGGAGAGAATCCTTTGCTGCTGCTACGGGACAGAAGGGACGAATGGAAATCAAACTTCTCCGTGTTCAGTCTCAATTCCGTTCTCGACTTAACAAGGAATCTAACGTTGACTGTTCAGTGAGACTATCAGCAGAGTAACAGAAAGGGGATGAGTTATGCCAAAGCCGGACTTCTGGACGTAAGCGAAAACAATGGTGGCTACGCGGATATCAGTAATTCCGATAATCAGAAACTCACCAGCGAAAACTACTTTACCTATACCGATGAGTATTTCGAAGGACAACTCAATTCTAACTTTGTGCTAGGTGCCAGTTGGTATTATAATCGCAATGAAAGTTCATCCTCGGGTTCTGAACAATATTTCGATGACTCGTTTGATTATCACAACCTTTCGGCAGGAACAACATGGCACGAACCCAAATCGGGGATGAATCAGAATACGATGAATTCATACTATTTCCGGATGAATCACAGCTTTCGCGACAGGTATTTGTTGGGTGTTACATTCCGTGCTGATGGTGCTTCAAACTTTGGTATGAACAACAAGTACGGATACTTCCCGTCTGTATCTGCCGGATGGCGTATTTCGGAAGAACGTTTTTTCCAACCTCTCCTCAATGTGGTAAGCCAGGCCAAACTGAGAACAAGTTACGGTGTAGTTGGTAACGCCTCCATACCTAATTACAGAACCATTTCACAATACGGAAACGGATCTACCATTTTCAACAAGGAGCTCACGTCGTATGTAACGCTGAGCAATTTGGGTAACAAAGATCTCAAGTGGGAATCATCACGACAGTTTAATGTTGGATTAGATCTCAGTTTCTTCAACAATCGGTTAGAAGTAATCATGGATTATTATACCAAGTCAACCCGAGATCTGTTGTTTGAGAAACAGATACCCATTACGACCGGATATGCCACTACATGGTCGAATCTTGGAGAGATTCAGAACAATGGTTTTGAAGCCACTATCACGTCACGAAACATTCATACAAAAGATTTTATGTGGGTGACAGATCTTGTGTACTCCACGAACAAAGTGAAAACAATAGATATAAACGGAGAAACCATTGATACAGGGAATAATACCATCGCACGTGAGGGCATAGATTGGGCATCGTATAGCATCTATAAAAGACTGGGTACATGGAGTCTTGCAGAGACAGAGGAAGCAGCCAAGTATGGTAAAAAACCCGGTGATATCAAGTACGAAGATGTGAACGGAGACTATAAGATCGACGAAGAAGATCGTCAGTTAATGGGAACCGGTAGGCCGAAAGGAAACCTCACCATGGTGAATACGTTTACCTACAAGGGTTTATCGTTGATGGTTGACCTGAATTATGTATATGGCTTCAAGATTATGAGTATTACCCACTCCATGGGTGAAAACCGACCGTTGTACAGCAACAGTGTGAAAGATATACTTAAAGCATGGACACCCGAGAATCAAAATACGATGGTTGCCGCTCTACGTTTACCGTCTGATCCCTTCTTCGGAGAAAACGAAAAAGATTCGTATATGCTTCATAAAGGGGACTTCCTCCGAATCAGAAACGTTGTACTTTCCTATGCACTCAATCCTAAAATGCTTAACTGGCTTGGTGAAGTAAACAACCTCTCTTTGGGAGTATCTGTTGAAAACCTCGCATTGTTAACCAAGTACCCCGGATACGACACAGAAATGGGAGCATTTAGTACAGACAACGGACAGAGTATCGACTTCTACTCATATCCTCGTCCCACAACCGTTACTGCTAATATAAAGATTACATTTTAAGTAATTAGAAAATAAATATTTAAATCAAATGAAAAAAATATATTCAAATATAAGCTGGCTCATTGTCCTGGCGGTCATCATCACTTCCTGTGACTCTTTTCTGGAAGAAAAGCCAAAGACATTTCTGAATCCCGATTCGTATTACCAGAACGATAAACAGGTCTTGGCTGCGGTGAACGGTATATATACCTTTGTTGACGATATTATGGACTCGGATATTGAGCCCGGTTCACAAAGTTTCATCTTTATGGAATTCATGCACGGATACGGTGAACGTATGCGCGGATCAGGTACACAAGACCTCTCCCAGGCCAATAGCCTGCTTATTGCGGACAACAACAGTTATGTGCAGAGATTCTGGGAAACAGCATACAGGGCCATCGAGAATTGCAACAGCATCATCGAAGGGATAGAAGGTATGCCGGAAGGGTCGATCAGTGAATCCAAAAAGAACCAGTACCTGGGCGAGACCTATTTCCTCCGTGGTTACTTTTACTTCAACCTTGTTAGACTCTATGGACCGGTGCCACTGAAGCTCACACCTACCAAAGATGTAATAAATACTGAAATTGAGTTATCATCCATAGAAGCCGTTTACACTCAGATTGATGCGGATATGACAAGAGCCGGAGAACTGATGGAAGAGCAGGAGTGGACAAGCACCAGTGGCCGTGTAACCAAAGGAACTGTGAAGTCTATGCACGCAAAGGTTTTACTTACCATGGCCGGATATCCTCTTCAAAAGGGAATCGAATACTACACCAAGGCTTATAATAAGGCAAAAGAGGTATATGAGAGTGGGAAATTTACACTGTTTGGCAGTTATGAAGAGTTGAGAACCGTTGAAAACGCCGGAGAAATTATATGGTCCATTCAGAGAGAGGCTGACAATGCAGGTAGTCCTCTCCATGGTGCCCTGTTGGCTTATCCGGCACCGGTAAAGGCCGTCTCTGCAAGTGCCGCCTACGGTGGGGCAATCACGGTTACCCAGATGTTCTTCGATACGTATCCCGAAAGTGATAAGCGCAGAGAAGAAAGAAAATTCTATTATACCCAGCAGGAAGCACTTGATCAATCGGGCATGGTTGATATGGGCAGGCTCTATATTTATAAGTACTGGGACCAGAATGCCGCTGAAGTTGGAAAATCAGGCGCCAACTTTACCCTCTTAAGATATGCTGATGTGCTGTTGATGATGGCAGAAGCAAAAGCACAGGCCGATGGAGGAACCACCACTGATGCTAATGCCATTGAAGCATACTACACCGTCAGAAAACGTGCATTACCTCAGGAAGTGAAACCCACATCCCTTACTGCAGATAAGGTGTTACAGGAACGTTTCTGGGAGCTTGCTTTCGAAAATCAGACCTGGTATGATATGGTGAGAACGCGAAAAGCTTTACATGCTGTCACCGGCCAGATGGTAAACATGATCGGATACCAGACCCCGAGTCATACAGCACCATTTACAGAAGCGAGTTTGCTATTGCCATACCCGATCAGGGAAAAGAGACTAAATCCTAATTTAAAGAGGGATTGATCATTTCATCACATCGAATTGTTAGTATGAAGTACAAGTATAAACATATGATTTTATTATCGTTCTTGTTTAGCTTTTTTCTTTCTTGTTCCGATAAAGATGATAGCATAAGGAAGAATCCCTTTGAACCTGATGGTGATCACACCTATATCAAGATTACCTCTACATTCAATGCAGATACACTACATCTGTCGTGGAAACTTACCAATACGGAAGTCAGTTTTGATAATTATCGTATTGAGTTGAGTAAACCTGCTACAGTGAAAACTGCTAAAAAAGGGGAAACGACAAGCTACTTCACCCATGTGCCTTATAATGAACCTGTATCGGTAATTATCTCATTGGTGAAAGGTGGCGAAGTTGTCAAAACCAACACTATCCAGGCAAAAATCGATGGTCTTGACAAGTCTATTGCCGGCATTATCATTCCCGACCAGGGAAGTGTAACCGCAGGTGATGGTATGTATTCCATCCCTTTGCCCGATGGCAGGAGTATCTTCCTGATGGGTGACTCTTATATAGGAACGGTTACGAATGGACAACGTCCGACATCCGACCGTATGTATCGCAATACCTATATTGTGTATGACAACGGCAAGGTGAGCGCCATTTACGGGTATGGCGGTAACAAGAATGCTTCAGCAGCAGTGCCTCCCGGATATCCCGGCGAGCAGAAATGGTACTGGCCCGGACATGGATTTGTGAATGGTGATAAGCTGTATATCTTTCAAACCCTGATGTATCAGGGAGGTGAAGGTATGTGGGGATTTATGTATGAGACCACCCATATATTGGAATATAATCTTCCCGGTTTAGAATTAAATAAGGTAACCCCCATACCGTTTAAAGGATCAGCAGATATTCATTACGGAATGGCTGCACTGAACGATGGTGATTATAACTATATCTACGCACAAGTAGATATACGAAACGATATGGACCCCATCACAGAAGTACGGGTTGCACGAACCCACAAGGGTAATCCAACCGATAACTGGCAATATTACAATGGATCGGGTTGGAGTGCAAATTCATCAGATGCTGCCAAGTTGGAAGGCTTATCCACCGTGCCCGTTTCGTCACAGTTCAATGTATTCAAACTGCGAGGCAAGTATGTATTGCTTACGCAGAAGAAGACTTTTAACTCCGGCGAAATATACACGTTCATAGCCGATAGCCCTACCGGGCCATGGAGGAACAAGCAACTCATATTTAAAACCTACGAACAGCATACGCCAAATTTATTTACGTACAATGCTATGGCACATCCGCAGTTTGAAAAAGATGAGATGATACTTGTCAGCTACAACGTGAATACCGAAGTATTTGCAGAGCAGTTCAGCGACGTGAGTACTTATCGCCCTCGATTCTTCTGGGTGGAAATAGATAAAATTATAAATTAAGAGGTATAAAATGAATATCTTGTAAATATAAAAAATAAAATGATGAGAAAATATGTATTAATAGTTACGGTAGTTTCGGTTTTACTTGCTCTCGCAAGCTGCGAAGACGATAACCGGACAAAAATGTCGTCGGATTATCCTGCTGACTTCGATATAAATTATGGGCTATTCCATGTTTATCAGTATGATGAGGTAAACATTAACGGGATTGACCTCGCTTCAAAGTTCGACTTCTTTAATACTTTCAGGCTGACGCTGCACTATACTGATAATGAGATTAGCGCAGTGACTTTCGATAACGGTGATGTACCCTTTTCACCCTATAACTATGAGATTCCATCTGGCAAGGTGGATGCGTATCTGGCTACGAACGTACTTCCCAATGAATTGCGCCTGAGAGATTCGGAAGAAGTTATAGCCTACTATGTAAATGGTGAGTTTAGCATCCCCTTCAAACTGGATTGCTCGTCACTGGATTATAAATATACGTTTAAAAGCATTCAACAATAAAATTGTAATCATATGAAATTCATAAGAAAATATAAATACTATTTATCATTGGTGACAGTCTTATTCCTTGTTTTCACCTGCATGACCATTGAAGAGATCATTCACCCCGATAATGCTCAGGTTGACAGTGATATCAACATAACAGTAAAGATAAAAATCGTTGCCGAAACAGATGGTAACAGTAAGTTGGCATTTGGTATATTAATGCCTAAAGTCTGGAATGTGAAAGACAATGCTACGTTAACTCTTACCACTGATGCGGCATTTTCCGAGAATAAGGTTATCAACGAACCCATGGTACTGATGAGTACCACAGACAAAAATCCAACGGACGGAATGTCGTGGGCATCTTCGTTCCAAAGCCGTATGGGCGTACTTGGCAACACGGGCCCGATGGAATGGGTCGTGTTTAAATCGGCTACCACTTTCAAGATCAATGATAAAATTCCAGACCAAAAAACTGTGGAGGGTACTGTGAACATAAAACTTCATACTGGTTCGCGCGCTGTGAAATTCTTTGCAGGATACACATTCTGTGGTGAAGCATTTGGATTCAATGGTGAGAAATATCCTGGTGAGGATGTGGTAGAAGCCAAAATTCTGGAAGTTACCGGAGGTGATGAACCCCAAATGGACTTCACTAGTGACCCTGCGATTTCTTTTGTTCCTGCTACTTTTGGTTTTGGAGATATATTCTCCATCCGTTATAACGAACCTAACTATGTAACCGAAGGAGGTTTAAAGGGAGGCGACGTTCATCTGTATGCAAAGGCACAGTATGTGGAAGATGGAGTTGAGAAAGAAAAAATTGTGAATGAGATTTCAGATAAAACACTGATGGAGTCCTTGGGAAATTTAGGCGCGGTGACTTCCTTCCAGAAGTACATTTACCCGAAAGAGTTCTTTGGTTTATCGGATGATGCCGATATAGTAGGCATTCAGGTTCATTTCACAAATAAAGAGAAAAGTATCACTATTTTGGATAACGAAACAGAAAGTGATTTTGTTATAATAGAAACCTGTGAGTAGATATTTTAGTCTGATTTAAAATTATCCAGTTCTTTGCACGTTCCTTTTTAAAAGGGAGTTCTCAAAGAACTGGATAATTTCTGTAATGGCATGAAATGTTTTTCATGTTCCTTTTTACTAGCTGGCAGTAAAATTGTCTAGGTATATTCAAATAAATGCAATCATGGAAGCGCTCTGAAAAGGTTTTATGGAAGCCATTTGATGAAAAGGATTCATCCAATAAGTTATTTGAGTGTACAAACGAATCAAGCTTAAAAATTATGAAAGATTTTAATGATTATTCTGATTGTAGGAATATTCACCCTTTCGTGTAAAACGGGACAGGAAAATCTGGTTCGATATGTGAATACGTTGCAGGGGACGGATTCACGACCGGATTTTAGTTATGGGAATACCTATCCCACTGTGGCCGTGCCATATCCCATGCATGCCTTTTCTCCGCAGACCGGCAAAAACGGCGATGGATGGAAATACCAGTATGAAGCGACCTCCATCAGGGGATTTCAGCTGACGCATCAATGCAGCCCCTGGGTGAGGGACTATGCTACGATTTCCTTGATGCCGCAAACAGGCAAGCTCACTGTACATGAGGATGAACGAGCCACAGGCTTTTCACATGATCATGAAACAGCTCAACCTCACTATTATGCTGTGCAACTGGATAACAGCGTAAAGGTGGAGATTTCACCGGTTAAGCGCGGTGGCATGATGCGTTTCACTTTCCCGGAAAAGGAAAAAGCCTTCCTCGTGCTGGATGGTTATATCGGCAGAAGCGGTGTGACCATCATTCCGGAAGAAAATAAAATAATTGGATGGGTAAACAGTGGGTTTCTTTTTCCACAGGAGATGAAAGGCTTTTTTGTAATTACTTTTGATCAGCCATTTCTGTCGCACGGTACCTGGGAAAATCGCACAAACCAGATCGCTCCCCACACGCTTTCGGATGAAGGAGAGGGCAAAGGAGCGTATGTTGCATTTGCCGATGGTGCTACCGTCCAGGCGAAAATAGCGATGTCCTATATCAGTCCGGAACAGGCTGAGCTGACGCTAAGACAGGAGCTGGGTAGTTTCGACAAATTGGAGGAGGTGAGCAAAGCAGCTGGTGAACTGTGGAATGATCTGCTGAACAGGGTAAAAGTGGAAGGTGAGAGTGAAGAGGATAAAGCAACTTTCTACTCCTGTCTGTTTCGCTCCAATTTATTTTCCCACACCTTTTATGAAATCGATGAAGAGGGTGAAGCTTATTACAGAAGTCCCTACGATTTTAACGTCCATGACGGATATATGTACACCGATAATGGTTTCTGGGATACCTTCCGTTCTCAGTTCCCATTGACCAATATCCTGCATCCTACGATGCAAGGGCGTTATATGCAGTCGTTGGTGGATGCGAAAGAACAATGTGGATTCTTTCCTGCCTGGTCTTGTCCCGGGATGTCGGGCATCATGATCGGCAATCATGCCATTTCCCTGCTGACGGATGCATGGGCAAAAGGCATCCGTAACTTCGATCCTGCGAAAGCATTGGAACAGTACCATCATGAGATTACCCATATGAGCTTTTGGAGGGGATCCAGTGGACGTGAGGGTCATGAATACTATTTTGAGAGAGGGTATATCCCTTATGAAATAACCGGAGAAAGTGCTGCCAAAACGTTGGAATATGCGTATGACGACTGGTGTGCGTATCACCTGGCGAAGATGACAGGAAACAAGAAATATGAAGAAATATTCGGTGAGTTGATTTATCATTATCAACACATGTGGGACCCTGAAACAAAGTATATGCGTGGCAGAAAACTGGATGGTGGTTGGGCTTTTGAAGATTTCAACCCTTACAGGTGGGGCAATCCCTTTACCGAAGGAAATTCCGCTCAATACTCATGGTCTGTGTTCCATGATATAGAGGGGTTGATTAGCCTGATGGGTGGAGAAGATGCGTTTAATGCACGTCTCGATTCATTTTTTTATGGCACAAATGAATTCGACAAAGGTGCTTATTTTGAGGTCATCCACGAGATTAAGGAGATGCTTGCAGCCAATATGGGGCAGTACGCACATGGGAACCAACCTTGCCAGCATGTACCTTATCTGTATAATTTTTCGGGAGAACCATGGAAATCACAAGCGCAGGTGCGTAAAGTGATGTCGCAGTTGTACAATTCTTCTCCTCAGGGTTACCCGGGTGATGAAGATCAGGGTGGACTTTCTTCCTGGTATGTATTGAGTGCCATGGGGATATACAGTGTTTGTCCCGGAACCGATCAGTATGTACTGGGCAGTCCCATGTTCAATAAGATAACCCTTACCCTGGAAGACGGCAAACAGTTTGTTATCGAAGCCGAAAACAACAGTCCCGATAACGTTTACATCACCTATGCTGAATTGAACGGGGTCGCATACACTAAAAACTGGATTGCGTATGCTGATATTGTGAATGGCGGAAAGTTGAAATTGGTGATGAGTAGCACCCCCAACAAGGAAAGGGGAACACGCATGGAGGATCGTCCCTTTTCAGTGTCAACAGATAAATAACGCGCTGATTCAACCCCCTTCTTGAGTTAAAAATAACAATGGCTTGTTGCAATCAGACCTTCATCAGGATCCTGCAAGCTAAATTAAAATCGGAACCACAAATTGTAGGATCATCAGAATTGTGTACTACTTATTTGATGATTCCGATTTTAATTACCTCTTCTTCAAATTGATCGCTTTCTACCAAAGCTTTTGCCTTTACTTTACTTTTATAATTGTATACCGTCTGCACGGAATAGTGCAGAAATTCGGCGATCTGTTTTACGTCAGTAATCCCCAACTTAATGAGGGCAAATATGCGAAGTTCATTGTTTAATTCATCCCGATCGAGATTATATTGTTCATTGGATCTGAGTAAAGAGTTGAATTCTGTTACAAAATTAGGATAGAGTGCCAAAAAGGTTTTGTCGAAATTCGTGTGCAGTTCGTTGATATCATACTCCATTTCATCCGCGGAGAACTTGTGTAAATTTCCCATTTGACCAGTCTTGATGTTCAGATTTACATTTTTCCGATATTTGTGAAGCTTGTTGATATATACGGAACATTGATTCATAAAGTATCCAATGTAGTGTTCTTTCACGATATTGGCTTCATCCAGCTTCCTATTCAGTTGAATAAGGTCATCGTTCATCACCCTGAGCTCTTTTTTTGCTCTCGAAACTGCTTTAATCTGAATATACAGATAGGATAGGGTGATAATGAGAAAAATCACAAAGAGGCTTGTAACGATTGAATATAGCCTTAAATTCTTTTGTTGAGAATGTATCTTCTGTAAATAAGTATCCTCAATAATGGGTTGTATGCGTGCTATGACCGAATTCTTAAACCGTGCATTGTAGAAAAGTGCATCATCTAGGGCCACCCTGATGTAATTATACGCTCTGTCCACATCTCCTTTATGGTATAGTTTTACAGCAAGAGACAATAGCGCTTCATTCTCTTTCACAGCCAACTCTATGTCTGAAATAGCCGCTATAATTAAATAGTAGGTTTCTTTTTCTGTTTCATTGGTCTTTGCGTAATGTTTTGCCAGATTCATGGCCGCCATGGCATATTGGTGTGTGTGGGGTTGCTGGTGCCCGAAAATTGAATACAATATTTCCTCTGCTGCAGGAAACTGACCGGACAATTGTAACTTATGGGTAAGTTCTTTTTTATACTCTTCCGATTGGTCACTTAGCAGATTCATCACCCTGTCTCTCCATTCTTCCTTCTTTACCTCATAGGGATAAGAATATCTCGAATCATCGATATAGACAATCAGATTCTCAAAGTACCGGATATAATTCCAACAATACCATGCTTTGTAATGGTTGGGAAGAAGTTCATACTCCATTGACTCGAAAATTTCCGCGGCTTGAAAAAAAAGGCCCGAGAGTGAATAGACATAGGAAAGCTGTAGTAGGGATTCGGTAATAATCTCTTCCTTATCTAATTGTTTGCCAATATCCAGATTCTCTTTGATATAAAATTCAGCAGAGTCGCAAATGAAACTATTGTACTGATTGATGATCTCCCAGTTAATATCAACGATATCTTCCGGTTCTTTGAGTTGTAGCTTTTTTTGTTTAAGAGCTAAAATTCCGGCTTCTTTCATCTCCAAAAAGTCAGAACGTTTCAATATGATCTTATCCAACTCCTTAAGTAATGAATCAGATTTATTTTCTAAGCTAAATAAGGAGCTTGGAAGAAAAAAGATCAATATGGCCAGCAAAGGATATTTCACAGTAAACAATACACTTTTATTTATTTACAAAAATAAGATAATTTGCGAGATTAAAAGTATCTCTTTTTGTAATTAACACTATCTGCCTTACCAGCAACTTCATATCAAATCATGTGATATCTGAAGGAAATTGAATATTTTTGGGTAAATACTTGCAAGCTATTTTATTTTGATGTTACTTTGCAGAACAAAGTACTTTCAAATGGAAAAAGAAAAATACATAATCGATCTAGATGAGATTCGAAAGATGATGAGTCGCAGTTCCCGGTTTAT
>Ga0172377_10007013_pt1 | contig 11608 bp, 1 predicted proteins | sample Pumphouse3metaG_FD_119749 | JGI IMG/M metagenome (GOLD analysis project Ga0172377, IMG submission 119749) | Leachate microbial communities from a municipal landfill in Southern Ontario, Canada - Pumphouse #3 metaG | ecosystem: Engineered > Solid waste > Landfill > Unclassified | place: Canada... | reverse complement strand
TTCTAACTTTATCTATTGTGTAGGATAATTTTCCATTATCTATGGTGTATTCAATATCATTCACAGTAAATTTATTTTGAACTATGGTTGTAACTACATTATTAGTTGCATCTTTTAATAGACCTGATCCTGACTTATTTACTGTTAATTGATAAGTTGCATTATCAATAGTTACCTTATAAGCAGTCCCGTTAACTATCATAGGGATTTCATTGTATTGCACGCCTTCTACGTAACTAGTGTTAATTGAACCTGAGTTATATGCGACTAAGCCACCTGTGATGGTATTCGAATTAATAATACTTGAAAAGTTTACCAAATTTCCATTAGCAAAATAACTGGATGCAATAGTACCAGTATTCTTTCCTACTAAACCACCTAACGAACCACCACCAAATATGTTTATTCCATAATAAGTTGAGGTTGCTTTGCCTATACTAGTATCCACTCTACCAACACGTGAGTTGGTTATATACCCTGCATTTAACCCTACCAATCCACCAATATTCACGCTTGTAGCAGAACCATCTATGGAAGAACTTACAAATATAAAGGTACTAACAATAGTAGCATCAGAATCGTTTTCTGCTTGTTCCTGTAACTTTAAAAATACGGAATTAGCATAGATATAATTATTCTCTAACGCTATTCTACTAGTGTCCCCTAAATAATATTTCAACCAAGAATCATTATAATCACTAGCATTATTGTCTAAGCCTTGATTCGTTACAGTATTTATAATCTCACAGTTATAAATAATACCGCCATCATTTTCTCCCGCTATAAATCCAAAGTTTACAGTAGCAATTCCTGTTAAATCAGTCCAAGTTGTTCGAGATATATCTACAATTAAATTCGTCAATCGGGTAGACTCAATTTCATCTGTTTGTCCATTTGTAAATGTAGAAATTTTCTCAAATAGTCCCACATTTATAGAACTTACAGTTCCCCCATTATCGTTTGTAGTAGTTAACTGGAAGTTGTTAAGATAAAGAACATAGCCATTTCCATCTAAACTACCTATCTTAGTTGTTAGTGGAACCCAGTTTGTCAATGTTATATTATTCATAAGAATATAATGACCATTTTCGACCATATTTGCCAATTCTTGTTGAGTAGTAATTTGTTCAGGCTCGTCTGCTGTACTAAAATTTTGGAAACTAATTGTAAAGTCGTATGAGTAAAGATATGTAGCACCACTTAAATATTCTGAAAAGTCTACAAAGTCTGTTCCAAACTGTGCTTCATACACTCCATCAACTAAGACATAACACCTTGCTAATTCTCCATAAAAGGCTAAATCTACCGCTTTCTTCCCTTTTACCCCAAGACTATCCTCGCCTTTTCCGACATAGAAGTTGGTATATGTACTACTAGCACTTAACTGAACACTATTGTAATACCACATACTCCAAGTAGTATCTACTCCCCAACTATCTATTGTTGCAACATCAGAAGATATATCGCTAAATAATGAAGCATAAGCATTATTAAAATCTATTATGTCAGTTACACCAGTAAAGGTTTTGAAGTTGTCTTGTGCTTTTTCTTGGTCACCCATAGTTGTGGTGTAGGCTAATTTCAATGGTGTATAACCATACTGTATTACTGCTTCTAGAACATTATCAGTTGCACCATCCACCGAAATATCAGTTATTAAATAATCTACTAAATATAATGTTATAGTACTTGTTGTTATAACCAGAGAACCGTCAACCAAAGATGTTACTGTTGCTGTAATAGTAAAGTAACCGCTATTGTTTGTAGTAAGTGCCAAAATACCAACATACAAAGACAAGTCAAAAGAAGTTGTACCTGTTTGGTCTGTATAGGTTGGTGTGGTTAATGTAGTAGCATCTTTTAATATAGTTCTCTTTAATGGTTCACTATTACTTCCATTTGTAATTCCACTTAAACTAAACTCTATTGTTGAGTTGTTAGTAATTCCGGTTACATTTATGGTTGCTAATGAACCACGAGCCACAGCATTATCGGTGAATTGTGATTCAAGAGACATATTTACATAAGGAGCAAATGAAGAACTTAAAACTATAAATCCACTTCCTACGCTAGTATCACTGCCATTCTTATATGCTTTTATAGTAATCGTATACTCTGTCCCCTCTGCTACCCCTGCTGCAATCATTGTAGATAAGTAATAAACGCCATCAACAGCACTAGATTTGTCTATCATTATAGAACCATCATCTAAATAAGTAGAGTATTGTTGAGTAGATACCAAAGAAGTAGTGTTGGCTTTTTCAATAAGTTGAGTAAAGGTGACTCTATCGTTCTCTGCTTCTGAACTGCTAATTACTATATAGTCATAATCAGAATAATCAGGATTTACTGTTACTTTTAGAACTCCCATACGCCCACTACCTATCTCGGTGGTAGCCTCACCCACTCCTGTATCTGTTGTATAATTTTGTCTATCTAAGTAATGCAAAGCATCAATACGGCTAATTTCGGTAGGTTTCCAAGTAATAGTAAATGTCAATGACTTAATCAAATCAGCATTTTCATTATATATCTCAAAAACATAATTTTGTACTACTGGTTCAGTTAATCGAACCTTTTCATATTCAAATACGCACTTAAATATTGAAGTTCCAGTTTCTTGATTTAACAAAGCAGTAACTTCGGCTTCTGAAAGTTGTACATTATTCAAATATACTTTCACAAAATCATTCAGATTATTAATTAAATTATCAACATCATCTGTTGTAATTGTTAGATTTACAGAAACACTCTCACTATTTTCCACACTTGCTGAGTCAATATTCAAAGAAGCACTCGAAATTCCTTGCAAAACTTTAATTTTAAATTCGTTTTTAAAGGAAAGTGTTGGATAATTAGAAGAAACTCCATCGCTAATATTATCCTCAGTAAATATAAACTGATAGGTTGTTGTACTTTCATCATCTAAACTTGCATAAAACTCTAAGTTTACAAACAAGTTTGCTGTCATAGTAACTGAATCCACTTGCCTAGCAGCGCCATAAATCCAGTGTGCCACATTAGGTTGTATTAAAATATAAACTCTGTTATATGCATCCCAAGCAATATCATCTGCACCATTTTTAAAGTATGCCATAACGTCGCCATTGCCATTTTCCAAAGTAGCCAAGTAGTAAACCATACCAAATCTATCATTGTAATCTGCACTTGCTGTTAAAGTTGGATAAATTAAAGTATTCTCTCCAAGTGTTACAGAAAGAACATAGTCATCTGTTACACTATTTTGTATTTCATCACCATTTTCACTTAATAATTCGTAACTAGTAAAGCCACCAATTACACAGATTTGGAACGTAGCACATACAGAAGAATTTTGTAATGAATAAATTGAAATTATAACAGTACCTGTGTTATTAAATATTAATGTCGTTTCATCATAACCCAAAGTTCTTTGTTGAACGGACACAATAGAGGTGTCACTAGACTCCACTTTTAAACGTAGTTTAGAAAGGTCTGTCATACTAGTCTGTACTCCAACTAAATCTGTTAAAGATAAAGACTTACTACTTCCAAGATTTTCCAAAACTACAACCATTTTCAAACTATTATCGTAGTATATATCACCTGTACTATTTTGCTCATAACTATAAGTCCAGAAATTTGGCAATACCTTACCTGTTTCTTGTACATATTGCTGATGTTGTACACGAATATAAGATAATTCAGTGTAGAACAACCATTCGTTATCACCATATGACTTCATTAAAATTGGCAATTCATCATTAAATCCAATAGTATCTGAATAGTCCATCCATTTTAATGAAGACCAATCAGTATAGGTATTGTTATCCTCACCCAAGCCTTGCATTTCTGTATAAGTTCGTTTTTGTGCACCATATGTATCAGTATTAGCACCATCAACATCACTTGCGGATACTACACTATCTGCATAATAACTTTTATCTGCAACTAACAATAATGAACTATTTTTCAAACTTCCAACAAAATTATTTTTAGTGCTAGTTGTATTTGTTGCATCAGTGAAACTTATTCCAACACCTTGATTTATAATGCTGTAACATTCTGAAATCTTTGCTCCACTGCTGGTCATCTGCCCAACAAAGCCACCCACATTAGCACTTGAAGAACCTGTCACATTCATAATAGTAATTGCATAAGCATACTGAATAGTTTTTGATGCACTACTAGAAATAAAGTTACCAACCAAGCCCCCAACAAGCGGAGCACTATTTACGTCTAAGTTATAAACGCCTATCTTTACTTTTGTAAAGCAACTCTGAATAAGTGAATTTTCGGCAGAACCTACCAAACCTCCAACATAATTATGTCCAACAATGTCGCCATAATATTGCCCGCTCTCTAATGCTTGACTTTTGTTAACCAAGGTTAAAGGAACATAAGATACAACATAGTTTAAGTTGATATCCGCAATTGTTTTTCCTGCTAATCCACCAACATAGTCATTTCCTGTAATACTAGTTTGCTCTGTTGCTGAAAGATTATATGCTAATTCTACACTAGTTTTAGTTATCGTAGAAGAATTATTACCAACAGCACCACCAACATAGTTATTCGCTTTAATTACAGGGGTTACCATACAGTTTTCTATTGAGCCACTACTATGTGTTCCTGCAATACCTCCAACTTGGTTGAGGTCAAGTGCATTGATAGTTGCAATAACATCCATAAATTTAACTATACCAGTATTGCTACCAATTAAACCACCAATTCCAGAAACTAAGGCTGTACCAATTACATTTATGTTAGAAGTAACTGATGGTCTAACTGTTGTGTCAACGGATGTTCCATAAGTCGAGGTATTCTTTCCTATCATTCCACCAACATATAATTGTAAATTAGCATTGTCACTTGTATTAGTGGTTATATTAGCCATTCCCGAAACATCAAATATTGCACCACTACTTTCACCAAACAATCCACCTACATAAAGAGTACGATTACTGCCACTACCAACATTAAAGTTTATTTTATCTGAGGTATCTGGATAAATAGATATGTTAGATATGTAAGAAGAACGGTTTATCCCCGCTAGTAATCCAAAATGTACCATAGTATTCAAATTATCTTGATTATCTAATCCGATTGTACTTTCTTTGTACTTAATATCAATATTTTGAACTATTCCAGAAGTTCCAATTATAGTGAACAATCCAACATTACACTCAGTATCTATGCTAGTCTGAACATTAAAGTATAGACCTGAAATAATAAAGTTAACAACTTCATCTGAATATTGATGAGAAGATAAAGAACCGATAAAAGTACCTGCTAATGGTGTCCAACTATCAGAAAGTTCAACATCTTGCATTAACTCATAGTTTTTATTAAAGCCTTTACTTTGTATTGCTTGCAAATCTTGTTCTGTTAAAATACGATAAGGGTTTGTTTCTGTTCCTTTACCTATACTGATAAGTAAATCTTTATAAACAGTTGTATCTGCAAATTTAATTTCCCACTCGGACTGACTTATATCAACATTCAATAAACTACTTGGTACTATTCTTAGATAATAATTATCCTCAAAATCATCTACTACCGAAGAATCATTCACAACCAAAGTTGGTACGCCATTATTTAACACAATAGAAAGAGGAACATTAGACGCATTCATACCATTAAAGTATTGTACAGAAATATCATTATCTTTTACAGTATAAACGGCATAATAAGTATTGCCTCCATCTGTACGATAAAGCACATAACTTAACGAATCATCATACACCACCGTTGGAGTGATTTTAGTATTTATAGCCCATTCAGAATAACTACTCCCAACACTAGCACCAGCCTCCAAGTAAACATCAGTATCATAGTTTAAGACATCTATTCCACTAATTTGAGTTGGTTGAGAAATAGTTAAATCACAATAAATAGTCCATATTTTCCCATAGTCATTGACAGTAGCATATAAACGAATATTTGCCTTTCCGCTACTTCCAAGATTTGCACTAATCTTCACACCATCACGGGAATTATCACTTACATTTTCCATATGAACAACATCATCATATTCACTAGTTGTAAATCCATAAGTAATCACGTATGCAAGAGAAGACATTGAGTATAGAATTGGCTTTAAAGTAATATAACCAACACCCTCAACGGTTTGATTAACCGCACTCAAACTATCTAAATCATATATTTCTGCCGAAATAGTGCTGTTTCCAGCAGACGTCCAACTAAAATTAGAAATAGGAGAATAAGTAACCAAATTAAAGGTCAAAGTCGTTGTTTGTTCCGTTACTACTGAATCCTCTTCCTTGTAACTAGTAACAACAACACTTATAACAGACGTTCCTTCAACCGAACTAGTAACTAACTGAAAAACATTATCCGCATACAAGCCCATATTTACCACAATAATTTTTCCATTATATTTAGTATATGAATATGTTACCGACTTAATTGTTGCATTTGTTGGATTTGTATTTAATGTTATAGTAAATCTAGTGCTTGCTTTAACTACGACTTCTTTCAAAGTACAGACATCCGCATTCGCATCACTTTTATCATCATACATAGGATTGTCGGTATCATAAGTAACTCGTGAGACTCCCAAATTATCATTTTGCGTTTGGCTAGTTATCCACATATAATCGCTTAATTGTACTACATTTATATTTATAACGGCAGACATCAAAGTGTTTCTTTCCTGCACTATCAAAGTAGTTTTGCCCTGAGAGACCGCTGTTATAATAAAACTTAATACTCCATTTTCAAGATATGTAGCAACTGTTTTATCATCCATAATAAAATTAAATTGTGAATTATTTACATTAGCACTATCAACAGTAAAAGCAATCGTTGCTGTGTCTCCTACTTTTATAAGTAAATCGTTAGGTGCTGTTATAGTTCCTACACTATCACAGGCTGAACATTTTACCGTTCCCGTTAAAGTTGGCATATCACTTTCATAGTTTGCAATAAAACTTACATCAAAACTACGTAAAACATTATCCCCTAATTTATCCAAATCAAAAGAGATATACAGTGGAGTATTGTTATTTATTACATCTCCAAAATTAACAATAGTACCACTTGCTGTTCGTATAATTATGTATTGCTTGCAAGCATTTAAACCAGATTGAGTTAAACTATTCAAAGTTGTAACACTATCACTACCACTATACTTTATTTGTACTTCGGTCAATTGAAGTTGCATTTTTGTATTTTCAATAGCCGTTGGAGTAACACTCGCTGTTACCTTACTACCCATAACTCCCGTTTCATAACTATCACTAGAAAACACATTCAAACTTAAACTAGTTTCATCAATACCGCCAACAGTAAAATCAGCCTTTTCATCCTCTGTAACAATCCCATCACCATCATCGCTTTCAAGCGTCATATTTTTTGCCACTCTAACAATAGTAAAAGTAAATGTTTTAGTGATAGTCACGTAGACATTATCGTCATCATCCATAACGTAAACCGTTATATCATAAGAAGTTTCACCACTATCTTGTGCGGTGATTAAAAATTGATTATTTATTCCAGAAACAGTATCAATATCAATTTTTCCAAAAGTAGTTGTTGAATTTGCAACAATAGCAAACTCTAAATTAGTAGTAATAATGTTTCCACTTTCCGTGTTCACACTAACAGCCAAAGTCTTTTGATTATATACAATTGCACCACTAGTTCCGTTGCTAGTATAATTTTCAACCAAATTTAAACTATCTATGGAAGTAGTATTCGCATCACTTACGTTATATACTTTTACATCTGCACTACTAAAACCTTCATACACCATAATGTCAAAAGTTTTCACCAATTGAGTATCTACAAATCCTGTCACTTGGTCACTTCGTACCAAAAGGGTAACTAGTCCTAATGAAGCAGAAGCACTAGCATTCAGTATGTAATCTCCATTACTATCTTGGGTTATTGTTAATTTTCCAGAGTCTGCTGTTCTATTTCCAGTTACACCAGAACCAGTATTAACATAAAAATAAAATTCCAAATTTGTCTGACTAGTCGTTATAGGTTCAAAATCAATATTTCCTAACTTACTTAAATTAACGCTACCGCCACGAGTAACACTTCCTTTTACCGCATCATCTACCGAAATTGCAGTAACAGGCTCAACAACGGTAACCACTATGGCTGAACTAGTAACTTTTAAACTGTTATCCAAACTCTTTATGTACATATTAGTAGTGCCATCGGATTGTGCATATATAGTTATCGTGCCAACATCACCATCATAAGTCCACGCACCTGCGGAGGCTACTTTTGGATCATCAAATACTACCGCTAATCTATTACTTACACTTTCATCACTAATACCGGTAACAGTAGCGGTGATGGTTTTAGAAGCAGGTTGGTCATCTGTCGTTCCACCAACATATAGAGTCATCTCAGTATCTGATACTGAAATTTTCATATTTGCATATATATCACCACAGCCCGCTAGCCCAAAAAATGCAGTTACCAAGATAAGTATTAGCAACGAAAAATATTTTTTCATCCTCTCTCCTATTTTTTCCCAGAAATAGTTTTAGCAAAGTTCCTTTTTTTATTACAAAATGAACTAAAATTCTACATATTATATTTTATATAATACGAGCCTATTAAGTCAAACGAAAACTGCCTTTTTCTTAATATTTTTATATTATCTCAAAAATCGCTTTAAATTACAAAAATAGCCCGTTTTTAGTTGTTAAAAAGTTTTTTAAAAGTTATAATATTGCTGAACAAAAAAATGAGGGGAGAAAATATGAATAGTGATAAAATTTTATTTGATTTGGATAATGAATTTGGAAATTGGTTTGAAGGCAAAAAATTCCAAACGCCAAGAATGACAAAAAAATTATATCCTTATCACAAAATGTTTGAGCCTATAAAAATTAACAAACTTACAGTCAAAAATAGGCTAGTTATGGGACCTATGGGAAACATAAATATGGCGGAAGAAACAGGTCGCCCTAACCAACAGATGATTTCATACTTTGAAGAACGTGCAAAAGGTGGCGTCGGTTTAATAACTACTGGTTTAATTCCAGTATCTTATGGAATAGACCCTACTATAAAAGAACTTGGTGATTTATCTTACTTCCCTAGAATTGACCGTTCAAGAACGGTATTTTCTGGATGGAGAGAAGTCGCAAGTGCTGTTCACACACACGGTGCAAATTTATTTATACAGTTAACCGCAGGATTAGGACGTGTTGGTAACCCTCAATGTCTATTAACTCAACTAAAACTTCCTGTTTCTGCATCGTGGAACCCAAACTTCTATATTAACCAAATACCTTGCAGACCATTAAGTACTCACGCATTAAAGAAAATGGTGAAAAAATTTGGACAATGTTCAGCAGATGCAAAAGCATCAAATATAGATGGTGTATATCTACATGGGCACGAAGGATATTTGTTAGAACAATTAACTAATCCCGCCTTTAATCGTCGCTCATTTGGAAGATATTCACACTGGCAACAATTTGGTATTGATGTAGTTACTGAAATACGAAAAAGAGTTGGTGCAGATTATCCTATTATGTATCGTATAGACTTATCATTAGCATTAAACGCCACATATGGAAATCGTATGAACAATGAAAAATCATTGCATAAATTCAAATATGAACGAACCATAGAACAAACACTTGAATATATGGACAACCTAGTTAAAGCAGGAGTTGATATATTTGATGTTGACCTTGGTTGCTATGATAACTGGTGGTTACCTCATCCACCCGCTAGTATGCCAAGCGGTTGTTTCTTGGAAATATCTCAAATAGTAAAAGAACATTTCAAACACAATAAAATTCTTTCTAACGCTGGTATTGAAGTTCCTGTGGTAGCAGTTGGAAAACTTGGTTATCCAGACCTTGCAGAGCAAGCATTGAGAGATGAAAAGTGTGATATGATTATGTTAGCCCGTCCTTTATTAGCAGACCCACAATGGCCTAACAAGGCTTATGCTGGGAAAGTCGCTGATATTCTCCCTTGCATAGGATGTAATGAAGGTTGTATCCGTGAGTTTGTGGAAGGTGGACATCCACAATGTGCTGTAAACCCTAGAACTTCTTTTGAATTTTTATTTAGTTCGGAAATAAAACTCGCTAAAACACAAAAGAAAGTAGCAGTAATTGGTGCTGGACCTGCTGGAATATGTGCATCAAAAACATTGTTAGCAAGAGGGCATCAAGTTGACCTATATGAAAAAAATAAAGAAGTTGGTGGAACACTTATTGCAGGCGGAGTACCAAAAATAAAATATGAAATCCAAAACTATGTGGAATATTTGAACGGTGTAGTTAAAAATATGAAAAAAGATAAAAACTTTGAACTATACTTAGGCAAAAAAGCCACTGTTGCAACATTGAAAAAGGAAAATTATGATGCTATCATTACCGCCACAGGTGCTTATGTACATCGTCCACCTATAAAAGGTATGGACAGCAAAAATGTATATGATGTAACCGAAGTTTTAAATAATCCCAAATTAGTAAAAGATGCAAAAAACATAGTTATAATTGGTGGTGGAGACAGTGGTTGTGAAACTGCATATTGGCTCGCTTACGAACTTAAAAAATCTGTATCTATTGTTGAAATGTTACCAAGTTTAATGAATACAACTTGCACGGCTAATCGTGGACATATAATACACTATTTGGAAAAAGCAGGAGTTCAGGTTTATAATGTGGCAAAAGTTAAAGAAATTAATCAAAATAAGGTAATTATATCCTATAATACTAGCAAAAAAGTGCCAAATCCTTATAATACTTGGGCACCTACCCTACCAGAGAATATTCCTAACCCATTTGCTCCAAAACTTAAAAATAAATTTGCCCAAAAAACCATTGATGCAGACGTTGTGATATTCTCGGCTGGAAACCGCCCTGCTAATGATTTATACTTTGAACTTATGAACAAAAATATTGCACCTGAAATATACAATATTGGGGACTCTTTAAAACCAGGAAAAATCTTTACTGCTATAAAAAGTGCGTACCGTAAAGCCATTGTTATATAGTTTAATTAAAAGTAATAATTTAATTATAAATTTAGTTAAAATTAGTAGGTAAAATAAAAATTCTTCTGAACCATTCTATTGACTTTTCACATATAGTATGCTAAAATTATTTATCATAAAAACATAAAGAAAATGGCTTTATGATAAGACTTTGCGAAAGACAAGACAAACATTTGGACTGATGTGTATATACAATACTCGAAGTTCAAAATGATTTCGCAAGAACACAGTATTGTGGAAAATTACTAAGTAAAAAATCACCAAGCCGAATGAACGGAGGTATATTTTATATATCTGAACAATCAAGCGGACTTGCGAGATTTAACAGTATTCTATGAATTTAACAGAATCAAATTATTTAAACCGAAACATAAGCGTTTTTGCGACGAGATTTTGCGAAAGACAAGGCGTGGCAAAGTTTTGAGGACGGAAGTGTACTTTATGTACTCGACGGTCGAAAAATCTTTGCAAGAACACAGTATTTCACAAAATCAGTTATTAAAACCGAACACTAAAATAAGAAAAATTATATAGAGGAGGTTTTTGCGACGAAATTTTAGAAAAATTATTGCACCCTTGCCTTTTTGCGAAGAAATTTTGCGAAAGACAAGGCGTGGCAAAGTT
>Ga0172377_10007012_pt1 | contig 11608 bp, 10 predicted proteins | sample Pumphouse3metaG_FD_119749 | JGI IMG/M metagenome (GOLD analysis project Ga0172377, IMG submission 119749) | Leachate microbial communities from a municipal landfill in Southern Ontario, Canada - Pumphouse #3 metaG | ecosystem: Engineered > Solid waste > Landfill > Unclassified | place: Canada... | reverse complement strand
CTTTCCTTTCATCTCAAGGTTATTGTGCAAAGCGAGCTGGTGGATGTAGAGAGAGAGGGGCGCTATATGCGTTACAAAGCCAATATCCCGCTTATGCTGGATATTGTGGGCTATCTAACAGAAGAATGTTGTTCTGCCAATCCGGAAGCCTGCCAGCATTTCAGGGACACCAGCCCTGTCAAGGACAATATACTGCCGAAGCGGTGAGCTTTGTGGCAGTTTTTTTTGCAGTAATACTTCAACTAATCAACACATATTAACTTGTAGTGAGAGGTCATCATGTCTATACCTCCAGAAAAGCCAGGCTGCTGCTGTGCTCAATCCGGCTCAAGACCAGCGAAACCAATTGATACCAGTAAAGGCTGGAACGGCAAATATCTGGCAACTATCGCAGTACTGGTCACGCTCTGGTGGCTTGCTTATTCATATATTTTACCAGCTTCGCACTGGCTGGTTTTCGGGCTGTTCAACCTTGCGCCGGAATCGCACCTGGGCGCATCACTGGAATTTTTCATCTATGACACGGTGAAAATCCTGTTGCTGCTGATGGCGCTCATCTACGGTATTGCCTGGATACGCGCCTCGCTCAATGTCGAACGGGTACGCGATTACCTTGCAGGTAAGCGGCGCGGTCTTGGGTATTTTCTTGGGGCGACTTTCGGTGCGGTCACGCCGTTTTGTTCCTGCTCAAGCATTCCCCTGTTCTTGGGGTTCACAACGGCGCGTATCCCCATCGGCATAACCATGTCTTTCCTCATAACCTCGCCGCTTATCAATGAGATTGCCGTTGTGCTGCTGTGGGGTCTGCTCGGATGGAAATTCACTGTGCTTTATGTGGTTGTCGGCATGGCGGCGGGCATCATCGGCGGCTTTGTCATGGATGGTCTTAAAGCTGGTCGCTGGTTACAGCCGTTCATCCTTGAAGCTATGGAGAAAGCCCCCGCGCATCAGTACGTCAATGAAGCAGGAGAGATTCAAAAGCTGACCGTGCAACAGCGGCATAACTTTGCCTACAGCGAAACAAGCTCCATTTTCAAGCGTGTCTGGAAATGGGTGATTATCGGCGTAGGCATTGGCGCGGCCCTGCACGGCTTTGTGCCTGACAACTGGTTTGCGGAAAATCTTGGCGCCGGAGAATGGTGGTCTGTCCCTGTCTCCGTGCTTGTGGCGATTCCTTTGTACTCTAACGTCACCGGCATTATCCCCATCATGGAAAGCCTGCTGGTCAAGGGGCTGCCCATTGGTACGACTCTGGCGTTCTGCATGAGCGCGGTAGCGGCAAGCATACCGGAAGTGATGATGCTGCGGCAGATTATGACCATCAAGCTGCAAGCGGCGTTCATCGGCTACCTGTGGGTAATTTTCACCCTTGTCGGCTGGCTGTTCAACATTGTCGGCCCCTACATCGTCTAACTAACATACAACGGAGAACATCATGGAAATCAAAGTATTCGGCCCCGGCTGCGCAAAGTGCACGGAAACGGAGAACTTGGTGAAAGAAGTAGCCGCTGCCAAGGGCGGGAACATTACCGTTCAGAAAGTGTCCGACCTCAAGGAAATGATGGCCGCTGGCGTTATGTCCACCCCGGCTGTTGCCATTGACGGCGTTGTGAAATCCACAGGCAAGATTCCCACCAAGGAAGAAATTACGACCTGGATTGACGGCGCTGCCGGTTCGGTCGCTCCGGGCGCGTCCGGCGGATGTTGCTGCGGCGGTAATTAAACAAGCCGGAAATACCTAATTGGCAGGGATAACCCACTATGCAAAAAATACCCGATCAAATGCCATCAACATGTTGTTCCGGCGCTTTCTCATGTGGATGCTCGCAGACGGCGCAAGCGGACGAGAAAAGTAATTCTCAACCAAAAGAAATAGCGATTGATTTTTTGTATCTTGATTTGAATACCTGTGAAAGATGCATTGCAACCGGCGGCACTTTGGATGAAGCCCTGGCGGCTTTGGCTCCCGCACTTCAAGCGATGAATTATGCGGTTCACGTCAACAAGGTAAAGATCACGACAAAAGAATTGGCCGAGCAATACCGTTTTATCAGTTCACCGACAATCCGCGTCAATGGCGTGGATATATGCACCGAACTCAAGGAAAGCGACTGCAAGGATTGCGGCGATTTAAGCGGTTGCAGCGTGGATTGCCGGGTGTTTGTCTATGATGGCAAAGACTATGAGCAGCCGCCCGCAGCAATGATTATTGGCGGTATTATGCGCGTACTTCATGGAGCGCAAATCCAGACGGAACAAAAACCTTATACGCTACCCGACAACCTGACCAAGTACTTTGAGGGATTACATCTGTCCATTGAAGTCCGCAAATAGAGGCGCGTATGAACATACTTTTCTTGTGTACGGGTAATTCCTGCCGCTCCATCATTGCGGAGGCGCTTTTCAAGTCTATGGCCCCGGCTGGCGTGACAGCGCAAAGCGCGGGCAGTCAGCCTGCCGGGTTTGTGCATCCCCGCGCCCTGGCCGTACTCAAGGAAGCCGGGCTTTCCACGGAAGGCTTAACAAGCAAATCCTGGGACAATCTGCCGGAAAAGCCGAATACGGTCATAACCCTGTGCGCCGACGCGGCGGGCGAAGCCTGCCCATTATACTTCGGCAAGGTTGTCCGTAGTCATTGGGGAATGCCCGACCCGGCAAAAGTTCAAGGCGACGAGGCGACGGTGAACGCCGCCTTCACTGAAACCCTTGCCGTTCTCCGCAAGCGGATAACTGCCCTGGTGAAACAGCTTGAAGCGGAGCCGAGCATGGATGCGGCCCAGTTGCAAACCATCCTTGATGACATTGCCGCGCTATAAGAGGGCGGAGACCATGACTAAATCGACACTACAGCGGCTTTCCTTTCTTGACCGCTATCTTACATTGTGGATTTTCCTGGCTATGTTCATAGGTGTGGGCCTTGGATGGGTCGCGCCGGGCGTGAAGAACGTCATCAACTTTTTTCAGGTGGGTACGACCAATATTCCTATCGCCATTGGGCTTATCCTGATGATGTACCCGCCCTTGGCAAAAGTGAAATATGAACAGCTTGGCAAGGTGTTTCGGAACAAAAAAGTCCTGCTCCTCTCGCTGGTGCAGAACTGGATTATCGGCCCGGTTCTTATGTTCCTGCTGGCGATTACCTTTCTTTCCGGCAACAACAGTTACATGGTGGGCCTTATTCTTATCGGGCTTGCCCGCTGTATTGCTATGGTCATTGTCTGGAACGACCTTGCCGGTGGCGACAGGGAGTATTGCGCCGGTCTGGTAGCCTTTAACTCCATATTCCAGGTGCTTTTCTTCTCGGTCTACGCCTATGTGTTTATCACAGTGCTTCCCGGCTGGCTTGGCTTCTCTGGGGCTGTGGTGGATATAAGTATGGGCCAGATTGCCGAAAGCGTGCTCATCTACCTTGGTATTCCCTTTATTGCTGGTGTTGCCTCGCGTATCTACGGCCTCAAGGTAAAAGGGTTGGATTGGTACGAGAACGTCTTTATCCCGAAAGTAAGCCCCTGGACATTGCGGGCGTTGCTGTTCACTATTTTAGTGATGTTCTCCCTCAAGGGCGAATATATTGTGCAACTTCCCTTTGATGTGGTGAAAGTCGCAATTCCATTGCTGATTTACTTTATTGTCATGTTCCTGGTGTCTTTCTATTTATCCAAGCGGGCAGGCGCGAACTATGAGCAGACGGCCACGCTTTCATTTACCGCCGCCTCCAACAATTTTGAACTCGCCATAGCGGTGGCAATCGCCGTTTTCGGTCTGAACTCCGGCGAGGCGTTTGTGGCCGTCATCGGCCCGTTGGTGGAAGTGCCGGTACTTATCGGGCTGGTGAATGTGGCCTTGTGGCTGAAAAAGCGCTGGTTTGCATCAGCGGCATAACATAAAGGCGGCTCCGCATGAGCGCCGTTGCCGCCAGCATCCCGGAAGTGATGATGCTGCGACAGATTATGACCATCAAACTGCAAGCGGCTTTCATAGTCTATCTGTGGGTGATTTTCACCCTTGTCGGCTGGCTGTTCAACATCCTCGGTCCCTACATCATTTAACAAGGAAGGTAACCTCTTCTAGGATGTTACACTCCATGCGGATTGCAGCCAGTTCTTTACGCAGTCTGGTAGCTTCTGCAAACAGGTCTGCCTCTGAAAGAACACAAACAAAAAAGCCCTTACCAGTTAAACACTGGCAAGGGCTTTAATGCTTATTATTTGGCGTCCCCTAGGGGATTTGAACCCCTGTCGCCGCCGTGAAAGGGCGGTGTCCTGGGCCGGGCTAGACGAAGGGGACGCATAATGGTGAGCCGCGTTGGGATCGAACCAACGACCACCTGATTAAAAGTCAGGTGCTCTACCACCTGAGCTAGCGGCTCAAAAAAGGAATCTCTATATACTACACTATTTCCAAAGATGTCAAACTTTTTTTACTATGCAAAAGGATTTTTTATCTGCATGGTCTGGTCACGGCGTGGTCCAACCGAAACCATCACTATTGGGCAGCCTGCCAACTCCTCCAGCCGCTGTACATATTTCCTTGCGTTTTCAGGTAGTTGGTCAAATGAACGCACATCCGATATATCTGTTTTCCAGCCTGGCAGTTCTTCATAAATCGGTTCACATTGTTCAAATGTTTCCAGTCTTGCCGGCAGTGTTTCAAGCATATTGCCTTCAAATTTATATCCAGTGCATACTTTTATCGTGTCAAATTCACTTAAAACATCCAGCTTGGTCAGGGCAATGCCGGTCAGTCCATTCACGCGTACTGCATAACGGATAACCATTGCATCAAACCAGCCACAACGGCGTGGACGACCTGTGGTTGCACCAAATTCTCCACCTACTTTACGCAGTTTTTCGCCTGTATCATCCAGCAGCTCTGTCGGGAAGGGACCACTACCCACTCTGGTTACATAGGCCTTGGCAATGCCGATAATCTGATCAACTGCACGGGGCGATACACCGGAACCGGTGGCAGCTCCACCAGCACAGGTTGATGAAGAGGTTACGTAGGGATAAGTTCCGTGGTCAACATCCAAAAGCGTACCCTGCGCACCTTCAAATAGCAGTTTTTTGCCTGCTTTCAGGGATTTATCAAGCAGCAGTGCCGTATCAGCCATATATTTTACCAATGTCTGGGCAAAATCCTGGTAGTTACGGTAAATTTCATTGTAATTAAGCGGTTCTTCACCAAGTCGCTCCAGTATTGCATTTTTTTCATCCAGGTTTGCACGCAATTTGCGGCTGAAAATAACCGGATCAACCAAATCCATCAATCTGATGCCACGTCGCCCTATTTTGTCTTCATAACAAGGTCCAATACCACGACCTGTTGTCCCTATTTTTTTATCTCCGCTATTTTTTTCACGAGCAATATCAATAGCTTTATGATAGGGCATGATAATATGCAAAGATTCAGAGAGTAAAAGTGTTGCATCATCTTGCAAGCGACCGGCATCTTTCAGCCGGTTTACTTCCATGATGAAGACTTCAGGATCAAGCACCACGCCGTTACCGATTATGCAGCGTTTACCAGCATGTAAAACACCGGACGGAATCAGGTGCAGCACAACTTTTTCATCACCCACAACCAGGGTATGACCAGCGTTGTTCCCCCCCTGAAAACGGACTATTTCATCAGCATATTCAGTATAGATATCAACAACTTTACCTTTACCTTCATCACCCCACTGGGCACCAATTACCACTACGTTTGACATGCTTTTGGCTCCTGTTTAATTCAATGCTGCAACGGAAAATGTTGCCACAATTCTGCTTGTGACAATAGTTTTTCAGATCTGTCTGCTATCTCAATTAATTTCAATGTTTTGTCTGCAATGCCACCATCATCGGTAATTACCAGCAGATATTTAATACTGTTCTGGCGGGCATATTCAAAGGATGCTTCCAGATTGCGCTTGATTATATCTCTGGCAACAGAATAACCAAGCTGACGCAGGCTGCGCCCTATCTTTAGTGCATGGCTACGGTCTGCAGCCTGATTAAACAGCATAAAATCGCGGTAAGGCTTTTGCAGCCCTTTTTGCTGCTCAACCGCTTGTAACATATTCAGCAGGTTAAAGGTAAAACCAGTGGCTGGTGCAGGCAGACCAAAGCAAGCCATCAACCCATCATAACGACCACCACTGAAAAGATTTTCACCATTACCGGGTACAAAGCCCTCAAAAGTAATGCCGGTGTGGTAACCAAGCCCACGGATATCTCCAAGGTCAATGGTCAGGTAATCGCAGACTCCATGCAGCTCCAAAATGGCAAGCACTTCTTTTATATTGGCTAGTGCCTGGCGTGAAACCTTATTCTGCACAACTGTTTCTGCATGTTCTATTAAATCAATGTCGCCAAAAAGACGCGGTAACAGCATAATTTCACGTGCAGATGCTTCTGACACCGGATTGCGCTGTAAAATATCTGCCACATAGGTTGCATCTTTGCGCGAAATAGCCTCGCGCAACTCGGACAGTGCCTGCTCACCAAGTCCGGATGATTCAAAAATACCACGACAAAAAGCGGTTTGCCCCAATGCAATCTTGAAATCATCCAGTTTTGCAGCCTGCATTATCTCCACTGCCATAGCGATCATTTCTGCATCTGCTTCAGGAGAATCAAGCCCTATCAGCTCGACACCAGCCTGCATTATCTCTCTGCTTTGCCCTGTTTGCAGCTCAGTGTGCCGTAAAACCCGACCTGAATAGCTTAGCCGGTAAGGCATAGGCAGATTTTTCAATCTGGTGGCAGCAATACGTGCAATCTGAGGCGTAATGTCCGGCGGAATGGCCAGCAGCCTGCCGGTTTGCCAGTCATCAAAACGAAAGCTGCGCCTGCGCAGCTCTTCTCCCATGCCCTGTGCCAGTACATCTTCAAACTCAAGGGCAGGAGGCACTATCTGTTGGAAACCCCAGGACTGCGTCACTTTGCGCACAATCTGTTCCAGCCCGAACAGAGCATGACTGCTGGTTTGCAGGCAATCACTAACCCCTCTGGGCAATCTGCTGTCAGGATGCGGCATTACTCAACTTTCTTTATCTGTAATGATGAAGCACCTTTGCGCCCCATTAACGTATCTTCGCGCTGGCTTATCTGCAAAAGGTACAGTTCGTTTGTTTTTTCATCAAAGTAAAAATCAGGCATGTAGTTCTGGGTGTCCTTAGTATGCCAGAGTTCTTCCAGAGCAGCACCGTTCCAGTACAGGTTATACACGGCACCTTTTTTGTACATACGGGCATTGCCGATTACAAAAAACCCTTCGTTTTTACCAACTAAAATTTCATTTTGCGCAGTTACCTGAATCCTCTGATTCAGGAAAAACCAGCGTTCATCCATACCGGTAACACGCACGTTATCCAGGTCTTCTGTTGTATAGTAAAGCTCGGATCCGCCAAAACGGTCATTACTGCGCCAGATTTCTTTCTGGTTTTTGTCATATACAACCAGATAATTTTCTTCGTGAAAAACAACGGTTAAAAGTTCGCCATCATGGTTGCGAAACTGGTTGAAGCTGTAGATATTTCCATAGCGGGGCAAAGTGATTTTTGCTTTTCTGATGATTTTCTTGCCTTGTCGTACAACTTCGTACAGATCACCGTAATACTGAACATCATCACGTCCCTGCTCTTGCGCATACAGTTTCAGGTCACCTCCGGCAACAGCAATGGCGCGGAAAAAGTAAGGGATATCTTCTGCCACTTTGGTAAGCCTGTTGTTTTTAAACTCCCAGATCTGGGAGGCTATATCACCCTGGTTTACCATGGTAACGTAAAGTTCTGCTGCACCATCACCATCAGCATCAACATAATCCAGCCCAACAATTTTCATAATAGGTTTGACAGTAAAGCCGGTAACCGGACGTGATTCACCTTCACGAAAAAGCTGCACCGAACGATCGGTGGCCATAAACATCATCTTCCTGCCATCAGGGGCAACACCGCCCGGGGTCATCAGGTTAAACATACCATTTAGACGCTTGATTTCACCTGCATTGGGCACACCACGATGAAATTGTTGCTGATGGATGATATCACTACCTGTACCACTGCGGACAATGTTGGCAGAGTCGGCAGCAACAGTGCCTGGTCGGACAATATCGGTGTTTGTTGGTGGTTGGGGGACTACTACAGGCTGCTGAACAGCAACTATTGCGCGGGGGGTGCGGTTCACAAGACCTGCCTTGTTTTTTCTGTTCAGCTCGTCAGCCAGTTTTTCAGCCAAAGTGCCGGTGGCAGCAAACAGTGCTTCCTGTCCGCCTTCTCCCTGTACAAAAGTCCGGCAAACTGTCTGATCTGCTGCATCTTTGGCAACTGCATCAAGACTGTAGTTTTTACCAATCACAAGATAGGTGCCACCAACTGTAACCTCGGCTTCATCCGCAGATGATACGGAAAGTATCTGCTGGCCGTTTATCCGAGAAGCAAGCAAAGCCTGCACTGCTGCCCTGGCATCGTCTTTTCCCTGCCCACCCACAACCGAAAACTCGCCCACAAACACACGTAAAGGCTCATCTGCAAACAGGCTGGCAGCGGATACAAGCAACATGAAAGCAACCATCAAAAAACGGATTGTATATTTCATCTGACCTCCAAAAACGATAACTTTGCCAAAATTGGAATTATGCCATATTAAGCTGACTTATGTCATCAAAATGATGAAACAACAACGGGAGGTCGTAATGACCTCCCGCAAAAAGCAGATGCCGGCATGTTAGTTGAAACTTAAAATGCAAAGCTGATTTGTGCAAAGCTTCGAGTTTATTCGAGTAAACTTATGGCTAAAACGTTTTGCAGCTTAACGGGAAAACAGTTCCATAAGTCTTTTAGATGCTGCCGATGGTGTAGTAATCCCTTTTTCAACAGCTTCCAACAGTTGTGGCAAAACACCCTGCACATTTTTATGCCGCATAAACAGGTATTTCAAATCTTCCTGCACCAGTGACCACATCCAGTCCACCGCCTGGTGCTTGCGATTACCGGCAAACTCGCCGGTTTCAGTCATGATTTTACGGAAATCAGCCAACATCTGCCAGACTTCTGCCATCCCTTCATGCTGCAAAGCACTGGTGGTTAGCACCGGAACAGTCCAGTTGCGGCTTTTGGGGCGTAAGATATGCAGGGCATTTTCATACTGTCCTTTGGCCAGTTTTGTTTTCTGACGATCCAGGTCTGCTTTATTGATAATTATGCCATCAGCAAGCTCCATTACCCCTTTTTTAATCCCTTGCAGCTCATCACCAGCTGTTGCCAGTTGCAGCAACAGAAAGAAATCCACCATTGATGCCACTGTGATTTCCGACTGTCCCACACCAACAGTCTCAACAATTACAATATCATAGCCGGCTGCTTCAGATAAAATAATGGTTTCACGGGTACGGCGTGCCACACCGCCCAGGGTTTCACCAGCCGGTGAGGGGCGGATAAAGGCGTTGGGATCGCGGGAAAGCTCCTCCATGCGGGTTTTGTCTCCCAAAATGCTACCGCCCGTAATTTGTGATGAAGGATCCACTGCCAGCACAGCAACTTTATACCCTTGGCTGGTCAGATAACTGCCAAAGGATTCAATAAATGTACTCTTACCCACCCCTGGCACCCCGGTAATGCCAATACGCAGGCTGTTACCACTGTGGGGCAGCAGCAGATCAAGCAGTTCTGCTGCCTGGCAGTTATGCTCTGGTCTGGTGCTTTCAATAAGGGTAATCCCTTTGCCAATGGCGCGGATATTACCCTGAAGGATTTTTTCAGCTAATTCCTGTAGTTCCATTATTTCTTTTTGATCGCTTCCAGGGTTTCCCGTGCTGATTTATTAACCGGCGTACCTGGCCCGAAGATACAGGCAGCACCTGCCTTGTACAGTTCATCGTAATCCTGACGGGGGATAACTCCGCCGCAAACAATAACAATATCAGAGGCATCAAGCTTGGCAAGCTCTGCTGCCAGTTGTGGCACCAGTGTTTTATGACCTGCTGCCAGGCTGGAAACACCAATCACATGCACATCATTTTCCACTGCCATTTTTGCTGTTTCTTCAGGAGTCTGGAAAAGTGGTCCCACATCAACATCAAAGCCCGTGTCAGCGTAAGCGGTGGCAATAACCTTTGCACCGCGATCATGTCCATCCTGCCCCATCTTGGCAATCAGAATACGTGGTCTGCGGCCTGCTTCTTCTGCAAACTGAGCCACATCCTTTTGCAATGTTTTAAACTCATCACTGTCTTCAAACACTTTGCCATACACTCCTGATACCAGTTTAATCTCTGCTTTATGCCGTCCGAACACCTTTTCCATGGCATCGGAAATTTCACCAATACTTGCCCGTTTGCGTGCTGCATCAACACAGGCTTCAAGCAGGTTGCCGTTTCCGGATTCTGCAACAGCGGTAATTGCAGCCAAAGCCTCTTGGCAAGAAACTTCATTACGGGTTGTGCGCAGCTTTTGCAGGCGTGCAACCTGGGCTTCACGTACCACTGTATTATCAATATCCAGCACTTCAATCTGGGTTTCATCTTGCAGTTGATATTTATTCACACCTACAATCACATCCAGACCGCGATCTATACGCGCCTGCTTACGGGCAGCAGATTCCTCAATCTTAAGCTTGGGCATACCGGATTCAATCGCCTTGGTCATGCCGCCAAGGGCATCAATTTCGGCAATCAGCTTGCACCCTTCGGCAATCAGGGAAGCGGTCAGTGATTCAATATAATAAGAGCCTGCCAGGGGATCTACCACTTTGGTGATACCGGTTTCTTCCTGGATAACCAGCTGGGTGTTGCGGGCAATGCGGGCAGAGTGGTCTGTGGGCAGCGCAATTGCCTCATCAAGGGCGTTGGTATGCAGCGACTGGGTACCACCTAGTACCGCAGCCATCGCCTCAACGGTGGTACGAATCACGTTGTTGTAAGGATCCTGCTCGGTGAGGCTCCAACCAGAAGTCTGGCAATGGGTACGCAAAGCCAGGGAAAGCGGATTTTGCGGATTAAACTGCGACATAAGCTCTGACCAGAGGAAACGGGCAGCCCGCAATTTGGCAATTTCCATGAAGAAATTCATGCCAATGGCAAAGAAAAAGGACAGGCGCGGCGCAAACTGATCCACCTGCAAGCCTTTGGCCAAAGCAGCTTTTACATACTCAACACCATCAGCCAGGGTAAAGGCAAGCTCCTGCACGTTATTGGCACCAGCTTCCTGAATATGGTAACCGCTGATGGAAATGGAGTTGAATTTGGGCATATACTTACTGGTGTGTTCAATAATATCAGCAATAATCCGCATTGATGGTGCTGGCGGATAGATGTAGGTATTACGCACCATAAACTCTTTCAGGATGTCGTTTTGGATGGTACCTGCCAGCTTGTCCTGGGAAACGCCCTGTTCTTCGGCAGCGACAATATAAAACGCCAGAATCGGCAACACCGCGCCGTTCATGGTCATGGATACCGAAACATCGCCCAAGGGGATATCTTTAAAAAGTATTTCCATATCCAGAATGGAATCAATGGCAACGCCGGCTTTACCCACATCACCAACTACGCGGGGATGGTCAGAGTCATATCCGCGGTGGGTGGCAAGGTCAAAGGCAACGGAAAGCCCCTGTTGTCCTGCTGCCAG
>Ga0172377_10007010_pt1 | contig 11609 bp, 10 predicted proteins | sample Pumphouse3metaG_FD_119749 | JGI IMG/M metagenome (GOLD analysis project Ga0172377, IMG submission 119749) | Leachate microbial communities from a municipal landfill in Southern Ontario, Canada - Pumphouse #3 metaG | ecosystem: Engineered > Solid waste > Landfill > Unclassified | place: Canada... | reverse complement strand
TGATCGGATACGGTGCCGGTATCGAATTTCTCTCTTACGTGAAGGTATATGAAAAACTTCCGAATGTTGAAGAAATCTATAACGGAAATTATCCTGAAATCGACAAAAGCGAACCGGCGTTGCTCTATGCACTGGTTTCTGCCATGGTCGAACTTTACCGCGGAGGAGAAGAATCGACGAAACACCTGTTCGGATTTGCTCAGGTACTCCCGACCGAATTTGGCGTGATGCTGATTAAAGACGTCATCGTTAAAGACGCTGCAGTGGCTGAATACTCCGAATTTGATGCATGGATCGATCGCTATGGCGACTATATCCTCTAACGCTTCGGGCTCTGGCCGTACCGATCATGGAGAGTTCTAACGTGCAAGAGCCGTCTTTTGATGAAGCAATCGAGAAAATACGGGTTCAATTTCTGTTTGATCACCCGTTTTTGAGCGTATTGGCCCTCTCTATTCCCCATAAATATCAGACAAATCCCCATATGCTTTTCGAAACGGACGGTGTCAGTATCCGCATCGACATCTCAAAAGCGGGGGGGATCGATAACAACAAGCTCAAATATCTGTACGCCCATGTCCTGCTGCATATTTTGCTCAAACACCCTTTTCGGATGAAGGGGCGCGACAAACCGACATGGAACCGCAGCTGCGACATCGTACTGGGATTGCTCTTAAGCGATTTTCAACGGGTCGGCAATGCGGATGACGACGCTATCATCCTCGAGTCATTTCGCGACAAAAGTGTCGAAGAGGTTTACCACACACTCTATCGTGAAAGCGACGAAGGGGAGGGAACTCCCGATGATACGAATCCGACACAGCAAAAAATGGATATCATCGAAAATGAGGGAGATACAAAAGCGGCGGAAGAAGAGATCGATACTTTGATTATCCAAGCGATGGGGGCGGCACGAAAGCAGGGGAATCTTCCTGCATCGCTACTCGAACTGTTCGACGAAGTGACTAAACCCGCTATCGATTTGCAGACACTGTTGCATTCGTATATGACGGAGAGTTTTTTTGACAAAGAGAGCGATTTTTCCCGGCCGAACCGCCGTTTTATCCATCAGGAAATCTATCTGCCTGGCTATCGATTTGACCGTAACCGTCTGAGTCTGTTTATCTTTTTGGACCGTTCTATGAGTATTACCCATGATGTATTTTCCCGATTTTTGGGAATTATCGATGCGATCGTGCGATTGAGTCACGATTTTGAAGTGAGCGTCGTCCCGTTCGACGAGCAGGTCTGCGTAGATGAAATCGTCAGCTATGATGCACAAGGCAGCGTCCCCGTCGTTGCTTTTGCCAAAGGAAACGGAGGAACGCAGTTTGAACCCGTATTGGAGTATTTAAGCAAAAACAGCGGGGAAAAAAATTTGGCCGTTATTCTCAGCGACGGTTTTTTTACGATCGAAAAATCGCCGGCAGTTCAGACGCTGTTTTTGTTGAGCGAGAAAAAAAATTGTGCGAGGTTTGAACGTTATGGAGACGTCGTCTACTTTGACCTATAGAGAACATATTGAAACGCTGAAAGACGATTTGGATTTTGAAGAGCAGGGGGATTCGATCTATTTGCACCATGAAGATGACGAAGCACGTCTGTTATGGGCATTTCACAGACCTAGCGGCTCGCATCCCGATCAGGTAGGCGATCCGAATACCACGGTTGCGATTATGGCGTTCAACCACTCCCGGTTGGGTGCATATGATCGATTTACCCGCCTTAATCCCGATGTTATTTCCGACCCCGATTTGCGCCGGCATATCCGCAACCGGAGCCGGATGTTGTTTCGTGCACTCGTTGACAACGATTTTACAGAACTATTGGCTGTATTGGAGTTTGCTCCGGTGTTTATGGATCAGGCGTGCGATCAGATGATAAACGGGCGCATCTGGAATGAAAACTATGCTACGCCGGTCCGTGCATCGGCTTTTTTAGAGTTAGCGAAAGAACACCTAAATGACAAGCTTATCGAAGGAGTCTCACGGCGGTTGAAACCGCTAAGTGCGCACAACTATGACGAGGCCAAAGAATTGCTCAATGATCTTGCCGCTCAGGTACAGAAGTTGCATCAAGCAATAAAACGTCATTATGTGGACGAATTCGAACAATGGATGAAACGAGAAAAGCTCCATCCGCTTCAGTCGATCGTACTGCAAAAACAAATCGATGTTCTAAAGGAACCCTCATGAATGAAAAACGAATTCGCGTGATGAAATCGATCTTTGCCCTCAGCGATGAGTGGGAGTACAACATCTATGAAGCGGACGATATTGCCGAATACGCACGGATGGATCCGGAAGAAGTACGTCAAATTATGTCCGAACTCTACGATGAAGGATATTTGGGCGAATGCATGAGCATCGGCGACGACGGGTATGAGACTTTTTATCTGAATAAAAAAGGGCGAGCCCAAATAGGTATCGAATAATGGTTAAGCTCGTCGTTTTTTATGAGAAGCCTTTTTGTGCCGCCAATGCGAAACAAAAGCAGATACTGCGTCAAAGCGGCTGTACATTGATCGAACGCAACCTGCTTGAACACGGGTTGGACAAAGAGACGCTTAGAGCTTTTATGGGGGATAAACATGTAAGCGATTGGTTTAATCCCGCCGCTCCAGCAATCAAAAACGGTGAAATCGATCCTGAAAACCTGAATGAGCTGCAAGCTCTCGATCTTCTAATGGGAAATCCGATTCTTATCCGCCGCCCGCTTATGATCATCGGAACCGAAAAATTGTGTGGATTCGATGCTCAGAAAGTGGCAGAAGTTTTGGATCGGTATGTCGAACCGATGCCGAAAATCAACTGTATGGAAAAAGGGTGTCTGGAAAAAAGTCAGCATTGACGTAAATGCTTCTTGTCGATACTTATCGAGAAAATAAAAATCCGAATCCGATACGATTTTGCTCATGATTATAATCTACAAGGCTTGCTCCGTACCCGTTAAACGCTTTTAGGTACCAGAAACTGCTTTTGGATTGACCGATGGGATACGACCATTCCGCTTCGATCGATCCCCGATTCTCTCCGCCGAAACGGAGATTGTTCCGCCATGTCAAATCGAATTGATGTTTCCCTATGATATAACCTAACTTCAGATGGCCGTACCCGAGATAATCGGTGATATCTTCATTGTCTTCTCCTGCATCCGGATACCAAAGACGCAGAGTCGTGATCAGATTGCCGTTGTAAAATATCGCATCCATATAAAATTGGTTCCATTCTCTGGAGAGCGGTTTCCCCATTCCGTTTGACTCATGCCAAAATCCAAATTTAAGTGCTTTGAGATAGATATCGGACAACAGCGAATCGTGAATGGGAAGTGAGAGCCATATTTCGGGTCGGTAATTGGTTTCGCGAAACGGAGCCGATTCGGAATAAAATTGCCACCACACTTCTTGTGTATATCCGAATGCAAATGTCTCATTCAACCCTAATAGATTGTAGCTGAGCGTTTTTTTGAGGCTTATTTGAAATTCAGTTTCGATGTTATTGTTAAACTCTCCATATCCCGGATAATGGATAGGATTACGCTTCTCATAATTTTCAGTGGTGTATGCGACAGGGATCAGAAACATTTTTTCATACGGAAGCAATCCGAAGTTACTGAATATTTTTGACATCATTGTTTCCCGTTCATCGACATCTTTGGGCATATCAAGATACTGAAAAATATATTGTCGCATCTCATCGTCGCTTTTGGGATCGATTTGATAAAGATGCTTTTGCTCTTCGGCTGCCAAAGAAGAGGGAGATGTCGGCGTTTTAAAAGTTGAAGCGGATTGTTTGTACCAATACATGGCTTGTGAGATATTAACATCTACGCCTAAGCCTTCTTCGTACATTTTTCCAAGAGCATATTGCGCGTATTGATTTCCTTCGTCCGCCGCTTGCGTAAAAGAAGCAACGGCAGCGGCGTAATCTCCTGTTTTGTATAAAGCCAGTCCGTTTTCATACACTCCGGCGTTTACAGCGATAGCGAAAAAAAAGAGGGAGAACTTATTCATTTAATCTCAAAAACATAAAAGAAGCTTTATTGATGTTCATCGTAAGGGCTAAAGGTGCTTTTTTCGACGGTGACAGGCAAAAAGCCGTTAAATGCATTTTCAGGAATAGGCTGTATGTTCGAAGGATGAATGATGATCTTTCGGATTTGCGCCAGTGGGATCAATTGAATTTGTTCGTCGTCTATGATTAGTTTGAGCATATCATTCTCAATCAACTGTTTAAAATGAAGCATATGCAGACTTGTATCTACCGGCTTGTGCTGGAGAATTTGATATTTTTCTTCATATCCGTTAATATAAACAATCGTTAAACGATCCATAACATCACCTCACTTTTTTGGTTTTTAAATTATAAGCATTATTACTATAAAAAAGAACTTAATTCATAAAAAGAGTTAAATTTGCATTTAAGTAAATGTCGCGCATAATTAGTGACATTATGATGAGGGAAAAGGGGAATAATGTCATTTAAACGGAAGATGCAGGAACTGAAACGTGAAGTACTGCTCGAAGAAGCGACAAATCTTTTTATTCGCGACGGATATGAAAATATGAAGATTGCCGATCTCGCCAAAAATACAGGAGTCTCTGTCGGGGCGATATACACGATGTTTGGCTCTAAAGAGGGGATATACCATAATTATATTCTCGGGCAAATGGAGTATTACATCGAAATTATGGAAGAAAAAATCAGCGATTGCTCCGATCCCAAAGAGATGCTGATGATTATTACCGAAATCAAATTTTCAGCTATTATAAAAAACAGAAATGCAATCAAAGAAAACTTTAGCGATCCGACGTTTTATTTGACCCTCTCGGCAGATGACGACGACCCTTTGATGCATATGTACCGATACATCGCACAGCACATTATGGAGCCGTTGTCAAAAACAGTTCGGACGGATAAAGACCCGCTTGAAATGGTTTTTTTGTATGACGGTTTATCGTTCGGCATCATTAAACATTGGATGATTGCGGGCGGCGATCTTATGTCTCGTACGGAAAAGACGGTCGAATGTTTTTTACGTGCGATAGAGACGGATTAAACCGAAAAAAGGACACATATGAAAAACATTGCCGTCGTTTTGCTTTTAGGTTATTTCTCACTGTTGTCCGCACAATCACTGATACGGATCGGAACCTTAACCGACGGCTCGGATCCCGAATGGAAGGCTCAGCGCGATACGTTTGTCTCCGAACTCGCCAAAGTGGCTGAAGGGGAGTTTATCCTCCGATTTCCTAAAAACAAACAGCTCAGAGGAAATTTTTCGGTAGATGCTACCAAGCAACAAATCGACGCGCTGGAAAACGATCCGGACGTGGATATGGTACTGTTGGTCGGAGGTATATCGAGTCAGCTCGCCTTGAGTAAAAATAGTTTGCGAAAACCGACCTTTGCACCGTTCATCTACAATGTCACCTTGTCAGGTTTGACGCAAAGCGGAAACTTCAGTTCCATTAAAAATCTAAATTATTTAACCGATGAATCGACGTTGCAAGATGAAATACACACTTTTAAACGCATCGTACCTTTTCGTCATCTCGTCATACTGGCGGATGAATCGCAATATCGATTATTTTCAAAAACGACCGAACAGGCGATCCGGCAATCTCAACAAGACGGGGTGGAATTATCTTTTCTAACCGTTGCACAATCCGATGATAGCTTGGTTTCCAAAATACCTCCGAATACCGAGGCGGTCATGCTCGCGCCGCTGCCGCGACTCTCCGAGAAAGACAAGAAAATCCTATATGCCGGATTGATCGAGCGGAAGTTGCCGACGTATGCTCTGGGAGAAAGCAGCCGGGTCAAAGAGGGAATACTTCTCTCTCAAACGCTTTCATCCGATACCGTGAAAAGAGCGCGGAGTACCGCATTAAACATGCTCGCCGTAATGAGGGGCGACAAAGCGGAAAAACAGCCTGTTGTGTTTGCGCAAAAACGCTCTTTGTATATCAACATGGCGACGGCGCGTTCGATCGGTATTTTCCCTAGATATAAGGTACTGGAAAATGCCGTAGTGATCAATGCCGAGGAAGAAAAAGAGCCTAAACTCACCTTTGACACCGTTGCCAAAGAAGCGATACACGCTAATCTGGGCATCATTGCCGGTCAGCTTGGGGTCGAATCGAATCTGGAGAACGTTGCCGAAGTGCGCTCAGTCCTTTTTCCTCATATCAGCGGCGAGTTGAGTTACAGTCAGCTCAACCGCGACAACGTATATGTCGAAAATGGTTTCTATGCCGAAAAAAGTACTGCAGGCGCTTTGAAAGTGCAGCAGATATTATTTTCGGAAAGAGCACTTGCCAATCTCGAAATCCAAAAAGAGCTTCATATTGCAGTGGAAGAGCAACAGCGAACGTTGGAACTGGAAGTAATCAAGCAGGCATCGACGATGTTTTTGAATATGCTCGTTGCCCAAACGCAGTACCGGATTCAAACGGATAATCTTACTTTGACCCGTAACAATCTTGAATTGGCAAAAGGACGGGTAGAAGCAGGAACGACCGATATGTCGGATGTCTATTATTGGGAAAGTGCGATTGCCGCTGCACGACAGAACGTTTTATACGCCAAAGCCGAAGTCGACAAGGCCAAAGATGCCTTGAACCGTATTCTGAATCGAAATGTCGGGGATCGCTTTGCAGTAGATTCGGTTTCGATGGATGACCCGGCTATTCGCAAAAATCTCGATACCGTTTTGGAAATGCTAACCGATGAAAACCGTTATAACGCCGTTGAAAAATTTCTAGTTGATGAAGGGCTCTCCCGCTCCGGCGAATTACGCCAATTGTCGGCACAACTTTCGGCGCAAAAACGGCAGCTATTGTCAGAAGAGAGAGCCTATTATTCTCCGGATGTCGTTGTGGCGGCGGAAGCATCACGTGTATTTGACGAAACACGGAATAAAGCTTCGGGAATTTCGCTCGAGGATAAAACGGATTGGCAGGCGGGAGTCAAACTGTCTCTTCCGTTATACGAAGGGGGAGGGAGAAGTGCCAGAAGTTCACGCGCGCGACTCAATCTGCAACAGACACAGATCCGCTATAGCGATACCAAACTAGCAATCGAGCAGCGGATACGGAGCGATTTACATACGATCGGTGCGAGTTATCCCTCCATCGCCCTTGCAGCACAATCGGCTGTAGCTGCTCGTAAAAGTTTTAATATCGTCAGAGAAAATTATGCGCAGGGAACACGCTCTGTCAGTGATTTGCTGACGGCCCAAAATAATGCCCTGGTTGCCGAACAATCAGCTACCACTACACGCTATCGATTTTTGATCGATACGCTTCAGCTTCAACGTGATATCAGTAATTTTGATTTTCTGTTGGATGATACAACGCCGACGGGTTTAGTAAGCCGGATGAAAGCATTTGCCCTTAATCCCGATGCTTCAAAAAGAGAAAATCAAAATCGACAAGGAAATAAACAATGAATCGCAACATTTTTAGATGGATCGGCTATGCGTTTGCCGTTATCTTATTCGTGATTATCGGAAAATATACGGCTGATTATTTTTCAAAACCGGATTTACCCGATCCGTTTGCTCTGGGTAACGGCAGAGTCGAAGCAACCGAGGTGGATGTTGCGAGCAAACTCCCGGGGCGTATCGTATATATCGGTGTCGAGGAAGGCGAATATGTCCGAAGCGGCGAAGTCGTAGCCCGCTTGGACACCGGCGAACTCGATGCACGCATGGCGCAAGCACACGCACAGATAGAGCAAGCGATTCAAAATAAAAAATATGCACTTGATTTGGTACGACAGCATGAAAGCGAGTTGTCGTTTTCGAAAAAAAATCTGGTCCGTTCTAAAAATCTTTATATCAATAATAATATCTCTTTGGTACAGTTACAGCAAAACGAGACGGCGGTCGAGTCGATGAGAGCGGCATTAAACGCCGCCAAAACTCAGGTTTACGCCGCAGATGCCGCTATCAACGCCGCTGAAGCACAAAGCCGTACCATTCAAAGCAATCTCAACGACTGCATCCTCCGTTCACCTATCAACGCCCAGGTACTCTATAAACTGATAGAGCAGGGTGAGGTGATCGGTTCCGGCGGAAAAGTGGCGACGCTTTTAGATTTGAACGATATCTATATGACGATTTTTGTCCCGACATCGTATGCCGGACGTATTAAAGTCGGAAGCGATGCGAGAATATTGCTAGATGCCCTTCCGAATTCGGCGATTGCCGCTAAAGTCTCTTTTGTCTCTCCGGATGCCCAGTTTACGCCAAAAGAGATCGAAACAAAAAGCGAACGCGAAAAGCTAATGTTCCGAATTAAAGTTAAAATCGATCCAAATCTGCTGCGTTCCGGAAAGCTTCATATTAACAGCGGAGTGCCTGGAATCGCCTATATACGCCTTGATCCGAATGCACCGTGGCCTAAAGCCGTAGCTTCGGCTACACTTCTTAATAAAGTACCATGAATACGGTCGCTTCGCTAAAAGAGATTACGCACCGTTACGGAGATACCGTAGCCGTCGATAATGCGTCGGTTAATATCCCTGCAGGGTGTATGGTCGGATTTATCGGACCTGACGGTGTCGGCAAATCGACTCTTTTAGCATTGATATCGGGGGTCCGGATCATTCAGCAAGGATCTATCGAGGTATTCAGCGGAAATATAGCGGAACGCACATATCGGGAAAAGGTATGTCCTAGGATCGCTTATATGCCCCAAGGGCTCGGCAAGAATCTTTATATGTCTCTCTCCGTATATGAAAACGTCGATTTTTTCGGACGGCTCTTCGGACAGGCTGAAAAAGAACGTAGAGAAAGAATTATGGAATTGCTCGAAAGCACCGGGCTTTCTCCCTTTAAAGACCGTCCGGCCGGACAATTATCAGGGGGAATGAAGCAAAAACTGGGATTGTGCTGTGCCCTGATCCATGATCCCGATTTGTTGATTTTAGATGAGCCGACGACCGGAGTAGACCCGCTTTCACGGCGTCAATTTTGGGAGCTAATCGACCGACTCCGAAAGCGCGGAGATGGGATGAGCGTAATGGTTGCTACGGCATATATGGAGGAGGCGGAGCGTTTCGATTGGCTGATCGCGATGGACGATGGCAAAATTCTCTCGGAAGGATCTCCTAGAGACATTATGACCCAAACAGGTTCTAATGACCTTGATACCGCCTTTATCCGTCTGCTTCCTCCCGAAAAGCAGCGTGGGCACCATCGGTTGATCGTTCCGCCGCGTGCAGCCGATGCTGATGAACGCCCTGCAATCATTGCGCAAGAGCTGACAATGAAATTTGGCGACTTTACCGCTGTCGACCATGTCAGTTTTTCGATTCAAAAAGGAGAGATATTCGGATTTTTAGGTTCAAACGGCTGCGGAAAAACAACAACGATGAAGATGTTGACGGGATTGCTCTCTCCGAGCGAAGGGAAGGCATGGCTTTTTGGAGAAGAGACAAAAGCCAACGATATAGAAACACGCAAACGCGTGGGCTACATGACGCAGGCATTTTCTCTTTATTCCGAGCTTAGCGTTTACCAGAATTTACTTTTACACGCCCAACTTTTTCATATTCCCGCCGAGCAGATCGAACGGAGAATTCAGCAGATGCTGACACGTTTCGATCTGGAGGAATATAAAGAGGTGGATGCCGCCGATCTTCCTTTGGGGATTCGTCAGCGTCTATCCCTCGCCGTTGCCGTTATCCATAAACCCGAAATGCTGATTCTCGATGAGCCGACATCGGGTGTCGATCCCGTTTCGCGAGACAGTTTTTGGGAACTGCTGATCGATTTGTCCAGAAACGACGGGGTGACTATTTTTGTTTCGACCCATTTTATGAACGAGGGGGAACGGTGTGACCGGATTTCTCTAATGCATCAGGGAAAAGTACTCGCCAGCGATACTCCGGAAGCTTTGATCCGTTCCCGTGGCAAAGAGACGCTCGAAGATGCCTTTATCGATTACCTCGAAGATGTGCAAGAGCTTAACCCGCCGTCTGAACACTCCGATGATGCTCCGCTAAGAGCTGTCAACGAATCTCATACGAACCGATTTTTCAGTCCGTTACGTCTTTTGGGATACGCCCACCGTGAATCCCGGGAACTTATCCGCGATCCGGTTCGTCTCGTATTTGCACTGTTGGGAACCGGGATATTGATGCTGATATTAGGTTTCGGCATCACTATGGACGTTGAGGACCTCCGTTTTGCCGTATTGGACCAAGACGGTACGCCCCAAAGCCGTCAATACACTCAAAATCTGGCAGGTTCACGCTATTTCGTCGAGCATTCCCCGCTCCATTCGCTGCAAGAACTCGATCACAGGATGAAATCGGGAGAACTTTCGGTAGCTTTGGTTATACCGCCGGGATTTGGCGAAGATATGAAAAAAGGGCGCTATACGGAAATCGCCGCATGGGTGGATGGTGCCATGCCGTTTCGCGCAGAGACGATACGCGGATATATTCAGGGAATGCATTTGGAGTATATCCGTCAACTCGCACGCGATACGCTGGGATACGTGCCGGATATATCCCCGGTAAATATCCAAATGCGCTATCGGTACAATCAAGATTTTAAAAGTATCTATGCCATGGTTCCCGCCGTATTGCCGATGCTTTTGATCTTTATTCCGTCGATTTTGATGGCTCTGAGCGTCGTACGTGAAAAAGAGCTGGGATCGATCACCAATTTTTACGCGACTCCGGTAACACGGTTGGAGTTTTTAATCGGTAAACAGCTTCCGTACATTGTCATCAGTATGGTCGGATTTTTGATTTTGCTTGTTCTGGCGGTCAGTGTCTTCGGCGTTTATCCGAAAGGAAGCCTGCTTACGCTGAGTCTGGGAGCGCTGTTATATGTGACAATCACGACAGGAATCGGATTCTTGATGTCTTCGTTTATGAAAACGCAGATCGCTGCACTCGCCGGGACGGCGATATTTACACTTTTGCCGACGGTCAATTTTTCGGGATTGAAAGATCCGGTTTCATCTCTGGAAGGGGTAGGAGCTTTCGTCGGATATATTTTTCCCGCGACGTACTTTATTAATATCAGCCGCGGAATCTTTAGCAAATCTCTTGCATTTGAAGATTTGTATCGGGATTTTATGGCTATGGCGATCATTTTAGTTGTCATTTCCCTTGTCAGTATGATGTTACTGAAAAAACAGGAATCATAATGAAACATCTGCTTAATATTTTCCGTTTGGGTGTCAAAGAATTGCGCAGCCTTTGGCATGATAAAGTGATGATGATTATGATCGCGTATGCGTTTAGTTTCGCAATTTATATCGGAGCGACGTCGGCATCGACAGAATTGCATAATGCTCCGATCGGATTTGTCGATGAAGACCGTTCTGCATTATCGCAGCGGGTCATCGATGCTTTCTATCCGCCCAGATTTGCCGAGCCGAATCTCTTGCCGCTCAGTCAAATCGATGCTAAGCTCGATGCGGGACTTTATACATTTGTGATCGTGATTCCTAACGATTTTGAAAAAAAACTTCGTTCGGGGAAAAAACCGGAGATTCAGGTGAACATCGATGCGACGCGCATGACACAGGCAGGAATAGGGGCAGGGTACATTCAGCAAATCATCAATCAGGAGATCAGCCGTTA
>Ga0172377_10007009_pt1 | contig 11610 bp, 6 predicted proteins | sample Pumphouse3metaG_FD_119749 | JGI IMG/M metagenome (GOLD analysis project Ga0172377, IMG submission 119749) | Leachate microbial communities from a municipal landfill in Southern Ontario, Canada - Pumphouse #3 metaG | ecosystem: Engineered > Solid waste > Landfill > Unclassified | place: Canada... | reverse complement strand
GGTCGTCCAGCAAATCCAGCTTAAGAGTTAAAGCCGATTCAGAACAGAAAAACTCGGCTTGCACTTGCAGAGAATCCAGAGGGGGAAGAGGCGATATTTCGGCATTATAAACGATAACGCCTTCTTGTTTAATGCTAAAATCTGCGAAGTAAGCGGGGCTGATATCGCTAAGATTCTTTATCCACACGCTTATTTGGGCATATCCATCCTCATAAGTGAGGCTTGGGTGCAGCAGCGCATAATCGCAACGGACATGGTTGGCTTGTCCGGGTGTGGGGCTGCTTTCTGCTTCAAAATCAAGGGCACAGTTGTCGTTGTCCACACCATCGTATGCTCTGGCAAGTGACGAACCGGCAGGCACATCGGGCGCAAAGCTGATTCCTACTAAGCCAGTGTCGTCTTTTAGCCCATGTGAATTGGGCGCGCAGTATAGCACGGTGTCTGTGTAAAGCCCATCGGGGCTTAGGTAGCGCACGCCGTCAGTGCCGGTGTCGCCGTTTTCGAAGCCGAGAGGAGCAGTAAGTTGTGCATTAGCTACATTGCTTTCGCCTATTAATAAAAAGCGTCCCGGACGCAGCACAAAAGCCGGTAGTTCGTATTTTAAAGCCCACACTGCTCCCGCTGCCAATATCTTTGCACCTTGCAACTGAACGCTTTCGTTGCCATTGTTATACAGCTCTATCCATTCGAAGCCAGCATCATTACTGGGGTGGTCGTAATACACTTCGTTGATCACGATGGCGGCGTTTAGCTGCGTGCTACTAAGAGTGAGGAGAGATATGATTAACAGTGAATAGATTAGGGATGAACACGATGAACAGGATAAAAGGGATTTTATATTCTTGTGACTGAAAATCTCCTGAATTCTTTTTGTCAAATAGACTAGGGATGAACAGGATGAACAGGATAAAAGAGATTCTTTATTCTTGTGTCTTAAAATTCCTTGAATACTTTTTGTCAAATAGACTAGGGATGAACAAGATAAAAGAGATAAAAAGGATTTTATGCTCTTATGACTGGAAATCCCTAAAATCCTGTTCATCCTGTTCATCCCTAATCTATTAATCCCATCTAATGGAAATCCAAAATCAGCGGTTTTATATGCCAGATATCACGCGCGTATTCGTAAATCGCTCTGTCGCTGGAGAACTTGCCCATACGCGAGATGTTGATGATGGCTTTCTTCACCCATTCGTCACGATTCAGGTATAGCGCGTCAACCTTGGCGGAAGCATCAACAAAGGCACGGAAATCAGCCAGATGGCAGTAAGTATCGCCTTCGCAAACAAGAGAGTTCCAGATGGGACGGAATATATCCTTCTCGCCATCATCAAAGCTGCCGTCGATCAAAGAATCCACCACCCGCTTTAGCTCCGGATCGCTGTTGTAGTAATCGCAAGGATTGTAGCCCTTACTCTTTAAATCCACCACTTCTTGGGCACTCATACCGAAGATAAACATGTTTTCGGTGCCAATCTCTTCCGCCATTTCCACATTAGCCCCATCCATCGTGCCCAGGGTAAGTGCTCCATTGAGGGCAAACTTCATGTTCCCGGTGCCGCTGGCTTCATAACCGGCCGTGGAGATCTGCTCCGATAGGTCTGCTGCGGGGATAATCTTTTCGGCAAGCGAGACGGTGTAATTGGGCAAAAAGACCACTTTCAGGCGGTCGCGGACATCGGGATCGGCATTCACCACTTCTGCCAGGTTGTTAATCAGCTTAATCAGCCTTTTGGCAAGGAAGTATCCCGGTGCAGCCTTACCCGCAAAGATAACCGTGCGAGGAACATAGCTGCCGTTGGGATTGTCTTTTATCATGTGGTAACGGGCGATAGTTCCCAGAACATTTAAAAGCTGGCGTTTGTATTCATGCAGGCGTTTTATCTGTACGTCAAAGATGCTGTCAGGTTTGGTTCTGATGCCCGTTTCGCGGTAGATGTACTTGCTTAGTGCTTTCTTATTGATGCTTTTAATCTCGAAGAAGGAAGCCCTGAAATCGGCATCGTCAATATAGTTCTCCAGCCCTTTAATGTATTCCAGATTGCGTACCCAGGCATTGCCGATATGCTCCGAAATCAAGCTTGCCAATAGGGGATTGCAGGTATGCAGCCATAAACGGGGGGTGATGCCATTGGTCTTATTCTGGAACTTCTCTGGGTACATCTCCACCATGTCCGGGAACATCCGTTCTTTAATAATCTGAGTATGCAGCTCCGCCACTCCATTCACAGTGTGCGAACCATGGATGGCAAGCCGAGCCATGCGCAGGGTTTTCTCGCGGTCTTCTTCGACTATAGAGATGTTGCGCATCTTGATGATATTGCCGGGGTAAAGCCTGGTAACCTCAGCCAAAACGGCGTTATTCACTTGATATATCAGCATCAAATGGCGGGGAAGCAGCTCTTCGAAAAGGTTGATGCTCCACTTTTCCAGAGCTTCGGGCAGCACCGTGTGATTGGTGTAAGAAAAGCATTTACGGGTTATATCCCAAGCAGCATCAAAGCTAAGGCGTTTCTCGTCTATCAGGATACGCAACATTTCGGGGATGGCAATAGCCGGATGCGTATCGTTGAGCTGAATGGCAATCTTGTCCGGCAAGTCAGTAAAACTATCGTGGTCATTTGTCCATTGCGCAAAGATATCCTGCAAGGTGGCAGATACAAAGAAGTATTCCTGCTTCAGGCGCAACACCCGCCCCAAATGCAAGTTATCGTTGGGGTATAGCACCTTGGAGATGTTCTCTGAGATGTTCTTCTTTTCCACGGCTTTCACGTAATCGCCGCTGTTAAAATAATCGAAATCAAACTCATCTGTAGCAGTAGCCTGCCACAAACGCAGGTTATTCACGTTATCCACTTTGTAACCAGGCACAGGGATATCCCAAGCAACCGCCATCACGTCTTCTGTATCCACCCAACGGTGCAGAACCCTGCCATCCGTCTGCTCTTCATCTATCACTTTGCCGCCAAAACGCACGCGATAGGTAATTTCAGGACGCTTAATCTCCCAGGGACAGCCGTTTTTACGCCAGTGATCGGGCTCTTCTACCTGATAGCCCTGCACGATGAGCTGCTTGAATATGCCGAATTCATAGCGAATACCATAGCCAAAAGCAGGATACGCCTGCGTGGCAAGAGAATCCATAAAGCAAGCTGCCAGACGCCCTAAGCCTCCATTACCCAATCCCATATCGGGTTCCAGCTCTACAATATCTTCCATCGCGTAGCCCATTTCTTTCAGCATATCGTAGCTTTCGTCATACACGTCCAGATTGATGAGGCTGTTGCCCAAAAGCCTGCCGATCAAGAACTCCATTGAGAGGTAATAAACCTTCTTCACATCTTGCTTGCGGTATTCGTATTGGGTGCGTAGCCAACGCTCTATCAGCCTATCACGCAGGCTTAGTGCCAGTGCGTAATAAACGTCCCAAGGTTGGATGGTAGTGTTATCCTTGATAAGCGAGTATTCAAGGTGGTTCAAAAACAGGGATTTTATCTCTTTACTACACTCTTCTGCTTTGTCAGAGAAGAAGATGGAGTGGTAATCGTTCTTGGGTATAAAGCCTTCTTTCATATATCTGTGATCCTTAAGTGTATGCGATATTAGTACATCTTTCCTTATGTAAGGAAGGCAATAATTGTCAAGCGAAATCTGTTTCCAGTGCTTAAAATGAAAGCCCCGAACCTAAATCCGGGGCTTATATATCACTTGTTAACCAGTTAACCCGTTAATCTTACTTACTAAGGATAAGTTTCTTGTTCCAGCTTTTGCTGCCCATGGTCATTTTCAAGATATAAACTCCGCTGGAAACAGGCCTATTGCTGGTATCATTTCCATTCCAAGTGATTTTATAGGTGCCAACGCCTTTGCTATCCTTCAGCAATCTATTTACAATCTGTCCCCTGAGATTATAAATAATCATTTCAACTTGGCTATTTACAGGAACACCATACTCGATGGTGGTTGTGGGATTGAAGGGATTGGGATAAACCGAATTCAATCCGGCAATTATCGGAATATTAGGGGTTCCTGTAGTTGTGGCATTCAGCAGAATCTGAACTGGGCCATGCAGCATATTACTGCCATCCAGATCAAGGTTTTCCAGCCAGTAATAATAGGTTCCATCTTCTGTAACTTCTGTATCTGTATATTGATACACCTGCATTTGTGAAGTGTTTGTAGCCGTAATGAACATATCCAAGCAGCTTGCCTCATCTATAAATTCAGTGGTGCCGCGGTAGATATGAAATCCGGAAACATTGGTTTCACTCTGCGTTACCCATAGAATCTGCACCTTGTTATAGGAATTGAGGCTAACCATGAAGGAGGAAAGCTCCACGGGCAGGGTGTCATCCACAATATGGCCAATCTTGAAGGTTGGCGCTGTGGCAGGAGCTGTTTGAGAGAAAGGATAGTTTACAACCATTTTTCTGACGCCAGCAATGTTGGTGAAAGTGCCGGTAATTCCTTCAGTAGCATTGCCTACAAAGAGATTGGGTTGCAAATCTTTCCAGTTAAAGCTGTTATCGTCATCGCTTGTCCAGGTGAAGGTGAGGGTTTTGGTACGGTTTGCTGCATCGGCATCATCTACGTAGCCATCGATCACCCATTGGCGTTTAATGTAATCTGGGCCGGTGCCAAGCAAATTGGTAGCGGCTGTGAAACCTGAGATCAGATTGTTCGACTCTGCAATCTCCAAATAGTTTAGAGCTGGTGAGGAGTAGCCATCGGTATTACACTTATTTTCCACAGTGCCCCTGGTCACGGTGAGTGTGCCATTGATGTCGAATGGTGTGGTAAAGGTAACCTTAGCGGAAGTTTCTGGTTCCGTAATATTGTTTATGACCATATCATTAATCGAGATGGGGAAATAGGTGCCAGTGTTTTGCGCTGTAACGCCGTTATAGATAATGGTAGAGCTGGTTCCTGAACTCACACTAGATATGGATTGCCAGGAGATGGATCCGGAATTAACCAAAGCTCCATTATTGTTTATGACGCTATTAGTAGAAATCCCTGCGCCTTGATCTATTATCATGGTTCCATTGACATCAACGGTGATAGTCCCGGCGTTATCAAGGTCTGTGCCATCCCCATTTACTACTTTAAACGTGATTCCGCTTGAGATGGTAACAGAAGCATTTAGAAATACCGTCGTCTGATCTACACTCACATCTACGTCTACAGTCATAGTTCCCATGACTGCGATACTAACAGAATTGCTAAAATCAGGATAAACAGAGGTTAATACCCATCCGGTTGAGCCGTTTGGACTCCTCATCCAATTATCTGGATCAGACCAATTACCATTACCGATAGTCCTATAATAATAGGCGGGAGGGGTGTCACCTTGGAATATGGGAACATCGCCAGAGTTGAAATACCATATTGCAGGATCCCAGTTTACAAAGGTATCACTATAAGTCCCCGGAGCGGAGGTCAGCTTAATGCTTGTTCTAGGCCCCGAAGTATCGCCGATATTGGTAAGTATCGGACCCCCGATACTTGTGATTACGATATTTACGTCATAATAGCTGTTATCCACAGAACCATTGGATGTGGCACCACCCAAGCCAGGAGGCAAATTGCCGGCGGTACGTCCGGTGATACCACCCACGCCACCTTCCCAGGCTGTGGAATATATATTTTGCACTAAAGGACTACCAATGGCATAGCAGCGAATGATGGATCCATTGATGGTACATCCGGCAACACCCCCAACTCTATCACCACCGGAAACAGGGCCCCAAGCGTAGCTATCGGAGGTCACGCCGTTTTCATTACAACCCACGACGCCACCGTATTTGATGTTATAGGGATTGTATTTTATTGGTTTGCCAAAAGAATCAGCAAGGTTGAGCGATGTATTGGTGGGATGCGTGGAGCTTACTGTCACGTTTGAAAATGAGTATTTAATAAAGGGAACATTCTGTTTACGATCGCTATTATTGGCACCTACCAAGCCGCCCGTGGCACCAAAACCTGATACTGTGCCGCCAAAGGCAGAACACCAACTGGTGATCACAGTTTTGCCAGCAGTGGAGGGGAGAAGAACTTTTCCGATTAAGCTGCCGGTGGCACGTCTCCCGCTCACATTAACGTTGGTCAGCTTGACAAATTTGATCTCAGTATTGATTGTAGAACCCGAAACTGATTGGACTAGGCCAAAGAGGCCTACGTTGTCTTCACCATCGGTATTCGATGCGTAGGGATCAGTTGTAGTAGCTTTACGGTTGATATACAGGTTGGAGATTGTAAAGTTAGCACCATTGTAGATGCCTGTAAATGGCGTAGTCCCATTACCGATAGGTTCCCAGCCTTTGGTGGCTTGCCACATTCGGGTCCAGTTTGCTGCGGTAAAGGTGGCGTCGGAGTTTCCAGTTTTACACCAGTAGGCATATCCATCTGTGGGGTGTTTCCTGATGTTTCCAACACTATAATTGGTACTGGCTACCCAAACTAGCAAATTGGCAGGGTTAGTTACGGATAGGTCAATATCCGCAGTCTGGGTGTAGCTTCCACTGAGGGCAGTTCGGACATTCCATAAATCCAGGATGTTGGTGACATCCACGGCCATCGCCACACTAAAAATACTAAGCAAAGCTATTGCTAGCAGAGCCCTCGTAATGATTTGAGTATTCTGTCTCATTTTCTTTCCTATTTTAATCAAGTTATCTCCCAATGGGGTCTTTAGCAACGAGCAGCAGATGCTGCCTGTAACTCTGTTTAAAAACACGTCAAATATAGCCAAGAAGCATGCTTGCATTTATATGCAAAGTTTCACTTATGAACCGAGTACTATTATTAATTTATTCAAGTCACCATTGTAAAGATGTCGTCCTATCTGTCAAGGTTTATTTTTCTTCGCATCCCCTTATATTTCACAAGAAGTTAACGAGTGCAAAAAAGCCTTGACTGGATACGCTAAACAGTTGCCAATGCACTGCAAAGAGAAAGGGGTTTAACTCATGACTTCACACTATGGTGAAACTAAAGTAAGCACGCTGATGCGCAAAGACTTCCTCATCCTGGAGCGGAGCTGGACGATCGCCCAAGCACTAGACTATATCCGCAACAACACAAACGAGCCTAGAATCCTGTATTTCTACCTCAGGGACGAAGAACAGCACCTTTGCGGAGTGGTCTCCACCAGATTGCTACTGACTGCTGATTTGGACGTCCGGTTGATGGATGTTGCCAGCCACAGGGTAAAATCCGTTCCTGCCAATGCTGAAGTCATGGACGTACTAACAGACTTTGTGATCCATAAATACCTTGCGCTGCCGGTAGTTGATGAAGAGAAGCGGATGATCGGCATCATCGATGTAAGCGTGTTCACGGAAAACATCTCCGACATCCTGGAACGCGAGAAAGCGGATGAAGTGTTTGAAACCATCGGCTTTCGTCTGTCTCAGATCAAGGGTGCATCACCTTTTAAAGCTTTTCGCTACAGATTCCCCTGGCTGATAGCTTCCATTGCAGGGGGGCTTAGCTGTGCCGTAATGACAGCCCGCTATGAGATTGTGCTTGCCCAGGCTTTGATTCTTTCCTTCTTTCTCACCTTGGTGCTGGGTTTGGGGGAGAGCGTAAGCATGCAATCCATGACCGTAACCATCCAAGCTTTACGCAGCAAGCCGCCTTCGTTGAAATGGTTTGCAAAGGAGCTGCTCCGAGAGCTTGGCACTGCTATCCTGCTTGGTTTAGCTTGTGGCTTGGTGGTGGCGAGCACGGTGATATTATGGAAGCATGACTTTGCCGCAGCTTTCGTGATAGGGGGATCGCTGGTTCTCAGCCTCAGCGCAGCGTGTCTAATTGGGCTAAGTATCCCCACACTGTTGCACGCCCTAAAGCTGGATCCCAAGATTGCCTCAGGACCGCTTGCGCTTACTATCAGCGATCTATTTACCATCGCGATCTATTTTAGTCTGGCGGGAGCGGTGTTGTAATTAGCTATCTTAAAAGCAGGATTCGAGAGGTCGAGAGGTCTTGATGCAGCGCAGGACGCCGTTCCTGAAAGAGTTAAAAGTTAAACTGCACAACCTAATTGTAATTGGTATCCTTGGCGTTTAGCTTAGACTTTTATACTAAGCCACACTTGTGAGCAAATTCATGTATATATTCACGATCATAGCATCTTTTGAGGATTTCGTAATTGTTCTTGAAAAGTTGGACTTTGTTCAATGAGATACTTTTTTGTGGACTTAGCATTTCCACAAGTATTGTTGGGATAAAGTACAGATCAAATCCACAATCTTCCAGTGCTTTAACACCAATTATCACATCTGATGTTTTCGTAGATTGAGTATAGGTTTTAACATCGGATTTATAGGTTCTATCTACTCCACCTCTTGTGCCTCCAGTGAAGGAGATACTTTTCTGGGACGTTTTTACTTGTGCACGGATTATTGTTTCTTTGTCCTCATTTTTAAGCGCAATAATTATATCGTAAGGGGATAAGGGAAGATCAACCAAGGACACATTTTGAAACTTCTTCATTAAAATCCCGACGACAATATGTTCGTGTGCAAAGCCATCCACAGATGCTTGTAATCCCTTATTTGCTTCATTTGTTAACATAGTTTAGGTTTCCTTAATACAAGTATGTAATCTTGATCTATGCGTTCTTCGCGGGGCACTTTTATAAAGTGTTTGATAACATCTGAGCTGAACCATGTTTCTACCTCAAAGCCAATTTCTTCTGCTAGGCTGCACAAGTATTTCCAAGATTCAAAGACAATTCCCCTTATTCTATTGTTACCAATTACAATAACATACCGCTTTCCTGGCTTAAGTACACGAAATACCTCAGACATATTTTGTTTCATATCCAGTAAGTAGTTATAGGCAATATAGCTGCGCCTTTTATCTAAAAGGAACAATTTATAAATCACACTGTCTATTTCCCCGATGCCAAAGCTATGCAATGTGGTATATTTTGAAGCAGTTACAGCCTCTGTTCCGACATGTTTTCTTTTTAATGGTGTCAGCGATCCGCTCTCAAAACCAAGCCAATAGAGCTCTAATTGGTGTGTTCTGGGATAATCTACGGCATTAACGTAAGGCGGAGAAGTTATTGCGCAATCTATTGTCTCATTGTTAAGCATTATCGACTTTGCATCTGAATTTAGCAAAACTTCGCATTTAGTATCAGGTAACCTGGGTAGGTTAAAGAACTCTCCCATTTTAAAGGTGTTAACCAGCAGCGTTTCAATAAACCTAACTATTGCCATTGATGGATAGATATTCTTCTGGAGTTTCTTTCGTACCACCGTGCGTGTACAGCCGTCGTCTGCATTGGAAACTCCCCTTATTATAGAAGAAAAGCACACTAAGTAAAACTCTTTAATATCTACATTATCGGTAAGTTGCTCAATAGTAGCTTTAATGTAGGCTAATTCGTGGAGGATATAATCTTCAAACCAGTTATCGCGATAAGGGAAATCTGGTATTGCTTCAGGATCAACAAGTTCGGGGCTATATCTCTTTATTTTGTCTAATAACTCTTGATTAAATTGGTTAAGCAATTGTGGGTCTATGGGCGTGGTTTTTACTTTGATTAGCAGGTGGCAAAATGCCTCAATATCTACTGCTATAGAGTTTCTGCCCAGAATAAGAGATTCAAGATTAGTTGTTCCGCTTCCGGCAAATGGATCCAGTACTGTTTCTCCAGGAAGTGAGTATTTCTCAATTAGCCATCTTGGCAACTCGGGGAAAAATTTTGCGGGATAACGATGGATGCTATGCAAGTATTTGGCTTGGTCGGAACTAATGAATAAGAAGCTATCTCCTCTGTTAACGGGCAAAGCAGGCGGTATATTTCCCGTAACCTTAACAATTTTATCACCGAATTCATTTTCCAAACTTTCCAATGATGAATAAACAAACAAGTCATCTTGTCTTGAATAGTGCTTATTACTATAGTACTTAATCTTCTTAGATACGTTCTTCTCTAATGAGATTAAGTCTATCGCTCTGAATGCAACCATGTAAACTCCTTGAATCCATTCTTTCTACAACCTCAAATCATGTCAATTAAAATGTAGAAAGAATTACTCACATCCCCCGACAATAGTTTGCTATAGTCCATTTAACTCTTAACTAAGCACCACACTTACTTAACACCAGCACTCGCAACTATCAAATCAGCGTAGCTTAACCCATTAACCTACTTCATCAGCAGCAGTTTAGCGGAGCCGGTAAAACTCCCGCTGCTTAAGCGCACAAAATACACGCCGGAAGCCATGGTGCTGGATTCTGCCGCAAGCACATGCTGATGTAAGCCAGAACTTTGGTATTCGTTTACCAGGGTGCTTACTTTCTGTCCTTTGATATTGAATAGCTCCACCACTGTATTAGCCGGAGCAGGCAGCGTGTAGCTGATTGTGGTGGAAGGATTAAAGGGGTTGGGGTAGCTTTTTATACTGATCGTATGGGGCGGTTGCACCGGATCATCTGCTGCTGAAAAGGTTTCCCATGTTTGGCTTAAGTGGCTTTCAATGCCGCCGCCTGCATCATATATGAGGGTATTATGCTTTAACAACAGATTTGCTTCATTATAGACAAGTTTTTCGCTGCCCACGCTTGAATCTCGCGGATAGGTTTGGCTGATGTCCACAGTAAGGTTATTATTTGTATAGCTAAACACGGAAGTACGGAACAAATCAACGCTATCAACATCATAGCTGTAATATACTTCCTCGGCAGGCATTAAGGCTCCGTTGGACATGGCATAAGAGGTGTAAATGCTATGCCCCATATTCCAGTTAAGCGAATCAGGAGAAGTAATATAGGTTTCTTCAGACTGCTTTCCTGCGCTATTGTATGAGTATTGGTATTGCACATATTTCATATCATTAGGATAATTACCCGGATAATAGTATGAATTCTGTGCCAGTAAGCCAGAGGATTCATATTCCCAATTTGCTCTCCAGACGAGATTCGCAACTGGCGGCACACTGCTGGAAAAGGAATAGCTGTAGCCGCTTATCTTTCTGCCTGCATCGTCATAGTAATATTCCCGCAGGGAAGTAAGCTCAGCATCGGGGCTTTGGGTGGCATAACTTGCTTCGTAGAAAAGCAAATCATCGTGGGTATAGCGCTGAACAAGCTTTCTGCCGGGTTGCAATAATCTGTCGAAATATAAGGTTTCCACCTGATGATATTCCGGAGTGTCGGAATATACATAGCACTCGGTGGAGACGCTCAAGCCCTGGCTGTTGTAATTGGTTCTCAAGCTATCCAGACGCATGGGATTGGAAGCGTTATAATAGAAGAATCTGATTTCAGAGGTATCGCCTTGGTTTTCGCCCCACCAGGAAGTACCTTTGGCATAGCTGCTAATCCGCCAATTCGGGTTCTTTGCGGCGGTTGCTGCATCTGAAAATACATTAGTTCCCACTTGCGCTGATACCATCGAGATAATGAATCCCAAAAGGCACAAAGTAACATAAACTTTTTTCATTATAGCCTCCTTATTAAGGTAATTTATATTTATGCAATATCTATTCCAATGTATGGTGTTATTGTTAGCTACTGCCATTTATAAATCTAAAAAAGGCTAAAACCTCTCTTCCCATCAGCCTTCCTTGCTTATCCGAAACGGGGTTGATC
>Ga0172377_10007008_pt1 | contig 11611 bp, 12 predicted proteins | sample Pumphouse3metaG_FD_119749 | JGI IMG/M metagenome (GOLD analysis project Ga0172377, IMG submission 119749) | Leachate microbial communities from a municipal landfill in Southern Ontario, Canada - Pumphouse #3 metaG | ecosystem: Engineered > Solid waste > Landfill > Unclassified | place: Canada... | reverse complement strand
TTGCATCATAGCTTTTCTTGCTTGCACAACCGGGAAATACGATGTTTAGTTGCTCAGAATAGCTTCTTTTTCCACCGGTTCCCAAGTATTGTCCCGCAATATTTGGATTTTCAGATTCAGCCAAAAAGAGCTGTGCTGTATTTGGTGTCGTACAAAGAGAGTGCAAATTCACCATCCTTTTGCTGCCAAAAATCAGCATGAGGTCTTCCTGGATTTTTTGATATCCCCATTTTTGGGGAAATTGTCTGTATCATACATTGCCAACACATAATCATAATTGCCACTTTGATACGCATCATTAAAGAGAGACCCAACCTTACCATACCCTTCTGCGTTGTCATAGGTTAATTCAAATAAAACGTTATTTACGCCATATGAAAAGACAACATCCAAAAAGGTTTTCTCTTCGTTGCCTTCCGCTATAACATGAATTTTCTTTTTCACTTTTGCTCTTCCCCTTTCCTAATCCTTAAGAAGTTTGATTACAGTATTGATAAACTTCGGATCCGGAACGGATCCGAAGTTCCCTCTGTTATAGGCCTGAATCAAATCGGAAGCTTCCCGGACACCGTCCTTAGCAGTGAAGGAACTCAGGGATTTCATGGTCACCCCCTCTTTATCCTTCTGAGCAAACCAAATCTGTTCTTTCCGCATCAGTTCCTTTGTATCCAAGAGCGCAACGTCATGTGTGGTAAAGATTAGCTGGCCTTTCTGATTGGCAAGATTATTGAATAAAGAAACAATTGACCTCGTGAGTTTGAAATGAAGGCCGTTATCCAGTTCATCTACGAAAAGAGTTTTTCCGCTCTGAAAAGCCTCCATGATGTAGGAAGAAATTGCTTCTATCTTTTTGGTTCCGGAAGAATCAAAAAGCAAAGAAGGGACTTTCTTTCCACCATAGGTAGTTGTAAGCCTAGCCATATCCATCAGCTCAGCCTGAACAGCAAGCGCCTGTTCGTTAATCTCGGCATCCTCTTTTTCGAAGTGAATGTTGGCAGAATCTGGGGAATAGCAAAAATCGTCAACGGAAAGATCGGCATTCTTGACAAAATCCAGGATAAGTTCTTTTTTCTTTTCATCATTTCCTTTAAGGATGTTGATGGTTTTCGTAATAGGGATGTTGTACATAAGAAGGATTTCGATAGAATTCCCGGCATCTACCAATGCCTTCTTCCATTTCTCCATTTCCGGGTTTTCAAGGACCATTCCAAAAAGAAGGGAAGTGATAGGGGAAATCAGCTTGAAATTGGCTTCGACGCCAGGAAGGCAGCAAGAAAAGATATTTTTCCGAATATCTCGCAAGAATAGGACCTTTTCTCTTTCCCCGGTCTTATAAGAAACAAGGGAAGTCAGTTTTTCCGAGACGAATTCTTTCTTTTCGGTATCGAATGAAAAATCATACCTTAACCATCCGTTCCCGTCGCAGTTGTCGAATTCAATGGAAAAGGAAGAAATCCTATCCGAGGAAAAGAGATTCGAAGAGCAATGGTCAATCTTCCCTTTAGTCAATGCTTCTTTAATGACTCCGACACCGAAGATAAAGGATGTTTTCCCAGTATTATTCGAACCGAAAATTCCGGAAGTCTTCAAGACATGCTTATTATCCAGAAAAACAGAATTCGAAAGCAAGTACTTAGTTCGAAGGTCGGCAGCTAAAGAAAGAGACACCTTTTTGTTGAAAGCATGGAAGTTTTCCATAGTAATGCTTTTTATCATGTCTAAAAACCCTCCACCGTATTACAATTATAGTTTGTGCATAGTATTTGCACAAGCTATATTTTATTGTTTCCCGGACTATCGCTCGAAAAAACTACCATTCTCCCAATTTTCGCACCAAAAAAGGAAGGGCAGCGCCCTTCCTAGTTTTCTTACTTCGACTGGTAGTTCGGTGCTTCTTTGGTGATTTCGATATCGTGCGGATGGGATTCCCGTAAGGAGGCAGAGGTAATCTTCACGAACTGACCCTTTTCCTGGAGTGCCTTGATAGTCGGGACTCCGACATATCCCATGCCGGAACGGACACCGCCGAGAAGCTCGAAGATGACATCGGAGGCGGATCCGGAGAACGGAACACGGCCCTCGACTCCTTCCGGAACAAGTTTCTGATGTCCGGTCTGGAAGTAGCGGTCGCTGGAACCATGGGCCTGCTGCATAGCGGCCATCGATCCCATTCCGCGGTAGACCTTATACTTTCTTCCCATATAGAGCTCCGTCTCGCCCGGTGCTTCTTCGCATCCGGCGAAGATTGCTCCCATCATGATCGTATCGGCGCCGGCAGCAAGAGCCTTGGTGATATCGCCGGAATACTTGATTCCGCCGTCTCCGATGATCGGGACGTTGTACTCTTCGCTGGCGCGCTTGGCTTCCATGATAGCCGTGATCTGCGGAACTCCCATTCCGGAGATGATACGGGTCGTGCAGATGCTTCCAGGGCCCATGCCGACTTTGACGGCATCGGCTCCTGCCTTCATCAGGTCTCTGGCACCTTCATAGGTAGCAACGTTTCCGGCAATGATGTCGACCTTCGGGAATTCCTTCTTCAGGGTCTTCAGGGCAACGATGACATTCTTGCTGTCTCCATGGGCGGAGTCGAGGACCAGGACATCGGCACCGGCATCGACAACTGCCCTGGCCCTGAGGAGCATATCCTTCGTAATGCCGATTCCGGCACCGCAGAGGAGACGTCCCAGCTTATCCTTGGCAGAATTCGGATACTTCTTGATCTTCTCGATATCCTTGATCGTGATAAGACCGACAAGCTTGTTGTTCTTATCGATGATAGGAAGCTTTTCCTTCCTGGCGTCGGCAAGGATCTCCATCGCTTCTTCCAAAGTGGTCCCGGCCTTGGCCGTGACCAGGTCCTTGGTCGTCATGACTTCGGAGATAAGCTTGGCATCGTCTGTTTCGAAGCGCAGATCCCGGTTCGTCAGGATACCTTCCAGATGCCTCTCCTTGTCTACGATCGGGACACCGCTGATCCGGTACTTGGCCATCAGTCCCTTGGCTTCGCCGAGGGTTTTGTCCTTCGCCAGAGTGATCGGATCCTGGATGACGCCGTTGAGGGATCTCTTGACCTTGTCGACTTCCTCGGCCTGCTCTTCGATAGACATGTTCTTGTGGATGATGCCGATTCCGCCTTCCCTTGCCAGAGCGATAGCCATATCGGCTTTCGTGACCGTATCCATAGCCGCGCTGATAAGCGGGATATTGAGGGTGATGTGCTTGGTAAGCTTGGCATGGAGATCGATGAGGTCAGGGGTGACTTCGGAATAGCGAGGTAAAAGAAGGACGTCGTCAAAGGTAATCCCGTCCATCACAATCTTCGGATTCTTCAAAACTTTAGAAGCTGCCATACTTCCTCCTTTGTTATCCGGAAATCCATATATGGGTAGAATTGTAGAACAATTCGATAAAATAAAAAAGTGCTTTCTTTCTGAAAGCACTTGCGTAAAAACCGGAAAACCTATCTTCACGAAAGAAGAGAAAGGAAAGGAAGGAGGGATCCGTAACGTTCGATAAGGGAGCTCAGATACCCGGAATAGAAGAGAATCAGGAAAAGAGCAACGGCAAGAAGAAGCGGAAAACCAACCCAGGTCAGGACCTGGCCCATATACGTGACAACGGGAATCTTATAAGCGGAAAGAGGCTTCATAGGGGAACGGTGTCTATAGCTATCCGTATCCTTGAATCCATAATATACATCCCGGACTTTACCGGAATTGGTCAGTTTCAGTATCAGAACCGGAGGGTGATCCGGAATATAGCTTTTCCTCATCACAATCTTGGTGAGAACATCTCTTTGGGTGGAATAGAAAACACTCGGGTCTTCCACGGACTGGAAGACCAGCTTCAGAGTAAGTTTATTCAGATTAGCATCGATGCAGGTAACTGCTTCTTCGTGATACCGGGATTTTTTCAGCATACTTGTATAGTATATCGATTTTCCTTCCGGAATACACCAAGGCTTGTGGTAGAATCAGGAAAAGAGAAACTCATGGAAAAGAACAAAGACGATATGCCTCTCTCCGCCCCCATACTTTCGGAAAGGGAAAAGAGAAGAGTAAAGCGTCCTTCCAAAGCCCTGCTGGAAGAAAAGGAAGACAAAAAGCATAAGGCAAGTGTGAAGAATATGCTAAAGTAAGCCGCTTCCAAGAATCGGTCTCCTAGAATGGTCCGTTTTGTTGTAGAATAGTAGTACGTTCGAGGGTTTCCATCCGGGAACTCGAGGGAGGGATTCCATGACACTTATTTTCATCCGTCACGGCGAACCGGATTATGTTCATGATTCTTTGACTGCCAAAGGTTTCGAGGAAGCAGAGCTTTTAAGCGATGCCCTCGTGAAATTGCCTATCGATGCCATCTATGTTTCTCCTCTGGGAAGAGCAAAGGCGACTGCCCGGGCAACTCTCGAAAGAAAGAACGCAATGGCTATCCTTACTCCGTGGCTCACGGAGTTCACATACGGCATTCCGAGAAAAGATATGGCTCCGTCCCTGGGCCTTTGCTGGGACTGGTGCCCGAAAGACTGGGAAGCTGAACCGAAATACTTCGACAAGGATCAGTGGTGCCATACCCCGGTCATGATCCAAGGCGGCATTCCTCAGATGGCCGAGAAGGTATACGAAGGATTCGATGCAGAACTCGCCAAGTACGGCTATGTCCGGGAAGGTCTGACCTACAAGGTCGTAGAAGAAAGCCGACAGACGCTTTGCTTCTTCGGCCATTTCGGAACGAACAACCTGCTGATTGCCCATCTTCTCAATATCTCCCCGATGGTTCTCTGGCATGACTTCATCATGGCCCCTAGCTCCATCACTGTCCTCCACACCGAGGAAAGGGAGAAGGGAATCGCCTCCTTCCGTCTCGAAGTATACGGCGGTATCGGGCATCTGACGAACAAAAACATCGAGCCTTCCTTTGCAGGACGGTTCTGTGAATGCTTCACGGATAAGACTAGACACGACAACTTTGGAAACTGAAACATGAGTTGGCAAATAAAACAGTGCCCTTGATGGACACTGTTTTTTATTCCGGATTCTTTTTGCTATCCTTCTTCTGTTTTATAAAGAGGTTTCCGGAAACAGACAACAGAGGAATAGAGATGCTGGCGGTCACTAAAGCCGTCAGGATACCGGCAATCAAACGGATAGTCGCTTCCACAAGGACAAAGGAGAAAGGATAGCCGAAGATCAGGGCATCCACATACCCGGCAACGGTATTCATAACGGTCGTCAGGATGGCTGCAACGACAACCGTCAGGTAGTAGAAGAACTTATGCCGCACCAGTTCGTCTCCTTTTCTTCTAAAGAGGTAAGAGACAAAAGCTATCACCAATGCACGGATGACCGGCCCAAGGCACCAGATCACGGTCGTTGCAGAAACGCCGTAATTCAGGACCTGGATGACGAACTCCCCTAGGAAAGCAACCAGAACCGCATCATAAAGAGGAAGGCTGAGGGCACAAAAAACTACCGGAAGGCTTGCCAAAGTGATATGGATATTACCGATATTGATCCGAAGATAGGACAGAACGACCAGAAGTGCGGTAAGAACAGCAACAAGGCTAAGCCTATATACAACTTTTGATCTCCGCATACGAAAACCTTTCCGGAGATCAAACTGTTTTCTAAAAGAAAACCGACATTCCTGCCATAGGGCACTTGTTGCCCTAGATCTACGCGGAAGCGAAGAAAGCTTTGAATCCAGAGGATTCGGGTATCCGTGCAACCTCCCGTCGCGGGTACTTCAGGGCTTTCCACTACTCGTAGAGGAATCTCGCTAGGCTTTTCCCGGGAACTCCGGCAAAAGCAGGATTATTATAGGAGCATTCTTTTCCTATTGCTATAGGGAGGAGAAAAAATCAAAAGGAAAAAAGACAACAAATCATTCGTTTCTTACAGAAAATATTGGAAATAGTCAATTTAATGAAACGGCAAAATCCAACATTCTTTCGGCTTTTCTTGGGTTTCAGAAGAAAGTTGGCACTCACTACTTGAAACTGCTAATTTTTGAAATATAATAACTCTTAGTTATTCCCAGGAGGCCGAATATGAAAGAAACGAAGGAGTTCCAGACGGAGTCGAAGCAGCTGCTGAATCTGATGATCAATTCAATCTACTCGAATCAGGAGATCTTCTTGCGCGAGCTTTTAAGCAACGCAAGCGATGCCATCGACAAATATAAGTTCCTGTCGATCCAAGATCCAAGCAAGTATCCCCTCAAGGATCACTCGATCCGGATTGCAGTAAATAAGAAGGAAGGATCCATCTCCATCACCGATACCGGTATCGGCATGGACAAGGACGATATGGAGAAGGATCTCGGCACTATCGCCAAGTCCGGAAGCAAGGACTTCGTTTCGAAGTTCTCGGAGATGAAAAAGAACAAGGATCTCGGCATCATCGGACAGTTCGGTGTCGGATTCTATTCCGCATTCATGGTCGGAAACAAGGTTACGGTAAAATCCAAGAAACTGGATTCCACTCCGCTTCTCTTTACCAGCGACGGAGTCGACTCTTATACGATTGAAGACTGCGATGCCGATGGTCTTTCTGCTTCCGGTTCCATCGTCACTGTCTACCTGAAGAAAGATGTGGAAGGCCAGAACTATTCCGGATACCTCGAAGACTACAAGATCGAAGAACTCGTCAGGAAGTACAGCGATTATATAAAGTACCCTATCAAGTTCCTGGAGACGAAGAAGGAACCGGATCTGGACAAGGACAAGAAGCCGATCAAGGACAAGTACCACGATGTCACGGAAGACAAGACCCTCAACTCCATGGTTCCGCTCTGGAAGAAGAACAAGAGCGAAGTCACGGACAAGGCACTTGCCGATTTCTACAAGACCAAATTCGATGATTACGAAGATCCGCTTATCTCCGTCTATGTCAAGGCAGAAGGCTTAGCCAACTATTCCGCCCTGCTCTTTATCCCTTCCCATGCCCCATACAATCTTTACAGCGAGAACTATGAGAAAGGCCTCGCCCTTTATAGCCAGGGGATCTTCATCCAGGACAAGTGCAAGGCCCTGATTCCGGATTACCTGAAGTTCGTCAAGGGACTAGTCGACAGCGAGGACTTCCCGCTGAACATCTCCAGGGAGATGCTCCAGAAGTCTCCTGCCATGGACCGGATCTCTTCGGCTATCGAGACCAAGCTTCTCGAGAAGCTCAAGGATCTGTTGAAGAACGACCCGAAGAAATACAGCGATTTCTTCAAGGAATACGGAAATTACCTGAAGTTCGGTATCTATTCCACCTACGGAATGAAGAAGGATTCCCTGCAGGATCTATTGATCTATTCCGACCTCAGGAACGAGAAGGACAATACGAAAAAGATCTCCCTCAATGACTACGTCACTGCCATGGGCAAGGACCAGAAATTCATCTACTATGCTTCCGGAAAGACGGAAGACGAGATCAAGATGCTTCCGCAGATGGAAGCCTTCCGCAAGAACGGGAAGGATGTCCTCTTCCTGGATCAGGATATCGATGAATTCACTCTCCTCTCCATGCGGGACTACAAGCAGCACGAGTTCAAGAACATCGCCGAAGAGAATACGGAGATCAGCAAGGACGACAAGGCCAAGATCGATGACCTTGTATCCAAGAACAAGAGAATCCTCGATGACCTAACGGCATCCCTTGCCGGAAAGGTCGACGGAGTTAGCTTCTCCCTGGATCTTGCCGAAAGCCCGGTTGCCATCGCAACCAAGGCCGGTGTCAGTATGAACATGGAGCATGTGATGAGCAAGCAACCGGGTGCCACTCCGGAAGAGGCTCCCAAGGCGAAGAAGGTGCTCGAGATCAATCCGGATTCCCCGATCTTCAAGTCGATGCTTGGAGAAGGCGGGAACGACGAAAGAATCAAGAATTACGGACCTCTTCTCTATGAAGAGGCACGGCTACTGGAAGGTTATGAGATCGAAGACAAGAAATCCTTCGTCTCTTCCCTTAACAGCCTCTTAGGGACAGGCGTTGTGGAAGCAAAGCCTGCTGAAGCAAAACCTGCTGAAGCAAAACCTGCTGAAGCAAAGCCTGCTGAAGCAAAACCTGCTGATTCTAATAAGTAGTAGAAAAGAAAGAGGATTCCTTGTTAGGAATCCTCTCTTTTTTGTATAGCAACTTCTGTTAATCGAAAAGGGTTTAGTTTATTTCATTCCATCCAAGAGGTCTTTCACGACTTCGTATCCGATCAGGATCCCGGCGGTTGCGGGGACGAATACCATAGAGCCTGGAACGCTCTTCTTTCCCGGGGGAAGAGGCTCCGTCGAGGAAGAGAGGACAGGAGCAGGCGGTTCTTCGGAATAGCATACCTTAAGGGAAGCGATCCCTTCTTTTCTCAGTTCGTGGCGCAGGACTTTTGCGAGAGGGTCGCCGGAAGTAGCAAAGACATCTCCTATCTTCAGTTTGGTAGGATCCAGCCTTCTTCCGCAGCCCAAGCAGGATATAAGAGGAATATGGAACTCCTTGGCCTTCTTGGCAAGAAGGATCTTTGCCGAGACCGTATCGATGGCATCGACTATGTAGTCGAAGGAGGAGAAAGGTATCCCTTCCTCCCTCCCGGGAAGGAGGAACAGGTCGTAGAGATTCACAGCAGTATTAGGATCTATCTCCCAGACTCTCTCCTTGGCTACCTCCGTCTTCTTCCTGCCGACAGTCTTTTCCGTTGCCAGTATCTGGCGGTTGAGGTTAGAGAAAGAAAAAGTATCCCCGTCGAAGAGATCCAAGGTTCCTATCCCGGCTCTTGCCAGGGACTCCACGGCATATCCTCCTACACCGCCGAGTCCGAATACGGCGACCCGCTTATGCCGTAAGGCATCCTGCTTTTCTTTTCCGATCAGCATCTCGCTCCTCGTATACCGGTCCTGTTCCATGGTCTGTTTTCTCCCTTCTAGAGAAGCTTGTTCTTTTCCCGCAAGGCTTCCTTCACGATCTTATGGTCCATGTCCTGGAAGGTCAGGGTAGTGCAGGTAGGAAGAAGCTTCTTCATCTCTTCTTCGTTCTTTACGGTCCAGTAGGAGACGAAGTGGTTCCGGCTGTAACGGATTGTCTTCTTGTCCGAGGAAAAGCTCTTTCCCAGATCCAATCCGTCGAAGAGGAAACGGAAGAAGAAGAAGGAAGGATGTTCTTTTCCGACAAGGAGAAGGGTTCTGTACTTCTTTTGGAAAGGAAGGAGAGCAAGGGGAGAGAAGGAGATGATCAGGACCTTCTTTTTGTCATATCCGGAGATTTCTTCCAGGACCGCTTTGGAAAGACAGGCTGCGTTATGCTTTGGCTTAAGCTCCAATACGATTCCGTTCTGGTCGTTCCAAAGAGATAGGGCTTCTCCTAACGTAGGAAGGCTCTCTCCGTCCGAAAGAGAGTAGTCCTTCCGGATTCCTTCCAGCGTCAGTTTTTCGATGGATCCCTTCTTCCCCGTTGTCCTGAAAAGGTCGCTGTCATGGGAAACGACAGTCTTTCCGTCTTTTGTCAGATGGACATCCAGTTCAAAAGCCAAACAGTTGTCGATTGCATGCTGGAAGGCTTTCCTGGAATTCTCCGGGATGCCTTTCCCAAACAGTCCGCGGTGGGCAATCCCTAAAAGGAAAGAAGGATCAATCAAGGACTTCATCTTCTCTTTTTCCATGATTTCTCTCCTCCTGGGTTAGCCTTGATTATACGGCAAAAAGAAACCTTTTATCTTCTCTGCTTTGCAGTCACAGAAAAGGACAATGAAGACTACCTATAATCCGTTACTCTATAGGAAACCTTGTACACTGGAAAAGATAATCTCCAAGGCTTACTGTTTTGTAGTAATCGTACCCAGCCCTTAGGACAGTCCAGTGCATTTCTTCGGAATCGAGAATGTTTTTGGAGGAATCCAGAAGATCATAGCTTGCAGAAACATAATCGTAATCATCATTTGCGTGCAGATCGAACTTGATTTCCGTCCCAAGTTCCTGGTTCGTAACCGATAATGTTGGCTTTTTCTTTACTACCAGTCCTGCATTGCCTTGATTGTTTCCGTTGTTAAAGGCTTCGTTCTGGTTATTGCGGTACACAAAAAAGATAATAGTTCCAAAAATGGCAACAAAAAGGAAAATAATAAAAGGGCGAACAAACCTGGATGCTTTACGGAATATTTGCCATCCTTCACTGCGGAACCGGAAGAGGAAGAAGAAGGATAGGAGGGAGAAGAAGAAACAGAAATATCTTTCCTATCGGAGACCCTTGCCCCGCAGGAAGGGCAGAAAGTATCTTCGTCTTCCATTTTATGTCCGCATTTCGTGCAGTATTTCATAAAGCCCCCTTTGCAACAAGCCCATGTATTCTATTCCTTTCCAATCCACTTTATCGACCTTATCTAGAACTCCCGGAGAATAGTCCATTCCGTTTACCAGGCATCCGTCATTCCCTGATCTCCATCAGCAAAAACCGCCTTTCCCCATCGGCCTTCCAAATCGCTTTTAATTACGATTCGTTTTCCTTTAGTTATCGGCTTTTGCTATAATATCATTTAACAGAGGAGTGAAGGCTTATGGAAGAAAAACAAGACGAATACATGACCCAGACGAATCTCATGACCTGTGAGAACATTGTGGACTACTGCTGGAGCAAATATGCCAAGGTCCATCCCGTGTTCAAGCCGGAAGGAAGCAAGTCCGTCCAGGTGAAGATCCTGACGAAGGATCTCCTGACCGGAGATTCCCTTCTTTCCCGTTACCAGGTTTCGGACAAGGCACATCTAGGACTCCGCCGCGGACAGGAATATTCCGTCGACTGCGTGGACTTCACGGCAGCGGATGAAAAAGGGGAGATGCTCAGCAAGGGCAGCCTCGTCGTCTGCTACGATGCCAAGACGAAGTGGTTCCTCCTCTTCCTTTTTGCTGGAGAGAACAAGATCGTTCCGATCATCAAGATCACCCAGAAGAAGAAGCTGTTCCACAGCTTCCCGACCGAGATGGTCGAAGATTTCTAAGGACCTTAGGACATGGACGAGCAAGACCTCGGAAAGACGATGTACGAGACGAGGACGAATCTTTTGTGCTGTGCAAACATCATCGACTACCTCTGGAGGAGATGCGACAAGAACAGCAACCCCTTCAAGCCTGAGACAGCCGCGGATATCATCACGAAGACCCTGGAGCAAGACGTAAAGACCGGAAAAGACATCCTCTCTGTCTTCAATATCGATCCCAAGGACATCAAGGCCTCCGGTATCAAGAAGGGAACGGAATACCATTTCGATATCTGCTCCTTCTATACCCGTTCCTTCAGCAAGGCGAAGGTTTCGGAAGGAATGCTTGCCTTGGTCTATAAGCCGGACAGGAACCTGTCTTCCCTTTTCCTAATCGGCGAACATGCCGAAGGGGAGAAGAGGAAGCTGAAGCTTCTGATCCGTTCCAAGCAGAAGGTAGGGCTTTTCGGTTCCTACCAGACGGAGATGGTCACTTTCTATTAGGTTGACGGAGCTGCTCTTCGGCAGCTTTTCTTTTTTATTCTTTTTCGAAAAATAAAAAGAGGTAACACATTATGGAAACAACGCTCGTCATTATGGCTGCTGGTATGGGAAGCCGTTTCGGAGGACTCAAGCAGGCAACTCCGATCACGGAGGACGGACTGGGTAT
>Ga0172377_10007007_pt1 | contig 11612 bp, 6 predicted proteins | sample Pumphouse3metaG_FD_119749 | JGI IMG/M metagenome (GOLD analysis project Ga0172377, IMG submission 119749) | Leachate microbial communities from a municipal landfill in Southern Ontario, Canada - Pumphouse #3 metaG | ecosystem: Engineered > Solid waste > Landfill > Unclassified | place: Canada... | reverse complement strand
TCCGGAAGGGAAAGAACAAGAGGAGTGTTTGCCTTGGTGTCGAAATCAGAATATCCGATGCTTTCATCATTCACATAGAAGTGGATCCGGAGTTTCTCGTCGCAGGTATAGGATGTTGCCGTACCGGAAATTCCGATCTGCGGCTTTTCTCTCTTGCTGGAAACCGGATAGTAGACGTAGGAGAGAGAGTTGATGGCATAGTTCTTGCTATCGTCATAAACACTGAGGACGTTGACATTCTTGGTGTATGTTTCGAGGATCTTCTTATCCGTGGCAAGGTAGCAGACATTGGTGGTGCCGTTCGACATGAACTGCTGAGCAACCGTCATGGAATCATCCAGGGTAGAAGAAAGATAAGAGGCTTTGGTCGATTCCAGATACATTTCGAAACGGGTCTTATCCGTTACCGATTCGCAGACGACATGCGCCTGGTCGCTGGCAAGGATCAACGTAAAAGCAGATCCGGTCTTGGCATCTTTTGCAACCTTGGCAATCTGTTCCTTGGCGCTTTCGAAACGAGTCTTGTTCTCTTCGTGCGTCATGTTCATGGACGCCGAACCATCGAGGACGAAAACAATATTGTCTGCCTTTCCCGTAAGGACGAAAGCAGGATGTGCCAAAGCCAAAGACATGCCGGCGATAGTAAGGATTTCTACGATCAACGCCAAAAGATGCTCAACCTTCCTAAGCGGATTCCGCTTCTTCATGAACTTCTGGGAAAGTTCCCAGATGTAAGTGGAAGGAGCAGTCTCTTCCCGGTACTTGTTGCGGAGAATATAGATCAGGATCAGAACCGGAATCGCCAGAAGAAGCAGGAGGGCATATGGATATTGCAGTTTCATCTTATGATCCCCCTCTTCACCATCGTATTCAACATAACGTTACGGACTTCATCCGCAGTGGAAACCAAAAGATAATCCGCCTCACGGGCAGCACAATAGGCTTCCAACCGTTTGGTCATGTAATCCAAAGCCTTCTTATAGGCCTTCAGGACCTCGCGGGAGATGTTGTCCTTGTAAAAATGGTTGTCATCCTCGGAATCGTGGATGATAGTCTTTCCACGGAACTGCGGATTCATCTCTTCCGGAGAAAGAACCTGCATGCAGATGACATCTCTCTTCTTGGAACGGAGATAATCGATGGCATCCGTGAAATTCTCATTTGTCAGGAAATCAGAAATCAGGATGGAACGGCCATCGCCGTATCCGACAGTAGAATGGATGACAGCATCCGTAAGGTGGGTTTCTCCACCGAACTTGATCTTGTTGAACTGGGCAACATGGTTCATGTACGTATCCCGTCCGACAACCTTCTCGAAAAGCGGTTCGGCATAATTTCCGCGGATGCAGTAAACCGATACACGGTCCATATCATGGACCGAAAGATAAGATAAGGCGGTTGCAATCTTGACGGCCATTTCGTCTTTATGGAAATAAGACATAGAACCGGAAGTATCGATATAGATCCTGGTCTGCATCTGTCTCTCGTCTAGATACAGCTTGAGATAGAGCTTTTCGAATTTCCCGTAAAGATTCCAGTCGATCTTGGTAATATCGTCTCCCTCCTGATATTCGCGGTAATCCGCGAATTCCGTCGAGGAGCCGAATTTCTTCGACTTGTGATTTCCACCGAAAAGACCGGCGACGTTGTCCTTTACGGACAACGAGAATAGCTCCAGTTGCTGAAGAAATTGCTCGTCGATCACATTTTTCATGGAATTACTTCTTTCTGTTTTCCTTGATCAGAAGGCCGATGACATCATCGATGGATAAGCCTTCGTTAATAGCGTTGTAATTGATCTTGATACGATGCCTTAAGACCGGATAGGCAAGGGCATCGATATCGTCATAAGAGACATTGTAGTTGCCGTGGATAAGGGCACGGATCTTGGCGCCCGTGACAAGACCCTGGCCGGCACGAGGAGAGGCACCATAGCGGACATACTTCTTGGCGACTTCGGAAGGATTCTCCAGCTCGCAGTGCGTGTTATGGACAAGGTTCATAGCATATTCGAGAACTTCCGGAATGACCGGAACCTTCTCGGCAAGAGCTCTCATAGCCATGATGCGCGGGCCATCGACGACCTTGGTCGCACGTTCGGCCTGGGTAGCCTGGGATAGATTAACAATATCGCCAAGTTCCCTGACGGTCGGGAACTTCATTTCGACCTTGAACATGAAACGGTCCATCTGGGCTTCCGGAAGCGGATAAGTACCATCCTGTTCGACTGGGTTCTGAGTTGCAAGAACGAAATAAGGTTCCTGCATCTCATAAGTCTTGCCGGAAACAGTAACCTTATGTTCCTGCATGACCTCGAGCATAGCGGCCTGAGTCTTAGGAGTTGCACGGTTGATTTCATCAGCGAGAAGAATTTGAGCGAAGACAGGGCCCGGCTGGAAGGTCATGACAAGATCTCCGGCCTGGTTCTTACGGATGATGTTCGTACCGGTAACATCGTTAGGCATAAGATCCGGTGTGAACTGAATACGGGAGAACGGAAGACTGAGAGTCTGGCTTAAAGAACGGACAAGACGGGTTTTACCGGTACCAGGGACACCTTCGAGAAGAACGTTTCCGCCGGCAACGACAGCGATGATGACATCATCGATGACCTCTTCCTGACCGATGATATCCTTGTGAAGTTCCGTCTTCATAGCAGTGACGGATTCACTGAACTTCTGGATTTCATCCTTCGGAGCAGCCACTTCAGCAGCCGGCTCTTCCTTCTTAGCTTCTTCTTTAACTTCTCCCTTGGCTTCAGCCTTTACTTCTTCCTTGACAGCTTCTGCTGCGGGAGCTTCTTTGACTTCTTCCGGCATCTCTGCTTCCGTCTTCTTTTCTTTCTTTTCCATGGTACAAGACCCTTTCATTAGTTCCTTCAACAAGACCAGTCTTCTCTTCTTTAAAAAAGAAAGGGGCGGAGTATGCTAAGAGGATTTAGCTTAACCTCCGTTCCCTTTCGATCTTTTGTTAACGTACCGGAAGAACAAGTGTGGATAACTACGGATTCGGCTGATCGCCATCTCCGTTGTAGAGATAGTTGAAGTAATCGTCAGTATCGCCAGTCAGATCTTCATCTCCGCCGGCATTAGCATCATCGATGGCGCCATTGTGGTAGTCATCGATAACATCGCCATATTCGGAGCTTCCGTTTTCGGTATAGACGCTATCATTGGAGCCATACTGGGAACCGCCGTTTCCTCCGGAAGCACCAGAACCAGATCCCTGACCCTCGCCGGAACTCTGACCGGAACCAGACTGAGAACCGGACTGAGAACCAGACTGAGAACCAGACTGGGAGCCAGACTGAGAACCAGACTGGGAGCCAGACTGAGAACCAGACTGGGAGCCAGACTGGGAACCGGACTGGTCTCCTTGCTGTCCTTGCTGTCCTTGCTCACCTTGCTGTCCCTGATCACCCTGCTGTCCCTGATCGCCCTGCTGCTGATCCTGATCTTGATCAGGGTTAGCCATATCATCCATTTCCTTCTTGGCATCATCAGCAGCCTGCTGATTGTTCTGCTGCTGCTGAGCATCATCCGTAAGGCTCTTCTCGGCATTGTCGATATCCTTGTCGGAACGATTGTGAGACTGATCATCCGTCTGACCGTTGTTCTGATTGTCGTTTGCATTATCGGAAAGGTTATCGGCAAGATCATTCAGATCCTTCTTCATCTGATCGGAATCATCGACACCGGAAGTGGCATCCTTGATTTCGTCAGCAATGTCCTGAAGCTTCTTGTTCAGTTCATCGCCAGAAAGATCATTCAATTCCTTCTTAAGATCTTCGAGAGCCTTCTTGATGGCAGCCTGGTCGCCAGACTTGATGGCTTCGCCAAGTGCCTTCAAAGCTTCATCATCGCTCTGGGATAACTTGTCGCCGATTTCATCATTGGAATTAGCCTTATCCAGGGCATCATCCAGTTCCTTCTTGGCTTCATCAATCTTATCCTGGCGGGAATCAACATCCGTATCATCCTTCAGGCTATCTTCAAGATCATCCAAGATCTTCTCCGCTTCATCAGCGAAGCTCTGATCTGCCTTGTCATCAGCAATATCCTGCTTAGCGTCTTCTACATCATCATGCGTCTTCTTATTCCAATCATCCTTATCAGGCTTGTCGCCATTGATTTCAGCAATCTTTTCGCCGATGGCATTCTTCGGAGCAAAGAAAGATCCGATGAATAATCCAGCAGCAGCAATAAGGACCGGAACGCTCCAGACAGCAAGACGAACCGGAACAGCCTTCGTCGGGCGCTTCTCCAGCTTCTCTAAGCTATCCTTACGCTGTCTGTCGATAACAAGACCGCTCTTGTCCTTGAATTCAACCATGGTGGCAACCTTCTCATGAAGATTGAGGTCTGCATCCACACGCTTGGCAATGGCTGCATCCGTTGGCTTCTTCAGGAAATAGAATAATAGGAAAGCGGCAGCTGCGGCAAGAACGCCGACGCCGACGTCAACTCCTACCTGAAGACCAATAACCGCATATGGGCTTATTAATCTGAAGCAAGCAACGCAGATTGCTGTGGCACCTAAGCCAATTGTGAGAGAAAGCAAAGAAGATTTAAGGATATGTTCCCTAAGGATCTTTCTCTTGAAACGTTTGAAGCTCGTTTCTACATTTCCGATGTTTTCGTTCATAAGTTTTTCTCCTCGTGTTCCAAAACGAATAAAAACAATATAAACGTTTCATTTTTTCAATAATATTGGATAAAGGTGTTTCAAAAATATCAGAGTAATGCAGTTTTCACTGATTTTTTGGCTATTTTGTTCCAAAAGAAATGAAAATAGAGCTTACATTAGGCACTTTAGAGACTTTTGGGCATTTTTAGGAAAGGATATGTAAACGGTTTCAGCTTTCTATAATTTGAGAAGCTATAGAATCTGCAATACCAGTTCGAAAAAAGAAGAAATAAGGAAGCAGAAAAAAGCTTTCCAGTATCTTTTATCAACAAGTAAGACAAGGACAAACATAATAGGTAATTTATATGTTTTTTTACCATTATTTTAGAAGAACCTTTTGCTTATGTATTTTTGCCTTTCCTGCCGGTTGATAATAATAAATATAAAAATGAACTTTTGACAGATTATTTCATCACCTATATTCCAAGTGTAAAGAGCAACCGCCAACGGGAAATTGTAAGGGGTTTCTGTTTTAATGCTTTCTTGCCTTTTCAATCAATGGGAAACAAATAAGAAGACTCTCCGTAGTATTAATCAGTCACAAATCGATTTATGGGATCCTAATACAAGTTCTATTGGTCTTTCCGCTGTTTTTCTGCTTTCTTTCTCTCTTTTCCTTTCCTTTTCGCGCCTTTAGCTTGAAAACAGAGGAACAAACACTTATCCTACTAGAGCCTGGGGATGTTCCGGTTTCGACAGGCAGAGACGAGGTCTCGGTGCAGTGGGGTGGTTCCCTTAAAAACCGACACAATTACAAGTGCCAATAAACCTGTTATGATGCACATTCCGGCCACTCGTATGGCCGCTATGGCTGCCTAAGCTTCGGCTTAGTTAACCATACAATCGGGAGCTTATAAACTCCCCGTGCTCCCAAGAAGAAGCTTTCGGAATTCTTCTCCTTGGGATTAAAGATTCCGAGTCCGCCAGAGAAGCTCACACTTCCTTTTCTCGGACTAATGAGAGTGTTAGGAGTTTGCAAGACTGTCGGCAATCCAGCAGACTCTGAAAATCAATTGCCGAAGAAACTGTGGTGCTGGTTCTGAATCTCTGTTTGGACACGGGTTCGACTCCCGCCATCTCCACCAAATGAAACCGAAAACCGCCTTCTCGTAAGGCGGTTTTTCATTTGTTTTGTTTTTTTATCCTCAAACGCGTAAATCGAAATTTCTTTTTATCTATCGTAAATTTTCATTTTATTCACGTGAAATATCAAAGGCTTTCACAGAAAAAGGGGCTTCCGCCCCTTTGGTTAGATATTCTCCGGAAGCTTCAGATTCGGTTTCTTCTCCCGGATCTTCTTGTAAGCCTGTTCGAACATTGCTTCTTCCTTCTCGACTCGAGGAGACTTTTCCAGTCCCTGGATCTTCTTCTTGTACCCGGTGATCGTCTTTGTCAGCATTTCCTTATCGGAAGAGATGAATCCTTCGATCATGATAGCCGTGCGGTAGTCGCTAAGCAGGGAAGGATTTGTTGCACTGTGCTTATCCCCGTTCATCTTCATATAGATCTTTTCTGCACCGTTCTCATCATCGCAGATGTAATGGATATAGATAGATTCGCTGTCCGGAAGATAATGTTCGCCTTCATCCAGACGGAAACTATACTTCTTCAGTTTCTTCAGATCCTTGACGGCTTCTTCCAGGCGGTTCTGATAGAGGTCATCGAGATAGACAGTATAGAGTACATGAATCGGATAGTAGGAAGTGTCTTCGAAGCGGGCAAAGAGGAAGTCCTTTCCGGAAAGTTCGTTTTCCCTGTTCAGGGAAACGATGTTGAAGGCAGTTCTCTGTTCCATATTCTTGGTCATAACCAAGTTGAACAGATCTGTCGGGTTGTCCTGACGAAGAGGCATAAACTCATATAGCGGAATGACCAGGCCGTAGATCATAGCAAACAAAGCAGCGCCCGAAACAAAGGAGTTGCTGTTTTTAACGCCGAAATAGATGCCAAGAGCAGCACCGATGAACAGGAGTTCTCCAAGAAGCCCGCCTAAGAAGACAGGAGCAGGGTTCTTCTTCGTATCTCCGTTTTCAGGAGCGAACTTCAGTTCCATCTGGTCGAACTTGGTAACATCATAGGAACACCGGGTCTTCTTTCCGGAATGGTCGAAGAGAATGCCTAGGATCCGGAAGTAGACAACCTTGAATCCGGCAATCTTGGCAACTGCTGTCTTGAAGACGTTGTAAAGGAGAGCCGAACCAGCAAGCCCGATCAGGAACGGAATGAAGAGGAAGACATAATAGTTGTCATTCGGATTCATGGTCGAATTGAAATAATACCGGGCTAAGAAAATCATGCCACCGAGATATGCGACATAGATAACCATCGTAATCCAGGAAGCATTGAAATCCCAGAATCCTTTGATAGCCGGGCTTTCTTTGGGAGCAGGAGCAGCCGGGACCTTATCCGCCTTTGCTGCCTCTACTGTTTCCGGAGACTCGTTTTTCTTATTTTCTTCCATAGAGAAATCCCCTCTTTCTATAATTAGCACACTCAACTTAGGATATTATACCATGTCGTTGGTTATTTCTTCGGATTGATTCTTAGTAAACTATAGGCTTTTGTTAGGTCCTTGTCGGAAACAAAGAACCCGAGTTCCTGGAAATTATGCTTGATCGGGAGCATATCCAGCCAGTCTTTCAAGGCATCAATCGTCGCCTTCAAGGAGTCGGAAGGCTGGATAGAGAATACCTCATGGCCGAATTCATGGATCTTGTCAGCAAGGACTGCCTTGTTCACTTCCAAGAACTTCGGTAGCAGAAGGGCAATCCCCTGACCATGGACAAGCCCCGGGTATTTTCCGGAAAGGAAGTGTTCTGCCCGGTGGACACGGAAAGAGAACTTCTTTCCGTAAGAGACAAATCCGTTATGCGCCAATGCAGAGCAAAGCATGATAGCTCTTCTGGTTTCGTAATTATCAGGACTTCCGAAGACCCATTTGGATGCTAATACGATGTTCTTCATCACGGCAATTGCCATTCCGTCTGCTGGTTCATAGCAGTGGGAAGGAGAAAAATACCGTTCAAATGCATGGGAGAACATATCGGCCAGTCCGACACCGGTCTGATAGGGAGGAAGAGTGAATTCCAGAACCGGGTCTAAAAGAGAGAAAAGGGGGTAGTTGGTTTCGGCATTGAATCCGCCTTTGAAATTCTTTGCCCGGTCAGAGATAACGCAGGAATTGCTGCTTTCGCTACCGCTTGCCGCAATTGTCGGAATAGTGGCAACAGGAAGTGCGTGGATAGGGGCAACGATCCTCTTATTGAAATCCAGCGGATTCCCGGTGTAGAAAATACCGGCAGCAACAAGCTTCGCCGTATCCATAACGCTTCCGCCTCCACTCGCCAGGACAAGTTCCGGTTCGTAAGGCTTTGCCTGATAGAGGATCTTGGTAACAAAAGAGATATCGGGGTTTGCTTCGACACCTCCGAATTCCAGGTATTCGATCCCGGCATTCTTCAAAGAAGAAGCGATGATATCATACGTACCATTCTTCTTCAGAGACTCTCCCCCATAGATCCAAAGGATCTTATGGAAATGGTAGTTTTCTTTCAGAATCCGGCCGATTGCAGAAACGCCATTCGGGCGGAAAATAATCCTTGTCGGATTATGAAAGTCGAACGTATCCTGCTCCATTCCGTCGTTTCGGTAGAAATTAGACATCTTTGCATCCTCGCTAGCTTCTATTATCGCATAACTCACCTTTCTTCGAACAGCAAAAAACCCGGTTCCCTGCGGAACCGGGTCTTTTTTTACCGTTTAGTACTCGTACTTACCATCAGCACGGATCTTGGCCTGAGCGGCAGCAAGACGGGCGCCAGGGACACGGAACGGAGAGCAGGAGACATAATCCATACCGCAATCCTGGAAGATAGCGATGGATTCCGGATCTCCGCCGGCTTCGCCGCAGACACCGGCATGGAGAGACGGGTTAGCACCCTTTCCTTCCTTGACGGAGTAAGCAAGAAGCTTCTTGACACCGATATCATCGATGGTCTTGAACGGATCGAAATCAAGGATCTTCTTATCGGTGTAGTAGCCGATGAAGGCAGAGTAGTCGTTACGGGAGAAGCCGTAAGTGAACTGAGTAAGATCGTTGGTTCCGAAGGAGAAGTAAGCAGCATCCTTGGCGATAAGGTCAGAGGTGACAGCAGCTCTCGGAGTCTCAACCATCGTTCCAACGATGTACTTGAGCTTCTTATCATCAGAAGCGGCGATAAGCTTATCGGCGACTTCGGTGACAAGTCCCTTGACGTAACGGAATTCCTTGGCTTCAACAACCTGAGGAACCATTATGGAAGCAGTGATATGGACTGCCTTTCCGTTCTTCTCGGAGAGAGTCTTCTCAGCATGGAGAGCAGCAGCGATGACGGCCTGAGCCTGCATTCTGCCGATTTCCGGATAGACAACATCAAGACGGCATCCACGTAAGCCCATCATCGGGTTGGTCATATGGAGCTGGTTGACCTTGTTGTTGACTTCTTCGAAGGTCTTGCCAGTCTTCTTGGCGAGGTCCTCGATGTCTTCCTTCTTCTTCGGGAGGTATTCATCAAGCGGCGGGTCGAGCAGACGGACATTGATGTTGACGCCGTTGAGGGCGAGATACATCTTGTAGAAATCATCTTCCTGGAACGCTTCGAGCTGAGCAAGATACTTTTCTCTCTCTTCAGTAGTGTTGGAAAGAATCATTTCCTGCATGATGATGAGTCTTTCCTTGCCGCGGAACATATGCTCCGTACGGCAGAGGCCGATGCCGCGGGCACCGAAACGAAGAGCGTTGGCTGCTTCTTCCGGAGTATCAGCATTAGCAAAGACCTTCATCGTGGCATACATATCAGCCCACTTGAGAACCTTGACGAAATTCGGGTTGTCGCCACCAGCCTGGGTGTCGATCTTTCCTTCATAGATGGTACCAGTCGAACCATTGATGGAGATGACATCTCCTTCATGGTAGAGCTTGCCACCGAGCTTCATGGTCTTGTTGACATCGTCGATGAGGGCTTCGCCGCATCCAGTGATGCAGGTCTTGCCGATCTGACGAGCAACAACGGCAGCGTGGGAAGTCATACCGCCACGCATAGTGAGAATACCGTCAGCAGCGACCATGCCGCCGAGATCTTCCGGAGAAGTCTCGCCACGGACAAGAATCAGCTGGGCATCCTTATTGGCAGCCTTGGCCTTCTGAGCATCCTCAGCGGTGAAGACAATGGTACCGACAGCGGCACCCGGGCCAGCCGGATTTCCGTGGCCGATAACTGTAGCGGCCTTCTCGGAAGCATCGACAAAGGTCGGATGGAGAAGCTGATCAAGGGATCTCGGATCAACTCTGAGCAGAGCTTCCTGTTCATTGATGAGTCCTTCCTTGACCATATCGGTAGCAACCTTAAGGGCAGCCGGGCCAGTACGCTTTCCGTTTCTGGTCTGGAGGAAGTAGAGCTTGCCGTCTTCAACGGTGAACTCGAAATCCTGCATATCCTTATAGTGCTTCTCAAGGATCTTGGCAGACTTGACAAGCTGCTCATAGACCTTCGGAAGTCTCTTGTTGAGCTCTTCGATGTGCATAGGAGTACGGACACCGGAGACAACATCCTCGCCCTGAGCATCGATAAGGTACTCGGCGAAGATCTGATTGATACCATCGGTAGGATGACGAGTGAATCCGACACCAGTGCCGGACTGTTCGTTCATATTTCCGAAAGCCATCATCTGGACGTTGACAGCAGTTCCCCAAGAATACGGGATGTTGTTCATCTTACGATAGAGGTTAGCTCTGTCGTTATCCCAGCTGTGGAAAATAGCTTCGACAGCGGTCATAAGCTGAATGGTCGGATCAGATGGGAAGTCTTCGTTGAAGACCTTCTTGTAGACGGCCTTGTACTTGACGATAAGGTTCTTGAGCTCTTCGGCCGGAACTTCATAATCGTTCTTGAGGCCTAAGCGGATCTTGACATCATCGAGCATCTTGTCCATCTCGGTTCTCGGATATCCCTTGGCGATGTTGGTATACATAAGGATAAAACGACGATAGCAATCATAGGCAAAGCGAGGCTTACCGGACTTGACAGCCAAAGCTTCGACGGTTTCGTCGTTTAAGCCCAAGTTCAGAATCGTATCCATCATTCCGGGCATAGATACCCTAGCGCCAGAGCGAACCGATACCAGTAAAGGATTCGGGCCTTTTCCGAAGGTCTTTCCGGATCTCTTCTCGAGTTCCTTCAGTCCATCCTTGACCTGCTTCTGAAGCTTAGCAGGCATCTTTCTGCCGGAATCATAATACAGAGTGCAGGCTTCGGTAGTGATAGTGAAACCATCCGGAATGTTGATTCCGATGTGCTTCATTTCAGCAAGACCAGCGCCCTTGCCGCCTAAAAGAGCCTTACGGGTAAGAACATCCTTGCCAACTCCAAAGGCGTCCTGGAACGCATAGACATACTGACCGGAGACATACGAGGACTTGGAAGATTTCTTAACTGCCTTTGTCTTCTTTACAGCCATTTTGTATTTCCTTCCTCCATTAAATAAATGGGTAAACCCGTCGGATATTTTAACATACCAATATAGAAAAAGAAAACGATTCCCCGAGGAAACAGCAAGTTTCTTTTTTCTTTCGTGCTTATGCGGTTTTACGCCTCTCGTTTTTCCAGTTTATTTGTCTCTTTCTTTACCCACAAAAAAAAATTTTTTTCTTTTTCCCGTAAAAAACCATCCGACCGGTTAGAGATATGTTGAGGAGGTTAGGTCAATGATTCATGACATACCGGAAACAAGAGTACACATCGTCGGATCTAAATGCAGAGTTTATCCCAACGCCCATCAGAAGAAAAGGATGGATAGCATCTTCGGAAAAACTCGTTACGTTCGAAATGAACTGATTTCGATGAACCGGAGCCAAGAGAAGCCCTATAAGCCCATTACCTATGGCCTCC
>Ga0172377_10007005_pt1 | contig 11613 bp, 13 predicted proteins | sample Pumphouse3metaG_FD_119749 | JGI IMG/M metagenome (GOLD analysis project Ga0172377, IMG submission 119749) | Leachate microbial communities from a municipal landfill in Southern Ontario, Canada - Pumphouse #3 metaG | ecosystem: Engineered > Solid waste > Landfill > Unclassified | place: Canada... | reverse complement strand
GTATTGAAAAGTGACTTTGAATCTTTGAAAATCCTGGAATTCTATAATGTGAAGGTTAATCTGCATGAAGGGACCCTGCACCGTGGAATAGCAGATGTGATAAGGCTTTTCGCCAGAAAATCATGAACTGAAAGTACTAAAATGACTCGTTTATTCGCTTGTAAATTACTCCATGAACTCGCCTTTGAGCAGTTAAAACCCAACATGTTAAACCATGTGCCGGAACAGTGTGCCATGAAAGCCCTCAGTTTTTACCATGCCAATGATTGTCAACGACATCTTACAGGCGAATTGCTTGCACGATATATACTCCGGCAGGAAACGGGTATACGGCCTGATGGTCCTTTTGATACCGGCGAAAAGGGTAAGCCCAACCCTGAAGGATATCATGGAATTCATTTCAACATTTCACATTCGGGTTTATGGGTGGTGGCTGCTACTTCTGTTGCTCCTGTTGGTGTAGATGTTGAGCGAATGCGCAAAGTGCCTGAAGGGGTTGCTCATCGTTTCTTCTCTCAGCCTGAGCAGTATCTGCTCAACAATGCTAAGGATGAAACTGAAAAAGCTCATATCTTCTTTACCTTATGGACCCTGAAGGAAAGTTTTATTAAAGCAATTGGGAAAGGACTTTCAAAGAGTCTCAATACCTTTACCATTCTGCAACAGCAAAACGGTGAATATGAACTGGAGCCTGATCCTGAAACACTAGGTTATTACCTGAAAGCATTTCCCTTTGATGAGGAATACAAGCTTGCTGCCTGTGCTGCACACTCTGAGTTTGACCCAAAGGTAAATATTCTTCAAATGGAGGAGCTCCTCCAATAACGAACGGTTACCCTCATTCAACCGGCCGCAATGACTAAAATCTAATCCCTGATCACTGAGCACTGCCAACTAATCCATATCTTTGCCATTCTTTACATTACCTGAGTTTAATGAATTTCAAGTTAATAGCAACTGATTCACAATCAAGTGCCCGTGCAGGTTCTATCAGCACTGACCATGGCGACATAGTTACCCCTGTGTTTATGCCGGTTGGTACTGTTGGTTCCGTTAAAGCCGTTCATATCAATGACGTGGCCGATGATATCAAAGCCCGGATTATTCTTGGCAATACGTATCACCTGTATTTACGTCCGGGAACCGATGTGCTGGAGAAAGCCGGCGGGTTACATAAGTTTAACGGATGGAATAAGCCTATACTTACTGATAGTGGCGGTTACCAGGTTTACTCTCTTACTAATAGTCGCAAAATGCATGAGGAAGGGGTAACCTTTCAATCACATATTGATGGTTCACGGCATTTGTTTACACCTGAGCGGGTAATGGATATACAAAGGTTAATAGGTGCTGACATCATTATGGCGTTCGACGAGTGCACCCCCTACCCTTGCGAGTACGATTATGCCAGGAAGTCGATGGAAATGACTCACCGCTGGCTCCACAGGTGCGTTGACCGGTTTAATGAAACAACAAGCCTTTACGGGTATGCACAGTCACTGTTTCCTATTGTGCAAGGTAGTGTGTATCGTGACCTGAGGATAAAATCAGCCGAAGAAATTGCCTCTGTTAATGCTGATGGTAACGCTATTGGCGGACTTTCAGTGGGCGAACCGGTGGAGCAGATGTATGAGTTTACGGAACTGGTGTGCAGCATATTGCCTAAGGACAAACCGCGTTATCTGATGGGTGTGGGTACCCCTGCCAATATACTCGAAGGGATTTCACAGGGGATAGATATGTTTGATTGTGTGATGCCTACCCGAAACGGGCGCAATGGTATGATCTTTACTTCGCAAGGGATTATCAACCTGAAAAACGAGAAATGGAAGGTTGACTTTTCACCGCTTGATCCTGATGGCACATCGTTTGTTGATAAGCAATACACCCGTGCTTATGTCCGCCACCTGTTCACTGCCGGTGAAATACTCGGCCCCATGATTGCCAGTCAGCATAACCTCGCGTTCTATCTTTGGCTGGTGGATACGGCTCGTGAAAAGATCATTGATGGTACCTTTGCCGATTGGAAGAACTTGATGGTTAAAAAAGTCAGCAGCAGAATATGAGACTCAACTGCTATAGAGTATTTGAAAAACTGTTTGCTCTGACAAATAACTACAGCTTGAACAAATGATTAACGGTTATAACAAATTGTAAATGGCTCCGTTAATAGCAAAGCTTTAAATTGCATTATGAAAAAACTCGACTATTATATCATTAAAAAGTTTTTGGGAACCTTCTTCTATGCAATTGCGCTGTTAGCTGTTATTATCATCATCTTTGATTTCTCAGAAAAGATAGATGATTTCCTTGAGAAAAAGCCACCGGTTTCAGCTATTGTATTTCAATATTACGCCAACTTCGTTCCTTTCTTTATCAATAAGTTCAGTGCCCTGTTTACCTTTATAGCAGTAATTTTCTTCACTTCGAAAATGGCGGCTGATACCGAAATTGTCGCTATTCTGAACAGCGGTATCAGTTTTAAACGATTGCTACGCCCATACCTGATAGCAGCATCACTACTTGCCCTGATGTCATTTGTACTGACTAATTTCATAATTCCTGAAACAAGTCAGAATATGCAGGAGTTTCAGAAGAAGTATATTAAAGATGAACAAAAGGGAGACTTTAATAACATTCATATACAGATAGAACCCGGAATATTTGCCTACGTTGAAAGCTATAACCGAAAGCAAAACACCGGTTTCCAGTTTACGCTGGAAGGGTTTGGTGAAAAAGGTATGACCTTTAAAACCTCCGCTGAATATATACGCTGGGACAGCACCAAACAAAACTGGACCATGGAGAACTGGGTGAAGCGGGTGGTTACTGATAAGGGTGAAATCCTTACACGGGGCGCTTCATTTGACACGACCCTGAAACTGAAACCTGACGACTTTGCTATTGATGTTGATGATGCTATGTATATGAACTTTACCGAATTGCGTGATTTCATCAAGACGGAGAAAATGCGTGGATCAGGCAATATCCTGAAGTTTCAGGTTGAAAAGCATTCAAGAATTGCTTTCCCTTTTGCCACTATTATACTTACGCTCATCGGGGTTTCACTTTCATCACGTAAGGTACGCGGAGGGATTGGGTTGAACTTAGGCATCGGTATTACCATCTGTTTTGCCTTTATCCTGTTTATGCAGGTTACCACGGTATTTGCTACTTTCAGTAACCTCCCGCCTGTGATAGCAGTGTGGATACCTAATGTGATATTCGGGCTTCTGGGACTTTATTTATTGAGAATAGCTCCTAAGTAAGAAGCTTTCCTTCCCACACAAACAGATTCTTAAAGAGCGGTCGGCAATCCGGCTGTTCCTTAAATAACCCGTAAACAGCAGAACCACTGCCACTCATGGATGCATAAAAAGCCCCCGCATCATACAACTGTGCCTTAATACGTTCTATTACGGGAAAGTCCTTAAACACGGCGGCTTCAAAGTCATTAACCAGCAACCCGCGCCAGTTATCCTCATGATTCAACAAAACCGCTTCATCAGGCATTACTTCACCCGAAGGGATTACATGGCTGTAGGCCCATGAGGTGGAAATTGCTACGGGCGGCACTACTACCACTATATGATAGTCGGGCAGATGAAGGAACTTCCTGGCAGGAGTGCCGCGCGCTTCTATCAACTGTGCTTTGTTATCAACAAAAAACGGGCAGTCACTCCCCAGCATGCCGGCCATTGTTTCCAGTTCATTATTACAGAACTTAAGGTCAAACAACCTGCGTAATAATGATAAGGCAAAAGTGGCATCTGATGAACCGCCACCAAGCCCGGCACCTAAAGGAATTACTTTATGTAAGTGTATATTCACAGGCGCAATGTCATAGGTTTTCTGCATGAACCTGAATGCTTTTACACATAAATTCTCTTCAGGTGTTCCACCAACCGGTAAACCTGATGAAGTATAGTGAAAAGTGTCGGGCGATGGAACCATTTCAAGCGCATCACTCAGGCTTATGGGAATCATATAGCTTGATATGTCATGATAACTATCTGTCCGTTTGCGGACTACCCGTAAGCCTAAGTTTATTTTACCATTAGGGAAGACTATCATCAGATAAGATTATAGTTCAATAATGCAAATATAGTTAATTTTTGTAGTGGTGTGATTAAACAACACCAAGCTTTACACCGTTTTAGTTTAACTTTGTAATCCAATAAAGAAACAAATGACTTTTATAAATTCTATGATTTCATGGTTCATGAAGAAGCGAATGCACCAGATTGAACTCTTTATGAAATATCCACTCGACGTACAGGATGAATGGCTTAAAAAACTTATTGAAGCAGGACGACAAACTGAATGGGGGAAAAAATACTCTTATAATTCGATTAACTCCTATGATGACTTTACAAAACAGGTACCCATTACTGATTATGAGGACTTAAAGCCTTATATTGAACGCCTCCGCAAAGGAGAACAGAACCTGTTATGGAATTCTGAAATTAAATGGTTTGCTAAATCCTCAGGCACGACGAGCGACAAGAGCAAGTTTATTCCCGTAAGCCAGGAAGCGCTTGATGAATGTCATTTTAAAGGAGGTAAAGACCTGCTTTCCCTGTATTGTAACTTTAACCCTGATACACGGGTCTTTAACGGTAAACTCCTGGGGATGGGCGGTACTCATATTTCTGATAATGTTGAAATAGGAACTTTTGTGGGTGATGTGTCGGCTATCATTATGGAGAACCTGCCCGCCTGGATTGAATTGTTCAGAACACCCGACTTGTCGGTTGCCCTCATGAATGAGTGGGAAAAAAAGATTGAAAAAATAGCCTGGATTACCAGCAATGAGGATGTTACCAACATTACAGGAGTCCCCTCATGGACTCTGGTATTATTAAAGAAGGTGCTTGAAATTACCGGCAAGAAGAATATTAAGGAAGTTTGGCCCAACCTGGAGTTGATAGTTCATGGTGGTGTAAGCTTTATTCCTTATAAACACCAGTTTGAAAAATTGATCGGAGGCCCGGTGAATTATCTGGAGACCTACAATGCTTCGGAAGGCTTCTTTGGAATACAGGACCGAGGAGATGCTGATGATATGCTGTTGATGCTTGACTATGGTATTTTCTATGAATTTATTCCGGTTTATGAACCGGGCGAGTCACTTCAACAGGCAATTCCTCTCAGGCAAGTCCAAACAGGGGTTAACTATGCAATGGTAATCACCACTAATGCCGGATTGTGGCGTTACCAGATTGGTGATACCGTAATATTTACTTCTACTGATCCGTACAGGATCAAAATTACAGGCAGAACACGCAATTTTATTAATGCTTTTGGGGAAGAACTTATTGTTGATAACGCCACCAATGCCATACAAACGGCTTGTGAAAAGACAGGAGCTATGGTCAATGAATTTACGGCTGCACCTATATATTTTGGTGAAAACAGCAGCGGGGCACATGAATGGCTTATTGAATTTGATAAGGAACCCGCTGAAATTGCTTACTTTGGTGAAGTGATGGATAACGCGTTGAAATCGCTTAACTCAGACTATGAAGCCAAACGCTACCAGAATATGGTGATAGGAGAACCGTTGATCCGTGTGCTTCCGAAAGGGACTTTTTATAAATGGCTGAAAAAACATAACCGGTTGGGTGGTCAGTATAAAGTCCCTCGATTATCAAACAACAGGAATACTGTTGAAGAGATTCTTCAGATTGCCGGAATGCATACGATCTGAAATGTTCATTTTTGTAGTTTTGTGAGATTGTATCTTTCCATTTAATACCTTTGCTATGATAACAGAAATAAGGTATTACGTGTTTTTTTAAACTCATTATCATGCATATAGCTATTGCCGGAAACATAGGATCAGGGAAAACTACCCTCACAGGATTACTTGCAAAGCACTTCAATTGGCAACCGCAATATGAAGATGCTGAAACTAATCCATACCTGCCTGCCTTTTACGATGATATGCAGCGTTGGTCGTTTAATTTGCAGATATACTTTCTTAACAGCCGTTTCCGCCAGATCATTGAAATCAGGAAAAGTGGCAAATCAGTCGTGCAGGACCGTACCATATATGAGGATGCTTACATCTTTGCACCTAACCTTTATTCAATGGGACTGATGACCTCACGCGACTTTGAAAACTATAGTTCGCTGTTCGAATTGATGAGCTCTTTTGTGCAGCCTCCTGACCTGCTGATTTACCTCAACGCCAGTGTTCCTACCCTGGTAAACCAGATTCAGAAACGGGGCAGAGAATATGAAAGTTCCATACGCATTGATTATCTGAAAAGCCTCAATGACCGGTATGAAGCATGGGTTAACAAATATACCCTCGGGAAGTTATTGATCGTAGATGTTGACAATCTTAATTTTCAGGAAAAGCCTGAAGATTTGGCTGATGTAATTGAAAGAATAAATGCTGAAATCAATGGCCTCTTCTAAAAAACAAGCGATTGGAATAATCCCTGCCCGGTACGCATCTACAAGGTTCCCCGGCAAACCTCTGGCTATAATTAACGGCATGAGCATGATTGAAAGGGTGTTCAGACAGGCCTCTTTATGTGAAAAACTGTCGGATGTGATTGTGGCTACTGACGATGACCGCATTTATGATCATGTGCAATCATTTGGCGGCAGAGTCATGTTGACTTCCACTGCTCACAAAAACGGAACTGACCGTTTGGCAGAAGTGATCACAAACCTGGAGAATAATGGTGAATATTTCAATATTGCTATTAATATACAGGGCGATGAGCCTTTCATTCAACCTGAACAGATTGAAAAGGTTATTGATATATTCAGTAACCCGGAAGCGAAAATTGGAACACTCGTTAAAGCTGCCGACCATGAAGCAGATATCCTGGACCCTAATGTGGTGAAAGTTGTGCTTAATAATGTTGGCAAAGCACTGTATTTCAGCCGGTCACCCATCCCTTATATCAGGAATGGCAAAGAGGGTGAATGGAATAAACAGCATACTTTTTATAAACACATAGGAATCTACGGATACCTTACCGGTATTTTAAAAGAGCTGGTCAAACTGGAGCCATCACCTCTTGAAAAGGCAGAATCATTAGAGCAACTACGGTGGATATATAACGGGTATGAAGTTTTTGCCGCAGTTACTGATATTGAAACCTTTGGCATTGACACCCCTGAAGACTTATCAAAACTTATTAACAATCCTTGCTAAAATCGTAATGAGTGCATATCTTAGCGCTCTAAATCCAATATTTGGTTTATGAGAACAATACCCAAACATATAAGCAACCTGTTATTTGAATATGACTGCGTTATTGTACCCGGTTTGGGAGGATTTATTACCAACTATAAACCTGCTGTCATTAACCACACTCACCATACTTTCTATCCTCCTTCAAAACAGGTATCCTTTAATGCAGGCTTGGATGGTAACGATGGTTTGTTAGCCCATTCAATAGCTACCGAACTTAAGGTGGAATATGCTGAAGCGGTTAAAATTATTGAGCAGGAAGTACATGCTATCAAGATATCACTGCTCAAAGGGCAAAAAGTTGAACTTGTTAAAATTGGTAACCTTGTAAGCAATAGTGAGGACAATATCCAGTTTGTTCCATCCAATGAAGTCAACTATCTTGGTGAAGCATACGGACTTGCAAAGTTCACTTCAAATGCTATCAACCGCTCATCACACGATGGCATTGAAAGCTTCAATACACCGGCAATCCGCAAAACCCTTAAATGGGCTGCAGTACTGGTTCCTTTTGCAACCATAGCGTTGTGGGGCGCTTTAAATACCGGTACCCTTAACAACCTGTATAATAATTATGCATCGATTATTCCTACTACTTCAAAAGCAGTTACTTATACTAAACCGGCTCCTGTTTATGTAAAACCTGTTGTTGGTAAACCTGTAGTGGCTATCGGTACTGCCCCTGTTGAAACAGTGAAGCAGGAAGTTGCCCAAAAAGCTGACTGCTATTTCATCATAGCCGGAGCGTTTAGCGTTGCTGATAATGCACGAAAGTATGTGGATCAACTGAAGTCGGAAGGTTATAAAGCTTCCCTCGCAGGACAAAACAGCCGGAACTTGCACCTTGTCAGCATTCAAAGCTTTAGTGACGAACAATCGGCCGCTGAAAGTATGGAACATTTCCATCAGAATGGTTTCCCTTCTGTATGGTTACTTTCAAAAGTTGAATAAACAACATCAGTATCCCTCTTAATTTATGATTACCAGTGCCTAAAAAGAAGCATGAACGGTTTGCAGAAAATGCTACCTTCCCCCATTTCTTTCAACTTACTTTCCCTGAAATTCAGAAAGGATTTGAATTAAAAGGCAAGTGGAAAGAGTTCTTCGGAAATGACCATCCCCTCATTCTTGAATTAGGATGTGGTAAGGGAGAGTACATAGTTGCTTTGTCAGAAAAATATCCTGACCGGAACTTCATCGGTATTGACATTAAAGGTGCAAGAATGTGGCGTGGAGCAAAAACCACCTATGAAAACAATGTCAAGAATGCGGCCTTCGTCAGAACACGGATTGACCAGATTGAAAGCTTATTCGGGGAGAATGAAGTAGATGGTATATGGGTCACCTTCCCTGACCCTCAGCCAACCAAACCACGTAAACGGCTCACTTCACCCATGTTCCTCAACAGGTATCGCAAGTTCCTGAAACCGGAAAGCATCATTCATCTTAAAACTGACAACCTGGCGTTCTTCGAGTTCACCCTGTCGATGATCAAATCAGAAGGCCATGAGCTACTGTTTCATACCTTCGACTTATACAACAGCAATATAGAGGATGATGTAATGCTTACCCAAACCCACTATGAGAAGATATTCCTTGAACAGGGAATTCCAATCAAGTACCTGAGGTTTAAGCTTCGTTGTGAAGAACAACCGACAGAATAACGACTCTTCCTTTAGCAAAGAGCCATTAGTGAAATTATTGCAGAACACTGTTTGTAAGCTCCGGTTTATATGGATAATGACTCTTTCTTTAGCAAAGTTTTTGAGGTTGTAAAGTGCGTACCCTATGGCAGGGTGACTACCTATGGTGCAATTGCAGAATATCTGGGATCAAGAGGATCATCAAGAATGGTTGGATGGGCGTTGAATACTTCACACCATGCAACTGAAAAAATACCTGCACACCGTGTAGTCAACAGGAAAGGATTATTGACGGGCAAACAGCACTTTGAGGGTACAAATCTTATGCAACAACTCTTGGAAAGCGAAGGAATCAGAGTAGAAGACAACCTGGTCATAGACTTTAGCAAGCTCTTCTGGGATCCGAAGGAGTTGGATCAATTACTGTAAATGACCACTACCAAACTAAGTTGCGTTTAATAAATAACCACAGTTAAACCAGGGCATTCCCAAATAATCAGTCATACGGGTATAGGTTATTCAATGTATATCACTGCAAGCTAACCGAAGCACCCTCCTATAGTATACGCTTAGAGCTTATTAATACCCTGCTATACAGACCTGACAGATGGGATCACACCTTCAATTATGCTCATTACTACTCTTAACCTTTCGTTTTTATACCCAGTTGTACCACACTAATGGAAGGAAGCACATCTTCTAATCATGCACATAACTATTTCTAACCGTTCTTTTTTATACCCTGTTGTGCTACACTGATAGAGGAGATCACACTAGGGTTGTAAGGTTCTGAATTTTAAACCACTTCCTGTAAAGTAATACCTGAAAATTAATGCTGAGGGCTGACCTTTCGTAATTAATATATTACTTATCTTTACACAATCTAAATAAGTACTAAAATAACGAACTATGCAATACTCGAAAGAGCTAATTATCAATGCATTAAGAACAGTAATGGACCCTGACCTTGGCAAAGATCTCGTTACTCTTAACATGATTGATGATGTAAACTTCCAGGGGAATAAAATATCATTTAAAGTTGTACTGACTACTTCAGCCTGTCCACTTAAGAACAGGATCAAACAGGATTGCATTGACGCCATCCATACGTTATTAGATCCGGCAGCAGTGGTAGAAGTAGAAATGACCTCACGTACCAATACAAACAGGCCTGTTAATCAGCAACTTCTTAAGGGTGTAAAGAACATAATAGCTGTCGCCTCCGGTAAGGGGGGGGTTGGTAAATCAACCATAGCTGCCAATCTTGCAGTGGCTCTTGGCCGAACCGGTGCAAAGGTGGGTTTAATAGATGCCGATATTTACGGTCCGTCTGTTCCCCTGATGTTTGATGAGGTAAATACAAAGCCCGGAGCCATTGAAAAGGACGGGAAGATGTTGATTACCCCTATTGAAAAGTATGGTATAAAGATACTGTCAATAGGATTCTTTGTCGATCCTGAAAAGGCACTTGTATGGAGAGGTCCTATGGCATCAAATGCACTCACTCAATTATTTACAGAAGCTGATTGGGGTGAACTTGACTATCTGGTACTGGATATGCCTCCCGGAACAGGTGATATTCACCTTACCATTGTACAGCAACTTTCAGTTACCGGTGTGGCTATCGTAACTACCCCGCAGGAAGTAGCTTTGGCAGATGCCCGTAAGGCTATTGGCATGTTCTCACAGGAAAATATTAACGTACCTATCCTGGGCCTGGTTGAAAATATGTCATGGTTTACTCCTAAAGAACTGCCTAACAATAAGTACTTTATCTTTGGTGAAGAAGGGGGTAAGAAACTGGCTGCTGAATTTAACATTCCTTTACTTGGACAAATACCACTGGTACAGGGAATCAGGGAATCAGGCGATGATGGCAGACCAATAGCAATGAACGATAATTCACCTGTTGCTGATGCTTTCAGGAAACTGGCTGAAAATACCGCTCAACAGGTTTCTATCAGAAATCACACAATGGCACCAACTGTTCCCGTAAATCTAACACATTAATTCGGAAATATTAACAATCTCAAATATGTCAACTGAAAATCGTGAAGAATTAACTTCTAAAGTTAAAAACGTAATAGAGCAAATCAGGCCTTTCCTTCAAGCTGACGGAGGTGATATCCACTTTGTGGAACTGACTGATGACAACGTAGTAAATGTTGAATTACAGGGTTCCTGCGGTTCATGCCCATATAGTCAGATGACCCTGAAAAACGGTGTTGAAGAAGCTATGCGTAAAGCTTTGCCAGAGATTAAATCTGTTGAAGCACTCAACCTGCTGTAGTTACTCATTGCACCTGCTTTAGTTACTCATTGAACCTGCTTTCGTTCCTTGTTGAACCTGTTGTAGTTACTGATTGAACCTGATGAAGTAATTCATCGAACCTGGTTTAGTTTCTTATTGCACCTACTTTAGTAATTCATTGAACCTGCTGTAGTTTCTCAAACATAAAAAAAGATAACAGCAATGATGTGCTGTTATCTTTTTTTATGTTTGTATTGTATTCGAGTTGCTTATACTTCTCAACTAATGCATTGGTCCTGCATCAGTTACAAATACTTTGCAACTAAGGGCATTCTGCGACCACTGCCAAATGCCTTGGGCGAAATCCTGAGTGTTGGAGGAGCCTGTGCTCTTTTCCACTCATTCCTATTTACCATTTTGATCACCCTTTGAACAATTTTATCATCAAAGCCCATCTTTGTAATATCGTCTGCACTGTGATGCATTTCAATGTACAGATATAG
>Ga0172377_10007001_pt1 | contig 11618 bp, 11 predicted proteins | sample Pumphouse3metaG_FD_119749 | JGI IMG/M metagenome (GOLD analysis project Ga0172377, IMG submission 119749) | Leachate microbial communities from a municipal landfill in Southern Ontario, Canada - Pumphouse #3 metaG | ecosystem: Engineered > Solid waste > Landfill > Unclassified | place: Canada... | reverse complement strand
ATCGACTACTCCAATATGCGGTAGAAACGGAGCCGGTAACATACGAAAACATTAAATCAACACAACATATGGGGTAAGGTTGTGTCAAGTGCATACCCCAGTAGAATAATTTCCCAAAGTCGGCTTGAAGTGCTATATTTAGATGAACATCTTCAGTCAGTTTTATTATATTTATTTAATTTTTTAATAATAGAGGAACCAACATGGATACCGAATTACAGGAAATAAAATCCGTTCTCCATAAGATGGGACAAAAAGCATTGAACGCATCACGCACCCTTGCTTCGCTTCAGTCCGAAGCAAAAAATGACATTCTCAAGCAAATGGCCGATGCGATAGATTCCGCCAGTCCGAACATTCTCGAAGCCAATGCTAAAGATCTTGAAGCCGGACGCAAGGCCGGACTTTCTGCGGCCATGCTTGATCGGCTTCGGTTGGATAAAAAACGCGTCAAAGAAATGTCTGACGGCCTGCGTTATGTTGCCAGTCTGGCTGATCCGGTTGGTCGAGTGCTGTCTGAAACTACCCGTCCAAACGGGCTTAAAATTAAAAAGGTTTCTGTTCCGCTCGGCGTTATCGGCATTATTTACGAATCACGCCCGAACGTTACCGTTGACGCGGCCGGACTTTGTCTGAAAGCCGGCAATGCGGTTATCTTGCGCGGTGGTTCTGAAGCATTCAACTCCAATTTGATACTTGCTGACTGCATGAACAAAGCCGGAATCGCGGCCGGACTTCCCGATGGCGCTGTTCAGCTGGTGGCTTATACCGACCGTCGCGCAGTCAATGTGCTTTTGAAAATGGACGACTGCATTAGTCTGATTATTCCACGCGGCGGCGAAGGGCTGATCAGAACTGTGGTGGAACAATCTACGATCCCGGTTATCAAACACTATAAAGGGGTTTGCCATCTTTACGTTGATGCCGATTGCGATTATAACGCCGCTTTGAGTATTGTTACCAACGCCAAAGTCCAGCGCCCCAGTGCCTGCAACGCGTTGGAAACCCTGCTGATCGACGTTAAAGCGCTTCCTGAATTCGCCAAACCATTTATCGCCGCTATGAAAAAACATGGAGTCGAATTACGCGGTGACGAACGTTTCTGTCAATGGGACGGCACGATAAAACCGGCGGATGAAGATGATTATTATACCGAATATCTTGACTTGGTCTTGGCGGTTAAAGTGGTTGACTCCGTTGAAGCCGCAATCGCTCATATCAATCAATACGGCTCCAAACACAGCGACGGAATCATATCATCGCAACCTGAACGAGTTGAAAAATTCATGATGGAAGTCGATTCCGCGACCGTTTATCACAATGCGTCCACGCGTTTCACTGATGGCAGTGAATTTGGTATGGGAGCCGAAATCGGTATCAGCACGGACAAACTCCATGCGCGCGGACCGATGGGGTTGGAAGAATTGACCTCTTATAAGTATCTGATTTTTGGTGACGGTCAGATTCGTGCATAGCATTTTGCACTCTTAACCCGAGAAATCGTTTGACATTTATGACCAAAACAAAAACATCGCTCGCAATTTTGTTCGGAGCATTATTGATATATTGCGCCGGTCTCCGCGAAGCAGTAATTACTGATAACAATATTCACGCAGCCGAAGCGGTTCGCGCCATGGCTGAAAACGGCGAATTCACAACGTTTTCAGTTTTTCTGATGCACTGCACTACCGCCGCTTTTGGCGGAATCAATCCGTTGACGCTGGCGCTGCCAGGCGCTATTGCAGCCGCCTTGCTGCTGGTATGCCTGTTTCAGATCGGCAGTGTCTTGTATTCGACACGTATCGGAACCACTGCTACACTGATCGCATTTTGCGTTTATCCATTGCTTATCGCAGTCCGCACGGCATCTGACCGAATTTATCTGCCGCTGATATTCAGTGCCGCCATTCTGGTTTTGCTGATATTGCGACGGAAAAAACATGGTAACGTCATCAAAATAGCGTTGCCACTGTGCTGGCTGGGTATTGCCGTTCTGCTTCCCAACCGTTTACATCTGATCGCGCCGCTTGCTCTGATTACGTCGTGGCTGTTAAATTTTCCATGGCATACGCGCTGGTTGATCCGGCTGCGCCGTTGTTTTTTCCGGATAGTGGGCTTGGCACCGCTGGTGGCGCTGCTGGTGTTATGCTATTTTTATGTCACGCTCAAAGATTCCGGGGTCAATATGCCGTTGCTGATTCCGGCAATGGTGTTTGGCGTATTTGCGCTGGCGGCATTAAATATTCGAAAAGGCATCAAAGCGCACGATCGCAATTTGTTGCTACTGGCCATTCTTGGGTTGACTATCGCCATTGTGCAACTAATGATTATTGAACCGTTGGAACAGCATGAAGCCATGGCGATGTCTGCACCGTTGGCCGAGGAGATAAAATGAACCGTAATGCCGCGATTCATACTATCGGTTGCCGGCTGAACCAGGCCGATTCCGCACTTATTTGCGGCAGACTCCGCGAAGCCGGCTGGGAATTGGTCAAACCGGACGATAACAGTTTTATCGATTTGCTGATTATAAATTCATGCAGCGTAACTGCCGCCGCCGCGCAAAAAAGCCGTCAAGCGGCAAGGCGTTTCAAACGTCTTCATCCGGCTGCGAAAGTGGTGGTTACCGGTTGCAGTGCTGAAATTGACCGGGATTCCTTGCTCAATGAATCTTCTATTGATCTGGTGATTGGTAATCCGGGCAAAAAAAAGTTGATTGAACTGATAGAATCTTTATTTGCTGATGTTGAACCGGTGGTTTCGAAAAAAATATCCAGCATGGACGAAATATCAGGCAGTATTTTTCAAGAAAGCACAACGGCACAGTTTCCGTTCAAAAGTCGTGCTTTTCTGAAAATCCAGGAAGGTTGCGAAAATTTCTGTTCATACTGCATTGTACCCTATGCGCGTGGCCCGGAACGTTCCCGCGATCGGGACGAAATTATCGCTGATTTTAAACAGCTGCTGGCATCGGGGTTTCCTGAAATCGTATTAACCGGGGTCAATATCTGTGCCTATCATGACCGTGGCTGGGGCTTGCCGGAACTGATTGAGAAACTCTGTACTTTTGCGGGTGAATATCGGATCAGGCTGAGTTCCACAGAGCCGCATCCTGACAATCTTGAGCTGATTGAGGTGATGTCCAAAAATCCTAAAATATGCCGTTTTCTTCATCTGGCACTTCAGCACGGTTCCGATACTATTCTGAAGTCTATGAATCGAAAATATACGGCGGCAGATTACCGCAGATTTGTACAGACCGCACGCCAAAATATCCCCGGCATTCATATCGGTACCGATCTGATTGTCGGTTTCCCAGGCGAGACTGATGCGCTGTTTGCGGAATCATGCCAACTCGTTGAAGCAATGGAATTTGCGAATATGCATATTTTCAGTTTTTCACCGCGTCGCGGTACTCCCGCCGCCACCATGCCGGAGCAAGTGTCTGCTGCTGAAATCAAAGCGCGTTATCATATTCTGGAGCAAATTGCCGCTGAATCATCTTTAAAATTCCGCAATTCTCAGTTAAAACATTGCTTACCGGTAATTTTTGAGAAAAAACGCAATGGCATTTGCAGCGGATGGTCCGACAATTACATCAACATCACTACGAATGCCGCCAATATCAAACTGCATCAAATCGTCAACATCATCCCAAACCAGATTTCCAGTGACGGTCTGTTTTTCAATGCAAACGGAATAATTACAAAATTTAGCGAATCGTGAATTTAATGAGCAATTCAATTATATTTTTCTTATCAAAGGCTGCCAGAATTGCAATTCTTCAGCTCGGCGATATTTTTACTTTTGTGGGTATGCACTTGACACAACTTTTTTGGAAGATGGCACAATATATGGGCATTGCTACCATAATGCTATCGCAATATGCTGCATCCGGTTGTGTAAAGTGCATACCCCATTTTACTTTTATTATTGCAACATCAAACTTGGGGTATGAAAAATGAGTCTAATGAAAGAGTTAATTGCAAAATCCGAGGTGCTGGTCGAAGCTTTACCTTATATTCAAAAATTCCGCGGCGAAATTGTCGTCGTGAAATTCGGCGGCAGTTCAATGGAAGATCCTGAGCTGGTCAAAAGCACTATGTGCGATATTGTACTGATGGAATGTATCGGCATGCGTCCTGTCGTCGTACACGGCGGCGGCAAGGCCATTACCGCAGAGCTGGCCAAACAGAAAATTGAAACCCGTTTCGTTAATGGACTTCGGGTAACCTGCGGAAAAACTATTGATGTCGTCGATGAAGTACTTCACAATGTCATCAATCGGTCGCTGGTTGAATTTGCTACTGAATTCGGTGGTCATCCGGTGGCAGTATCGGGAAAAAGCGTGCTGAAAGCGGAAAAATTATATTCAAAAGATAAAGAAACCGGCGAAAAGATTGATATCGGATTCGTTGGCGATGTGGTTGAGGTTGACCGGGTTCGCTTGCAGGAAGCCATCAACAACGGTATCATGCCGATTATAACCCCGTTGGCCAAAGGTGACGATGGTAATATTTACAATATCAATGCCGATATCGCGGCCTGTCGCATTGCCGAAAGCCTGCGTTCCCGTAAGCTGGTGTTCCTGAGCGATGTTCCCGGCATTATGAGCGATCCAGCCGACGAATCTACCGTAATTTCAAGCATTTCTACCGATGAAATTGACGGAATGATCAAAAATAAAATCATTTCCGGCGGTATGATTCCAAAGGTTATGAGCAGTATTCGGGCGCTTGAAGCCGGAACCAACAAGGTTCACATGATTGACGGGCGCATCAAACATTCACTGCTTCTTGAAATCTTCACCAACCACGGGATTGGCACTCAGATTGTCCGTCCGGACTCAGTATTATGAGAATTGTACTGACCGGAATGAAACACTGCGGGAAAACTACCGCGGGAAAATTGCTTGCGAAGTTCATGCACTGCCGCTTTGTCGATACTGATGATTTGGTGGAATCGTATTATCGCGACATTTATGGCGAAAAACTTAATTGCCGCGAAATTTTTACCAGGCACGGCGCAGAATTTTTTCGTAAACTCGAACTTGAAACCGTCAGCCAATTGCAGACCGAGTTAAAACCGGAATCATGGGTTGTCGGGCTGGGCGGCGGTCTGCCGATGAATCCTCCGGTCAGAGCCATTCTGCCGCAACTCGGCACCCTGGTCTATCTTAAAGTAGAACCGGAAATAATTTTTCATCGCATCCAGGCCAATGGTTTGCCGCCTTTTATCGACCCGAGCCGGCCTTTTGAAAGTTTTATGGAGTTTTTCAGTCAGCGGGAAAAAATTTATGAGGAAATCGCCGATCTATCTGTTATCTGTCCCGGCGGCAATACCCCGGAACAAAACCTTGAAAAAATCATTCGTGAACTGGGTATTAAATCGTCAATCAATAAATAGCGGCACTAACAGCACAAACAACAACACAGGAGAACTTCAATGAGCGGAAACACTTACGGCAGAATCTTTACCATAACGACTTTCGGCGAATCCCATGGCGGCGGCATCGGCGTGGTGGTTGACGGGGTTACTCCCGGAATCCCTCTTTGCCCCAATGACATCCAAAAAGAACTCGACCGCCGCCGCCCCGGTCAGTCGGCTGTCACTACCCCGCGCAATGAGGCGGACCAAGTTCAAATCCTTTCCGGCATATTTGAAGACCAGACCACCGGCACACCCATTATGATGCTGATTATAAATCAGGATCAACGCTCCAAAGACTACGGCAATATCGCCGAAATGTTTCGCCCGGGTCATGCCGATTTTACTTATGACCGGAAATACGGAATCCGTGATTACCGCGGCGGCGGACGCGCTTCCGGACGCGGAACTGCCGCTTGTGTCGCAGCCGGAGCAATCGCCAAAAAACTCCTTGCGAAATATAATATCAACATAACCGCATTTACCGCCGCAGTCGGCGGGATTGCCGGCAATACTTTTGAACCCGCTTTCATCGAACGCAACCCGGTACGGGCTGCGGACCCGCAGGCGGCTCCCAAAATGGAAGCACTGATTTTGCAGGCTGTGGAACAAGGCGACAGTGTCGGCGGCATCATTGAATGCCGCATCAGCGGTGTTCCTGCCGGACTCGGCGAACCGGTATTCGATAAACTGGACGCGGAACTGGCCAAAGCGGTCATCTCTCTTGGCGGAATTAAAGCCATCGAATTCGGTACCGGTTTCGCCGCCGCCGCCATGCGTGGCTCACAACATAACGACCCGATTACCCCGGACGGCTTCACCACTAATAACGCCGGCGGCATTCTCGGCGGTATTTCCAATGGCGATGAAATTGTCTTTCGCGCGGCGGTCAAACCCACCAGCTCAATTTCACTCCCGCAACCGTCGATAACTCGCGACGGAACTGCTGTTACCTGTGAAACCGTTGGTCGTCACGATCCATGCCTATGCCCGCGCATCGTTCCAGTAATCGAAGCCATGTCGGCAATAGTTCTTATCGATATGTTGAAACAACAAGCCGCACGCTTCGCGTAATTGTTCTTGACTCATCAATATGACGGTTTATGGTATTTTGAGATGCTCTTAAACTTCACGCGCGCATTATGCGCGCGCGAAGTTTAGAACCGGTTTTTAATGGCTGAAAAAACCACAAATCAGCAGTGTCATTATGCCATGATTAAAATTGAACGTTTTTTCTGTAAAAAAAATGCTCTTTACCCTTGATGAAAGTTAAAAACGCGCTATCTTAATTGCCTGTCTTTCAAAACCGCCTGCGGAGAGGTGGCTGAGTGGCCGAAAGCAACGGTTTGCTAAACCGTCATAGGGGTGACTCTATCGGGGGTTCGAATCCCCCCCTCTCCGCCATTTTATCCTTTTGAGGCGGAAATTACAAAATTTAAAAAAATCCTTCAGCAAACCTGTAACAAAAACAAATACCGGTTTGAAGTAATCATGCGCCGATCATTCCATTTAAAGATAAAAGTTACCGGCTGAACAGTGCTCATGCACAGGAAGCGGAAACAGTATTTGACAAAGAGCAAACATACGATAAAATATGAAATCGGGGTGGTACATTTTTAATCGACCGGACACGGTGCATTTTGACTGGCCGATGACAGAGTACAGGAGCTCGTAGGCGGTTTTTTCCCTGATGGTGAAAATTATATGTTTTTACTGTCTTTATTATTGAGCAGTCTCTTTTCTATTTCTTCCAGTTCCTTCAAATCTTCTTCATCTGCTTTTCTTGCTTCTGTTATTTTTCGTTTTTTGTCAAATTCTTCATAGCGCTCTTCTGCAATCTTTTTAGCTACTTCCGCTTTTACAGTTCCTGCATGAGTGAGGAGCTCTTCTTCATTTTGCTTCAAAAAGGCATCAAGCTTATCAGACCATTCTGCCATAGACACCGTTCTTCTTTTCCGAGCCTGTCTTTCAGCATAGTCCAGATACATGGTGACAATTTCGTTTAAATCCTTTATCTCTTCCTCATTCAGGTAATTTTTGACAATTGAAACATCATATTTTCGGACAATGGAACCATGCCATGCAGTAAGTCCCATGTTTTGTTTTTCAGGATTACTGCGAGATTCAATAAGTTCTGCGGCGGTTTTACCTGTAGTAGCCCAGAGCATTTTATTCTGCACTTTTTTAAAGAAAAGCTGTGCCTCTTCTGAGTTTTTGTCGTAATCAATGGCAGTGGTGTAAATATCCCTGATTTTTTGGTAAAAACGTTTCTCGGATGCTCGAATATCCCGAATTCGTTCAAGCCATTCGTCAAAATAGTCCCATCGTTCAGATTGTTTGAGCCGTTCATCATCCATGGCAAAACCCTTGATGATATACTCTTTCAGAATCGCCGTTGCCCAGATTCTGAACTGGGTAGCCCGTTTGGAGTTTACCCGGTAACCTACGGCTATAATGGCATCAAGGTTGTAATATTTGGTCTCTTTTGTCTGGGTTTTGCCTTCAATAGCGCCGTGTTGAGTGGTATGTTCCAAAATGGAACTAACCACTTGCTCATCCAGCTCACCGCTTTCAAAGATGTTTTTCAGGTGCTTGGTTATGGCAGGTCTCTGGACATCAAAGAGTTCAGCCATCTTCTTTTGAGTCAGCCAGATGGTTTCGTTTTGAAAAATGGTGTCTATTTTGACTGCGCCGTCTTCGGTTTTGTAGAGAATGATTTCTGATTGGTTCATGGATATACCTCTGATATATGATTACCATCTTTATCCCAATTCAGAGGGTTGTTTTTAATATATTGGCGAATTCGGTTTAATTCATTTTCATCACGAATAATATGATCGTGAAAACGGGTTTGCCAAACCGTTATTCCTGGGGTTTGGCGTTGTTCGTTGATTCGTCGTGCGGAAAATGATTTTAATGCACGAATAAATTCAGATAGGCCATGCGTTCTATCTGTTATATCCGGCATTTCCGTAGAGACGGGTTTCAAACCCGTCTCTACAATCGTATTATTATCGTTTTCAATAATGATAATTCCGTGGACGTGATTCGGCATTACCGCAAATTGATCCAATTTCAAATTCGGATAATGATTGGGTAAATCATTCCAACAATTTTCTAAAATTTCACCGTATTGATTTGGCAGCATTTTCCCATTTTTAATTTCTCCGAATAGACATTTCCTGTTTTTTGTACAGATGGTAATAAAATAATGCCCCGGTGAAGAATAATCCCATCCCTTTAACCGGGCTGATTCAATGCGGTATTTGTTTTTATACAGGGTCATGATTGATAGCCGTTAATGTGTGTCTGCCGTAAAGACGCCCAGATTGGGTCTCTTTACGATTGGTGGTTAGATATCTCATTTACCTCCCTCAAACGCTTCCCTTAGAACCGCTTGCATTAACTGTTCTGACTGCTCTTTCCGCTCGGTAACCTGTTTTTCCAATTCATCAACCATGGTGAGATGTTTTTCTACACGATCGACAATGGCCTGTTGTTCGGCTATGGGAGGAATAGGAATTGGTATCGTCTCCCATTTACCTTTATTAATAATTGGGGTTGAACTTTTCATTGCACGATCCCAAACTTCTCTATAGAAATATGAGGACTGTAAAGAATTTAATAAAAACAATATTTCAATATTTGCATGCGGTGAAATTGCATTTATTTGCTGGTTGCATGAAACATCTCGAATAGTAAAAAAACATTTTCCAATAGAACCTCCAATGCAGACCATTAAAACAGAGTTTTTTTCAATCAATCTTCCTGATTTCAGCCCTTTTTCTGATAATCCTTCATTATCATAATCAATCCTATCGTTTGCTATATCAGCAGGTTTTATAAATGGTATGTAGTTTCCAAAGTTAGCTTTTTCTGTTGTTGAAGGTGTAGTTCCTGTTTGAGTGCAACCAACGTCCCCCAACCTTGTCCAAACCCACCCCTCAGGCAATTCAAACGGCACTTCCTCCTGTTTAATTGGAGGAAGAGGTTTCTGTTTCTTCGCGCGCTTAGCGTCCTTTGCGAGAGCCTCTTTTTCAGCTTGTATCTTTTCCAACAAAGCTTCCGCATCATAATCAGGATCACCCTTGCGGACAGGATTCTCTTTTCTCCAGTCAACAGTCAATTTGCCTTCAATGGCTTCCTGTAAAATCGCCTGGCGGAGTTTGGTGAGGTAGGAGGATTGGGTATTAACCTCGCTTGACAAATCTGATATTTCATTATCAATAGCATCGAAATAATGATTGATTTTCTGTTGTTCTGCTAATTCAGGAATTCTTGCCTTCAGAGGCAAAAGATGCTTTGGTTTAATTTCTGTCTTTATCCCACCTTTTACCTGGTCTTGTAATTCAGAAATGAATGCAGGACTTTTCAAGAATCGTTTTAAAAATTCTATATCGATTTTATTCTTATTAAATCTATAGGATGAGTAATGGATTGTCGCTGTTACGGGTTCATCACCATCATATACAGCAAGTGCTCCTTTGGCGACGTTAATTCCTGATATTACAAGATCACCGGGTTCAATGATGATCATATCTGTTTTCGAAGGCTTTTCAGAAATATGAATTTTCCCAGAAAAATCAATTTTATCAAGCCTCTTATAACTTGCGATTTTCGGATCGTTTGGTTTAAAGCGACCTTCACACTCGATCAAAAAATCTGATAATGGTCTATAAGGCCAATTATTCATTGTCCAGCTCCATTCTCAACTTTCCTAATAATTCATCACTTTTCCTAAATGAATCATGAAGCATGGCTAACAATTCTTTGCTTGAATAAGATTGTTCTTCTTCTACAATGTGTGGATTCTTTATATCCAGATTAAAGCCGTTTTCTTCTAAGGTCTTAATGGGCACTTTCCAAGCCTGATCATTTTCTTTGCGCTTATTCCACCACTTTTTCAGACCATCAAATTCGCTTTTCTGAATCGGTTTGGTTTTGGAATAGGCCTTTACGCCTTCGGGAAGCTTATGCTCCCAATACCAGATTTCTTTGGTCGGTTCACCTTTGGTAAAGAACAACAGATTGGTTGCCACACTGGCATAAGGTTGGAAAACAGAATTTGGAAGCCTTACAATCGTATGGAGATTACAGGTTTCTAGCCAATGCTGACGAATACGGGATTTCACACCATCACCAGTAAGTGACCCATCCGGCAAAACAATCGCAGCTCGTCCACCATCTTTCAGATAGCGAATCATCAACAGTAAAAACAGATCGGCACTTTCTGTGGTTCGGTAATTCAACGGGAAATTAGTCTGAACTCCATCGGCAACCGAAGCCCCAAAAGGTGGATTGGCCAGAATGACATCAACCCGTTCTTTTTTTCCAATAGTGGTATATTCACGATTCAAACTGTCCGTATAATCCACATTGGGCACTTCGATATCATGTAAAATCAGATTAGTCACACAAAGCATAAAAGGAAGCGGCTTAAACTCTTTGCCGTGAATTGTTTCTTCCAGAATTTTTAAGTCTTCAACACCTCTTACATCCTGCTTGCGAATATTCTCAATGGTACAAGTTAAAAATCCGCCGGTTCCACAGGCAGGATCAAGTACCTTTTCACCCAAACGGGGATTGATAATATCGGTCATAAACTCGGTAATAGCACGGGGAGTATAAAACTCTCCGTAATTTCCCGCGCTTTGCAGGTCTCTGAGTATGCTTTCGTAAATATCACCAAAGAGATGACGATCTTCGGAAACATTGAAATCAATCTGATTTAACTGATTGATAACCTGCCTGATGATGGTACCGTTTTTCATATAGTTGTTGGTACCTTCAAAAATCTCACGTATCAGAAGCGTCCTTTTATTACCTGTTGAAACATCGAGATTTTTTAAGCCGGGAAAAAGCTTTTGGTCTACAAATTCTTTTAAAGCATCGCCTGTAATGCCTTCACTATCTGCCGCCCAATTGCGCCATTGCAGTTCTGAGGGAATAGGGGAAGAGTAACCATCCTGAATCAGTTCAAGCTCTGTGTCTTTGTCATCAATAATTTTCAGGGTTATCATCCAGCCCAACTGTTCAATTCGCTGTGCATCACCAGAAACACCCTGATCTTTCCTCATGATGTTCTGTAATGTCTTGATAATAGTACCAATGTTTTTCATTTATTTCCTCTCGCAAAGATCGCTAAGCACGCAAAGATTTTATAATCCATTTACAACCCTCTTAATTCCATT
>Ga0172377_10006999_pt1 | contig 11619 bp, 10 predicted proteins | sample Pumphouse3metaG_FD_119749 | JGI IMG/M metagenome (GOLD analysis project Ga0172377, IMG submission 119749) | Leachate microbial communities from a municipal landfill in Southern Ontario, Canada - Pumphouse #3 metaG | ecosystem: Engineered > Solid waste > Landfill > Unclassified | place: Canada... | reverse complement strand
TATTACGCCCAGCCACGAACTTATGCCCTAAATTACTCGACGGGCTACGAAGTCACGTACGCCTACTGGATCAAACATGAAGGTATAAACCTCTACGCAATATGCCGTGATGGGACGTGATACAACTCATGGGGAACATGTGAGGCTGCCATGGATTTGTTTCCACCGTGGCTTCGCGGGGAATATCCTTTTCTTGCCCATCGCTTGCAAATCAACCGCACATGCGGCACAATATGGGACATGAAACGGGCTGACCATGGGCAGGAGTGTGCCTCACATCCGCTGGAGGGCTTTCCCCGACCGGTTGCCAGCGCCAGTGCCCGAAAATCTTTAGAGCGGTGAGTTGTGATGCGCGATAAAAAAATGATCGGGTTCGGGATGGCGGCGGTTGCGTTGGTTGTGGCCGTTGTCGTGGTTGTCGCCGTGTGTGTGAACAAAGTGGAACCCAAGGTCGCTGTTCCGGTGCAGTCTGCCGCCAAACCGGTCACGGCGGTTACACCGGCCGACCAGAAGGAGCCTCCGAAACGATCTTTGCCGCATCAGCAACAGGCGGGCGACCGCACAGCGCGCCTGCGTGCGGGCCAGAACGCGACGGTGTCCGGAGCGGTTGCCCCGGCCTCTCAAACAGGCCAGGCGGAAGAGATGACGGAGGCCCGCCTCAAAGCCGTCGAGGCGTGGGAAGGGTTTGTCGATGTCGTAGCCGAACGGCCCGGAAAACCGACGGCCGATCAGGCGCTCGCATTCAAACAGGAGTTTGCCAAGCTGGACAAAGCGGACCAACTGGACGGCATTCAGACGGCATTGAACCTGTTGCCGGATGATCAGTTCCCCCTTCTGTATCCGATCCTGTTCGACAAGACGGTGGACCCGGATATTCTCGACGAGATTTTTTCGGACGGTCTCAATCATGAGGACGACATCAAGGTGCCGATGATGAAGGAGATCTACAAAGACAAAACGCACCCGATGTATGTCGAGGCCGCGCGCATTCTGGACGCGACCGGCGAGCTGGACGAGGAGAGCGGAGAGGCGGCAGAAGAGTAACGCCTCGCTAGCTTGCCCCGTTCATTTCTCGGCGTCCGCGCGCGCGCCGACCCACTCCAATTCGCGCACCAGACTGTCGATCACAGTAGGGGCGCGCAGGTCAGGCGGCAGAACGTCAAAGGTGTAGGTCTCGACTTCAAGCGGGATGCGGCTTGCCCGCGCGCGGCCAAAAAAAGCGGGTGTGAGATCCGTGTGGGTCGAAGCCAGAACGCCGTCGCCCTCAAAGAACAGCGGCACATGGAAATGCGTGCGCACTTCGCAGCCGGCCTGCCCGCGCGCGGCGTCCAGCGTGGCCTCGGTCAGATCGGGATACGCCGCGATCCGGCCCCGCGGCAGGCGGATCTTGGTCTGGTGCAGGTAGACCGGATCGATGAAATCGTGCAACCGCCGCAAGGAATCCTCAGAGATCGTGGCGCGCAGCGCGGCGCTGAGCTGGATTCGTGCGACGCGTAGGCAGGCGCTTTCGAAGCGGATCAGCGCGGTCAGCGGGTCCTCAAAAGCCACCGCGAAGTGGCAGGTGTCTAGGCAGAGGCCGATGCGGCGGCGAAGCAGCGCCTCAGCCGCGTCATGCGTGCGGCGTCCGCTGCCGCTGAGCCAGCGGATCCCTTGGTACAGCAGATCGTCCTCGAACCACCGGATGACATCGTCTGTGGTTTCCAGCAGGCAGTCGGGTTCGGGTTCCAGCGCGAGGACGATGTCGCGGCCTTCTCGCACCGAGAGGTCGTCGAGGAATTCCGCCATGACGGCGAGCTGCCGGACGTACACCGTCATCCGCTGCGCATCGCTCTCGTCCCTCATCCCTCCGCCTCTGTCCTGCCTCCCTCTTCCTTCTTCCCTCTTCCTTCTTCCCTCTGACGTCTGATCTTCGACCTCTGACCTCTGTCTCTTATAGCCGAGCGGCACCGTCGAGATGTTGCCGGTCGCCCCTTCGGGCAGCAGGCCTGCGAGCACAGCGGCGAGCCGCGCCGTGTAGGTCAGCCGTTCGGGCGTGGCCCAATCGGGCTGGTAAACCGCCATCTTGACCGCTGTTTGGTGAAACGTGCCGTAGGGGAAGCCGTTGATGCCGGTAACGAAAAGCGCGTGTTGCCGGAGCTGCGCCGCAAAGGCGTCGAGCACGGCACGGTCAGAGGTGAGTTCTTCGGTGGCTGCAGCGGAGAGGCGCAGCCCGAGCGGATACGGGGCATCCGGACAAACGCGCGCCTTGACTGCCCGTGTGTGGCACTCGATCACGTCGCGGACCTCGGCGAGGCTTTCGCCGGGATGGATGTTGAGACAGTATGGAATGGCTGACATCATGAGAACCCACTGGGTGATTTTTTCGAGAGTGACGATCCGCAAAATCCCATTTGCGCGACGCCGCACAAATCCCGATTTCAGGGTGCTCCATCTTATACCATTCGGCGCGGGCGCAGTCAGAATTAGTTTCGGGAATTTCCGCCGGCATCTTTTGGGTTGATGCTTCCGCGCCTCCCCGCTAAGCTAAGGGCATGAAAAATTTCCTACGGTTTGACAGTGTCGGCGGAGCCAGCGGCGACATGATTCTGTCGGCGTTGGCCGCTCTGGGCGCCGACATGCACATGATCGAGCAGACGATCAACGCGTTCTTCCCCGAGTCGCTGCACCTTCACGCTGAACCCGCAAGCGGCGCGGGCCTGAACGGCCTGCGCGTTTCGGTTCATGCCGAGCACCACCCGCATCATGATGACGCGTTCTGGCCTGACGCGGACAGCCACGCGCACGCCTGCGAACACGGCCACGGACAGGGGCATCACCATCACGACGAGGCGCAGGCCCATACGCCGACGCATGCCGCTCATGCCCATGACCACGCGCATCGCGGGCTGGCCGAAATCACCCGCCTGCTGGGCCGCGCCCCGTTGCCGGAGCGCGCGCGCGACCTCGCCCTCAACGTCTTTCAGTCGCTGGCGGAATCTGAGGCTGCCATCCACGGCAAAACGCCGGAGACCGTCCATTTCCATGAGGTCGGCGCCTGGGACTCGGTCGCCGATATCGTCGGCGCCTGCCTCGCGCTCGACCAGCTCGGCGTGAGCGGCGTCGCGTGCGGTCCGCTGCCCGCCGGCATCGGCACGATCCGCTGTGCGCATGGCGAGATGCCCAACCCGGCCCCCGCCACCCAGCACCTGCTGGCCGGCATGACGGTGACGCAGACCGACGAACCCTTTGAACTCGTCACGCCTACCGGCGCCGCGCTGCTGCGCGTTTGGACGCGCTCGCTCGAGCCCGTGCCGGCCACAACCACCGTGCTCCGCAGTGCATTCGGTTTCGGTGCGCGCGCGCTGAACAGCCGTCCGAATGTCCTGCGCGCCACCCTGCTCGCCGAAACGGCAGCCGATACGCCCGGTCCGCATGACCTGCTGGTGCTGGAGAGCAACCTCGACGACTGCAACCCCGAGTGGCTGGGCGCGCTGACGGCAGACCTGCTGGCGCGCGGCGCACGGGACGTTTGGTACACGCCGGCCGTGATGAAGAAGGGGCGCCCGGGTGCGGTGCTCAGCGTGCTGGCCGGCGCCGCGTGTGCCGACGCGCTGTGCGAATGGATCTTCCGGTCCACCACCACCTTCGGCATCCGTCGCCACGTTGTGCGGCGCGACGAACTGGCGCGCCGTTTCGAACAGGTCACGACCCCGTGGGGCCAGGTGACGGTCAAAATCGGCTCGTTGCAAGGCCGCCCGATCACCGCCTCGCCGGAACACGAGGCGTGTGCCGCGCTCGCGCGCGCACACCAGATTGCCCCGCGGCAGGTTTACGACGCGGCCAAGGCCGCCTGCGCCGTTGACACGCACGTTCATCCCTATCAAGCCGATTCAGCGACATGAGCATGCCCCGCCTCCATCGACACGCGCACAGCAAACACCGACGGGAGCGCCGCAGCACGAGCGCGGAGACCGTTCCCGACCGGTCGCGGTCCGATGCCAGCCGCCGGCCAGCCGACCGGCACGGCAGCGTCCGTCATCGGCGCGATACGCGTGTCGGGACCGCCAACGGACGGACCGCCTCGGTCCTGTGTCTCATGGCGGCTTTCTTGGCATTCATCACGACGGCCGTCACCGAACTGATTGCCCACACGCGGCAAGAGCCGACCAACCTGTTGTTGAGTCTTGTTGCCGGGCTGTTCGCACTGGCCGCCCTGGCGACCGGCGGGTATGCGCAAACCGTTCAATTGAGGTATTGGAGCCGGCGCGTGCGCAACCGGTTGCTGATCGGTTTGCCGGTCGGTCTGCTCACCTTGGGCACCGCCTCCATGAATGTGTACCGGCAGCAGGTGCCGGTCGAACATCCCGATGAGCCCGTTCTGTCCGCCGCGCTTGCCCCGGGCCTGGCCGGCGAGGACCGCTCGCTGTTCAAGCCGGGGTGGTATGGCGAAGGCCAGCAGGACGGCGTGTTGGCCGTCGTGACCTCGTATGAAGAAAATGCCGCCGAAGCGCGCGCGTTCAACCGGATCGTCACCGAGCCGGTCGCTTATGCCGTGCTGACCGTCATCAACCTCGGCAGCCCGCTGCCGGTGGTGCTGTCGCGCACGCGGGTGACCCTGCTGCTGGAGTCCGGCGAGGAGGTCCAGAGCCTGGAGGTCAAGCCGCTGATGCGCCTCGCCGCGTTGGACGACCGCATGCGGCAGCGGCTGGCCGAGCCGCGCACGGTCGTGCCGGGCGCGATGGCCGCCGATATCCCGGTCTGCCTGGACTCGCACTTCCGCTCGCAGCGGGTGCGGGCCGTCAAAGTCGCGCTCCAAGCCGGCGATCTGCTGGTCGCGGGACGCATGCTGACCGCCGAAGAGAAACGGGCTCTGATGGAACGATCGGCTTCCGGCAAAAACGCGGTCACCAACCTCTCTGCAGAGACCTGGTTCAAGGATCTGTAGCCCTTCTTGTTGCCGTTCCGTGGCGGAAACCGTATAATGACGCGTATGAAAAGGTTGCATATCTTGACAATCGCCTGCTGCTTGGGGGGACTCGCCGCGCAGGCCCGGGGCGTCAAAATCTGTTTCGAGGCCGAAGCGGCGACAACCGTGGAGGCCCCGATGACGGTGGTCTCGAACGGCATCGCAGGCGCTTCCGGTCCGTATCTCGAGATTCCTGAAGGGGCCGGCAACCCGCCCAAGGTCGAAGCCGGCAAGGCGGTTTTCACCGTTGACGTGCCGGAGGGCGGCACGTTCACGCTCTGGTGCCGCGTGTGGTGGGAGGGCGAGTGCAGCAACTCCTTCACGGTTAAGATCGATGACCAGCCCGCCTTTCTGTTCGGTGAAGACGCCACCTACAAGGCCTGGCATTGGGTCAAATACCCGGTGGCGCGCACCACGCCGCCGCTCAAGCTCACCAAGGGCCCGCACACGCTCGCCTTCCACAACCGGGAGGACGGCGTGCGGCTCGACCAGGTGCTGCTCAGCGCGGACAGACGTTTCGTGCCGGTCGAGATTGAGACCCCGGGAATTCGCCCATGAAGGCTGAGCGCCTCCATGTCAGTCTGCAAACGGCTTTTCGGTGGGGAGCGCTGCTGACCCTCTGCGCGGCGCCCACCCAGTGGACGCTGATCGACAATCCGCGCCTGGGCCCGGCCGACCTGCTGCTGGCGGCGACCGCCGGCGTGTGGGGGCTCGACATCCTGTTGACGCGCGGCTGGCGCCGGCTTTGGGCGGCGCGGCCGCATTGGACGCATCTGCTTTTTACCGTCTGCGTCGGCGCGGCCGCCTGCGTGGCGGTCGACCGCGGCGAGGCGTTCAAAGAGCTGGTGCAGATCATCGAGTATTTCCTCGTGGGCACCATGGTTTTCACCGCCTTCCTGCGCGAGCGTGACGGCGCGGCGGGGATGGGATCGCGCCGCGCCGCACTGCCGCTCTTCCCGGCACTGGGCGCGGTGACTGCGGCGGTGCTGGCGTTGGCCGCGCTGCAGTACATCGCGCCGGAGGGGCAGCGTTCGATCGCCCGGTTCGCCGAGCCAAAAACGCTGGACGTGATCGTGAACGTGTTGGGCGGTTGGCAGAGTCCGTTGCTGGTCGGCGGGACCTTCGGCAACCGCAACGTGCTGGGCGGCTTTCTGGCGCTGGCGCTGCCGTTGTGCTGCGCGGGCGCACTCCGTCCGGTTCCTGTCCTCGCGCGTATGCGGATCGGTCCGTGCGGCTTCCTCACCTCCACGACTGTCCTGTTGCTGGCGGGCATCGGACTGCGTCCTCTCAACGCGAAACGGCTAGGCCGCGCGGCCTGCGCCGCGCTGCTGTTGGCGGGGCTGGCTTTGAACCTCTCCGGCGCCTCCTACTGGGCCGTCGTCGTCGCCATCGCCGCGATGGCCGCGGCGCGCGGCGCGAAAGTCTTCATCCCCGTCGCGCTGGCGCTCGTTCTGTGGCAGGCGTGCGTCCTGCCGCGCCTGCCGCGCGAGAATGATCTGTGCCACTTCGAGTCGGTCGCCCTCTACGACAGCGCGGGGCAGCCTGCCCGCCGCTACCCCGAGTGGCAGGCGGCCGCCAGCATGATCCTCACCCACCCTTGGTTGGGTGTGGGCCCCGGCAACTATCAGCGTCAGGTGGGCCCCTTCTACGGACAGGTGCCGAACGCCACCGGGCCGGCGGAGCCGGACATCCAGAATCTCTATCTCGTGCTGGGCGCGACCTGCGGCCTGCCGGCGTTGCTGGCCTTCTGGGCGCTGCTGGCCACCGCCGCCGCTGCGGCGCACCGGACCGGGCGGCCGGGCGCGGCCGCGGCGCTGGCGGCTTTTGCCGTCGCTGCCGTGTGGCATCCGCTGCTGGTGCGCGGGCTCGGCCTGCCGCTCGTCTTTGTGCTCGCCCTGGCCCGCCATCCGTTACAGGAGAAGGCATCCGATGGACCCGACCCCGTCTGAAGCTCCGAAAATTTTTGAACTGCCCGTGCACAAAGTGCGCACGCGGCTGCTGCGCCTGCTGGTGCGTCTGATCAAGCGCCCGGTCGAGAGCCTCAGCGGCCTGCGCGGCTGCGACCGCATCTACGCGCGCGCCTGGAAGATGCCCCAAGAGATCCCTTTCAGCGACCGCGCGCTGCAATCGACCGGGGTGCGTGTCGACTTCACCGAGGAAGAGCTGCGGCGCGTGCCGAAAGAGGGCCCCGTGGTCGTGGTGGCCAACCACCCCTTCGGCGGCATCGAAGGCGTGATCCTGCTCTCGCTGCTGCGCCGCGTGCGTCCCGACATCAAGGCGATGGCCAACTTTCTGCTGGGCGCGATTCCCGAAATGCGGGACGACTTCATCTTTGTCGATCCGTTCGCCTCGAAGAACGCGGCCAAAGCCAACCTGCGCCCGATCAAAGAGAGCCTGACCTGGCTGAAGGAGGGTCACCTCCTGATCGTTTTCCCGGCCGGCGAGGTCTCCAGCTTCGACCGCCGCTCGCTGCGGGTGCGCGATCCGGCCTGGAGCGCCAGCATCGCCGCGCTGGTGCGCAAGACCAACGCTTCGGTCGTGCCGATGTACTTCCCCGGTCACAACGGCGTGTTCTTCAATCTGATCGGCCTCATCCATCCGCGCTTTCGGACCCTGCTGCTGCCGCGCTACATTGCAAACAAGAAGGGGCGCACGCTCACCCTGCGCATCGGCACCGCGCTCACGACCAAGGCTTTAGAGCCGTTCTCCATGGATGACGTGCAGCTCATCAAGTACATGCGTTTCCGCTCCTACCTGCTGGCCGAGCGCGAGACCCACCGCACGCGCCGTTTCATCACGCTCCACCCGCCGATGATGCCGCCCGACCCGATTATCGCGCCGGTGCCGTCCGACGTGCTGACCGCAGAGATCGCGCGCCTACCCGAGGCCTGTCGGCTGATCGCCGCCGGCGACCTCGCGGTTTACATCGCGGCTGCAGACCAGATTCCCGCGTGCCTGCGCGAGATCGGACGTCTGCGCGAGACCACCTTCCGCGCCGTGGGCGAGGGCACCGGCAACGCGATCGACCTCGACGCCTTCGACGATTACTACAACCACCTCTTCATGTGGAACACCGCCCGCCAGGAGATCGTCGGCTCGTACCGTCTCGGCCTGACCGACAAGATTCTGGCCGAGCACGGCGTCAAAGGCCTCTACACCCGCACGCTCTTCAAGTTCGACGACCGGCTGATGTCGCAGATCCCGCCGGCCATCGAGATGGGGCGCTCCTTCATCCGCGCCGAATACCAGAAGGCCTACACCTCGCTCTTTCTGCTTTGGAAAGGCATCTCGGCCTTCATCGGACGCAACCCGCATTACCGCGTGCTTTTCGGCCCGGTCAGCATCACCAATGAATACCGCGAGGCCTCGCGCTGCATGATCCTCGCCTCGATGCGCCAGACCTGCATGGCGGACGATCTCGCGCATCTGGTCAAGCCCAAGTTCCCGCCCAAGCCGCCGCAGCGTTCGGAGTGGTGCCTCAAGGAGTACACCGAGTATCTCAACGACATCGACCAGGTGGCCGGCTATGTCGCGGAGATCGAGCCCGACGGCAAAGACATCCCGGTGCTGCTGCGCCAGTATCTGAAGCTCAGCGGGCGACTGCTCGCCTTCAATGTCGATCCGGATTTCAGTTCAGTGGTGGACGGCCTGATCATGGTGGACCTGTCGCAGTCCAGCCCCAAGACCCTGCGCCGCTACATGGGCAACGAGGTTGCGGAGGCCTATTTCAAGGTTCACGGCATCACTGAGACGATGTGAACGCGGCGGCCGCATCACGGTCTGTGCGCGCGTGTTGACCCCAAACGAAAACAAGGAGAGAGGACATGACCCTGCACCGTATCTGGATTCCCCTGTGTTCTGGATTGATACTGGCGGGCGCGGTCCGCGCGCAGCAGCCGGTGTCGCTGTTCGACGGCCAAACGCTCAAGGGCTGGAAGGCGATCACCTGCGAGGCCGAGGTCGTGGACGGCGCCATCCTGATTAAGTCGGGCAATGGCATCCTGCTCGCCGAGAAACAGTATGGTGACTTTGTCTTTGAGTGCGACTGGAAAGCGCTTAACACCAACATGTGGGACTCGGGCATCTACTTCCGCGCCGGCATGCCGGTCAGCGAAAAATTCCCCTGGCCCAAACAGCACCAGATCAACCTGCGCCGCGGCCAAGAGGGTGCCATCGGCGGCGCCGACCGCGAGAAGGCCGCCAGCCTTTTCAAAAAAGGCGAATGGAATCACTTCAAGCTCACCGTGAAAGGCGCGACCGCCCAATTGGAATTCAACGGCGAGAAGGCCTGGACGCGCGATGGCATCGAGCCGGCTAAGGGCAACCTCTGCCTGCAGGCCGAGGTGCCGGGCGGCGGCCAGTTCCTGTTCAAGAACCTCACGATTGTCGAACTCGACGCGCCTGCGCCCTAAGCGCGGCCGTTCATGCGGAAAGAAGGATGCCGGCACACCGGAGGGGCAGATGGTGCAACAGGTGAAGTGGATCAACTGGCAGCGGCCGATGCGGCACGTGCTCTACGCCTGCGCGCCGCTGCTGGCTTTTGCGGTCGCGCTCTTCGGCTGGCGCGTCGCGGCGCTGGCCCTGACGGTCAGCGCCGCCGCGTACCTCGCCGAGGCGGCCTTCACCCGGCCGCGCCGCGAGCCGGTCTCTTCGGCGGTCTTCGTCTCGGCCCTGCTCTACACCTTCTCCCTGCCGCCCGCGCTGCCTTTCTGGATGGCGGTCGTCGGTATCATCTTCGGCATCGTCTTCGGCAAAATGGTCTACGGCGGCTTCGGACGCAACGTCTTCAATCCCGCGCTCACCGGCCGCGCCTTCATCTATGTCAGCTTCGGCAACGCGATGACGGCGCAGTGGAGCGAGCCCTTCCACCCCTTCCCCGCCGGCCTGCTGCGCTGGGGCTGGAGCGCGGCCTCCGCGCCGCCGGACGCGCTCACCAGCGCCACGCCGGGCCCGCTGCTCAAGCTTTCCGAGGCGGCCTTGGCCGAGCGCGGCATCGCCAGCCTACCTTCGCTCTGGGACCTCTTCAGCGGGATCTGCCCGGGTGTGATCGGCGGCACCAGCGCCGCGCTCACGATCCTGTGCGGCCTCTACATCGTCTGGAAAAAGGCCGCCAACTACCGCATCGTCGCCGCAGGCTTTCTCGGTTTCTTCGCCGTGCAGACGCTCTTCTGGCTGCTGAATATCGGCGGCGGCACCGACCCGCTGAGCGCCGCGATGGCCGGCAGCCTGGTGATCGGCCTCTTTTTCTACGCGACCGACCCGGTGTCCGCCTCGCAGACGGACCCCGGACGCTGGGTCTACGGCGCCTTCATCGGCGTGATGTCGAGCCTGATCGCCTCCTTCTCGGCCTGGCCCGCGGGCACCATGTTCGCGATCCTGCTGGCCAACATGTTTGCGCCGATCATGGACATCGGCATCAAGGCGCTGCAAGCCGCGCGGCAGCGGAGGGCCGCCCCATGACCCCCGCCGTCAAAGAAGGCGCGCGCGCCGTCGGCTTCATGGCCGCGCTTTCGGTTGTGTTGATCACCTGTGTCGCCGCGCTCTCGCTGGCCACGGCGGAACGGGTCGCGCGCAACGCCGACCTCTTCCTGCAGCAGGCGGTGATGGAGGTCGCCGGCCAGCCCGTTCCGGCCGATCCGGCGGCGGTCGCCGCGTGGTACGCCGGCGCGGTGACGGAAGATCCGGCGACGCCCGGCCGCTTCCTGGTGCGCGACGCGCCCGGCGGCGCGGTGCGCACCGTGGTCTACCGCCGACAGGCGCGCGGGCTCTGGGGCCTGATCACCGCTGTGGTCGGCGTCAACCCCGCGACCGGCGCCTTCCGGCAACTCCGCATCCTGGACCAGAACGAAACGCCCGGCCTCGGCGCACGCATCACCGAGCCGTGGTTTCTGGCGCAGTCCGACGGACGGCGCGGCCCCTTCCGGCTGGTCCCGGAGGGCACGCGCTCGACACGGACGGATGAACTGGATGCCATCACCGGCGCGACCGTCACCTCGGCCGCGATCCGCGACATGCTGAATGGCGTGGTCCGCGATCTGCCGCGGCCCGCAGAGGAGCCTGCCCCATGATGACGACCAAACAGTGGAGCCTCTTCAAAGAGAACCTCGGCACGCAGAACCCCGTCTTCGTGCAGGTGCTCGGCATCTGCTCGACGCTGGCCGTCACCAACGTGCTCAAAAACACGCTGGTCATGTGCCTCGGGCTGATCTTCGTGACCGCGCTCTCGAACCTGACCCTCTCGCTGTTGCGCACGTGGATCCCGCCGCGCATCCGCATGATGGTGGAGGTGCTGGTCATCGCCTGCCTGGTGATGCTGGTCGATATCTACCTCAAAGCTTATGCACCGGCCATCTCGCGCCAGCTCGGCCCCTACGTCGGCCTGATCATCACCAACTGCATCATCATGGGGCGCGCCGAGGCGGTGGCGCTCACCTCTCCGCCCAAAACCGCGCTGATCGACGGCCTCTCCTCCGGCATCGGCTACGCCTACGTGCTGCTGATCATCGCGGCCGTGCGCGAACTGCTCGGCACCGGCGGTATCTGGGGCGTGTCGTTGCTGGGCAGCGGCTGGCAGAACTGGACCATCATGGTGATGGCGCCCGGCGGCTTCTTTGTGCTGGCGCTCTTCATCTGGATCGTCAAAGGGTGGATCATGAATCCCGCCCGGAAAGCGT
>Ga0172377_10006998_pt1 | contig 11621 bp, 6 predicted proteins | sample Pumphouse3metaG_FD_119749 | JGI IMG/M metagenome (GOLD analysis project Ga0172377, IMG submission 119749) | Leachate microbial communities from a municipal landfill in Southern Ontario, Canada - Pumphouse #3 metaG | ecosystem: Engineered > Solid waste > Landfill > Unclassified | place: Canada... | reverse complement strand
TTCAAATTTACTTTGGGAGATTTTTGTTCCGTATGATTCTTCTTTGACAATATGAAAAGAATTACACATATACAACACCCAACAATAATCAGGATGATTTTATTTTTCGAGTTTATTCGATTTGTTTAATATTGAAAGTTATGTTGAATTGTGGTTCATTATTGTTTGAATGAAAATGGTAATCATACAAAAGACTGATATCTTCGAGACATCAATCTTCTTATGAAGTTATGAATTTGTTATTCGATTTTTTCTTTTTTTCCTCCAATAACGTATGAAGAAAATTATTCCTGTTGCCAGCAGGATGACCGCCCAAAGATTTGCCAGCATCACGACGAATGTAAGAAGAGTTTCCCATCCGTTCGAGAACCCATTGCCTATACGATTCCAAAAATTATAATCAGGATTTGATTCGTAAAACGTTACGTTAAGCGTACTATAATCAACCTGGCCATTCAAGTATCTAAACCTCCCTTCGGTTGACTCAATGTCTTCACGGAGCTTTCCCATTTGTTCTTCAATTTTGAGAATCTCTTCTACTTTGGTTGCTTTCTGAAGGAGTTGAATATAACGTGCTTCCAGCTCTTTTTTGGTTTTGAGACGTTTATCAAGATCAATATATTCTTCTGTTACGTCTGACAGTCTTACTTCGCGTGAGTCTATTTTTGTAGCTTGTTCAGCCACATTATTAATGAGTGTATCAAAACTACTAGAAGGAATACGTATAGTCAACGTATTTGATTTGCGTTCATCGTAAGTGGAAATCTCATCGCTTTCAATGTAGCCTTTTAATGCTTTGACCTGTTTCTGTATAGCTGACTTAGTCTTTACAATATCCTTTGTCTCAAAATTGATATCACCTGTCTTTGTGATTTTTCGATCGTATTCACTGGCTTGTTTGTCTTCTAGTTTTGCTTCTTTCTTTGCATCTGCTTGAGGAGTTTTCAACTCTGATAGTTCAGTAACCTCGTCCATGGCAACAGAGCTTTCATTGGCCTTATTACCGCATGACCAAAAAAAAGATAGGGATAAGACCAAAAGTAGTAGTGTGACTTTTTTCATGTGTAAGAAGATTATATGTTTCTTCTGCAAATATAAATATTTTGGCGATAGGGTGCAAGGGAAAGACATTAAATTAAATTTACTTTACCACTACTATCCATGTGATTAAGATAACTTAATGAATTTAGGATAAAAAGAAGGGCTGTTGCGAAAGGATACTAACGGCACTGCGATTGAGTACTAATCGGCACGCGATAAGTGCCGAAACGCAACGCGTTTAGTATCGAATCGCAGTGCCATTAGATACTAATCGCAACTCCAAAGATGCCTTTTCGCAAGTCCCTGTGCTTTAGGATATGTCCTGATATCCTGAAGTTCGGCCTTTTACTGAAGTATATACATAGTTTACCGGACACTAATATAATAAAATATAGGAATGGGGTCAGCCTATGCCATAACCCTTGCGGCGGTCAAGACGGTGCAAGGAGAGGGCGACAAGGATGGTCAACGCGCCAAAGCAAGCAAAGATAAGCATGGGTGTAAGGAAGGCGGTAGCAGGATCAACGGATTGTGTCGTGTCTGTGGCCTGCAATGTGGCGCGATCGAGCAGACTACCAATAAGGATAGGTATCATGGCTCGTCCCATGTTTTGTAGCCAAAATATGCTGGCGTAGGCGGTACCAAGACGCACCTGTGGGATAATCTTCGGCACGCTCGGCCACAAGGCACTAGGCAACAACGAGAAGGCGATGCTGAAGAGAATCATGGCCACCACGGGGAACCATGGGCCAAGATGGATGGGTAAGGCAAAGAGCAGATGGACGGCGGTGAGCAATGCAGCACCTGCGAGAATGAACGCGGTGCCACGACGCAGGCGATCGTAGAGATGCCCGAAGATGGGCGTAAGGAGGATAGCGCCAAAGGGAACAATGGCCACGATGGTGCCGGCAATGTCATCGGCCACGCCGTATTTGGTAACCATCATGCGGGCGGCAAACTTGAGAAAGGGATTGACGGCACTATAAAAGAAGAGACAGATGAGGGTGAGATGCCAGAAGCCAGCATCGCCCAAAATCTTTTTGAGATCGCCAAAGTGAAATTTCTCTGACTCGTCTGTAGCCTCAGCCTCTACCTGTTGGTCTAGTTTACGGTCGAAAATGCTATAGACCAAGAAGCCGATCAATCCGATGACGAGAAGCAAGACACCCAGCATAACACTGGCTGATGGCGTGCCGAAGTGCTGCGCAAAAGGCTTGCTGATAGCCAAGGCCGATGCCGTACCAAGACGCGCCATAGCCACCTGTATGCCCATGGCGAGCGCAAGCTCATGCCCTGTGAACCATTTGACCATGCACTTGGAGACTGTGAAACCTGTCACCTCGCTCCCCACGCCGAATATAGAGAACCCAAAGGCAGCCAGCATGACCTGATGCTTGACCGGTCCATCGAGTCCGAAGAAGGGGAGATGAACGACGGTAGTGGCGTCGGGCGATACCCATTGCAGTGCGGCAAACTTGACGAACGCACCCAAGACCATGAGTGTCGTGGCAGTTGTGCCGGTGATGCGGATGCCGAGACGATCGAGCGCCATGCCTCCCACAAACATCATGAGCAGATAGACGTTGAGGAACGCATACGATCCGCTGAAGAAGCCATACTCCGAACTGGTCCACCCGAGGTCGTTTTCGAGCATCGTCTCCAGTGGCGACATCACGTCATAGACGAAATATCCCGTCATCATGGCGAAAGCGACGAGGAACAATGTTATCCAACGAAGTGTTCGGTTATCGGAGAGAATCTTCATAAAATGAAAAGATTAAAAGATGAAAGAATGAAAAAATTATGGGCAGCCAGATAGATTTTGATTTGATGGCCTTTACCCTCTAAAGGCAAAGATAGCAGAAAGATAGGATAATAGAAAATGAAAAGATGAAAACATGAAAAGATGAAAAAATGAGTGCAGACAGATAGAGAATGAACCGAAGTCAGCTACCCTCAGAAAAGAAGAAAGAATGAAAAGATAAAAGGATTATTCTAATTAAGGAGAATTCGCCATGTTTAGAATTGGGGTTATTTAATGACTCCCACGCATTGAAAAAGAAAAGATGAAAATATCACCGCCTGAGCAAGCAATATTTTCATCTTTTCATTCTTTCATTTTTTCATTTTTTATTTGATGTTCGGTTCTTCCAAACCGAGGCCTTTCTTCTTATCAACGACCTTCAGAATCAATCCTATGATCAGGGCTGCAAGGCCGAGACTTGCCAACATCACCAGCGGAGCAGTGTAGTTGAGCTTCGTAGCTTCGGTGACGCCAGGATTAGTCTTGTCGAGCACCTTACCGATGAGCAATGGGAAGAGCCACAACCCGATGTTCTGAATCCAGAAAATCAGAGCGTAGGCAGAACCGATGATCTTTGCATCCACCAGCTTAGGCACGCTAGGCCAAAGCGATGCGGGTACCAAAGAGAAGGAAGCGCCAAGCACTAGGATAGTGAGATAAGCCACAATGACACCACCAACGAGGTTTCCCTGGAATGTCGGAAGTACGAATGCAAATGTGAGGTGGCACAAGATAAGGAGCAATGAGCCCAAGACAAGCATGGAAGCAGCCTTACCCTTATGGTCGACATAGTTGCCAAGAATTGGCGTAATGCCCACGGCCAAGAGTGGGAACACAGCAAAGATAGACTCAGCAGACTGACGCATATAGCCCATGTAGCAATAAACCACAAGCGCAACGACAGAGATGGTGAGCATCAGGTATTTCATCGACTTTCTCTTCATGAAGTTGAACATGAAGGCCGTGACAGCTACGACGAGCATAATGGCATATTGCACGATGGTCACACTAGACGAAGCCCAGAACGAGCCCTCTTCCACACCTTTGAAGGTAAGGTTGCACTGGAGCATGTTTACCGCATACTTCTGGAATGGGAAGATAGCCGAATAGTAGAGCACACATAGTAATGCCACGAGCCAGAAGCCCAGGCTGGATAGAATTTGGCCAAGGTCCTTGATCCTGAAGGGATCGTCCTTCTCCTCGGCCTCGCCTGTCTGTGCATCCAATTTCTTATCCATGAAGAAGTAAACAATGAACATCATCAAGGCGATACAAAGGAGTACGACACCGAAAGCAACCGAACGAGACACATCGATGGTGCCGCCAAACTTGGCAAAGAACGGTGAGAAAATCATGCAGGTTGCCACGCCGAGACGAGCCAAAGCCATCTCAGAGCCCATGGCAAGCGCCATTTCGCGACCCTTGAACCACTTCACGATACCACGGCTCACCGTGATACCAGCCATCTCTGCACCGCATCCGAAGATCATAAAGCCACAAGCAGCGACCTTGGCAGAGGCAGGCATGCCCTCGTAGAATGGAGAAACGCCCAACTGTTCAAATACAGGGATGTGGTTAAGGTTGTTGGTAAACCACACCTCTACTCCACTTCCTATGAAGTTTTCACTGATGGCATAGTACTTGATCAATGCTCCGACGAGCATCACGGCTCCCGAAAGTATGGCCGTGAAGCGCACGCCCATCTTGTCGAGGATGATACCCGCAAAGATGAGAAAGAACACGAATACGTTGAGGAAGGTCTCTGAGCCCTGCATTGTGCCAAAGGCGGTGGAGTCCCAACCCCTTGTTGTGAGCATCAGATCCTTGATGGGGGACAGGATGTCCATAAAGATGTAGGCACAGAACATGGCCAAAGCCAACAGCAACAGTGCTGTCCATCTTACCCCAGCGGAATCTCTTAGGGTCTTTTCAATTTGTTGAGTCATAATATTATTTATCGATTTTCTTACTCTAAATGTTTTCCCTGTTCCTTAGTTAGCCTTCAGCCAACGATCCAACCAGTTGAAATAGGTGCGCTGCCAGAGCACGCCGTTCTGTGGTTTGAGCACCCAGTGATTCTCGTCGGGGAAGAGAAGGAGCTCTGCGGGGATGCCCCTCATGCGTGCGGCATTGAATGCTCCGAAGCCCTGATTGGCATTGATGCGATAGTCTTTCTCACCATGGATGCAGAGGATTGGGGTGTCCCACTTGTCCACTGCAAGGTGGGGACTGTTGGCATAGGTGCGACGAGCAGCCTCGGTCTGGTCCTTATTCCAATAGGCATCGTCATATTCCCAGTTGGAGAACCATGCCTCCTCGGTATCGGTGTACATCGACTCAAGGTTGAAAGCACCGTCATGAGCAATAAAGCACTTGAATCTGCCATCGTGATGTCCAGCCAGATAGTAGGCGGAGAAGCCACCGAAGGAAGCTCCCACACATCCTAGGCGATCCTTGTCAACATAGGGAAGTTCGTTAGCTGCATCGTCGATAGCCGACAGAAGGTCTTTCATGGGCTGACCTGTCCAGTCCTGGCTCACTGCCTCGTTCCACTCACTGCCAAAGCCTGGGAGACCTCTGCGGTTAGGTGCAACCACGACATAGCCATTGGCTGCCATGATATACATGTTCCATCTGTAGCTCCAGAACTGGCTAACGGGAGTTTGCGGACCACCCTCGCAGAAGAGGAGAGTGGGATATTTCTTGTTGGCATCGAAATGAGGTGGCAAAATGATCCACTCCAACTCTTGCTTGCCATCGGTCGTCTTCACCCAACGCTGCTGAACAGAAGGCTTAGCCAACTGGTCAAGGATGTGCTTGTTTTCCCCGGTAATCTGAGCAACGGCGGAGCGTTTCTCCTTTTTATTGACGGTGAGCAAATAGAGATCATCAGGTGCTAGATAGGAATGACGGGAAACGAGAAGTTGCTTGCCATTGGCCAAAGCCTGCAGAGAGCCGTAGTCATACCAGCCGTCCGTGAGTTGCATCACCTCGCCTTTGAGGTTTGTCTGATATACCATTCCAACGGCATTCCAAACGCCAAGGAAGAAGAGGGTCTTGGAATCATTGCTCCAACAGAAACCATCGACATTGCTATCGAATCTCTCTGTCACATAAGTCTTGGTGCCATCGGACAAGCGATAGACGCAAAGGCGGTTGCGATCGCTCTCATAGCCGTTGCGTGCCATGCTCTGCCAAGCCACATATTGACCATCGGGCGAGAACTGTGGGTTCTGGTCATAACCAACGTTGAGGTCGCCCTGCTGATGATTGACGGCCTGATTGCGCATGCTCTTTGTGGGGTCAATCTTCGGCTCCACATAGCCCTCTGGCTTGCAAAGGTTGCGAGTCTGGCGAGTCTCGATATTATATAGGTAGATGTCGGCATCGGTAGAGATGGCATAGTCAACGCCAGTCTTCTTCCGACAAGTATAGGCTATCTGCTTGGAGTCTCTGCTCCAGTCGAGCTGTTCGATGCCACCGAATGGTGCCATAGGACTCTCGTAGGGTTCACCGGCAAGGACATCAACACCCTCATCAATTGTGTTGCCATTCACTTCAGCGACGAAAGGATGAGGTATTGACTCCACGTAGTGGTCCCAGTGACGATAGTTCATATCGGTAATGAGTCTTCCGGAGGCCTTGGGGAGGTCGTCAGGGTTCTTCTTGATGATATCATTGTAAGGCAGACTTTTGATGAGAATCACCTTGGAGCCATCGGGAGAAAACTTGAAACCCTCGATATCAATGCCGGAATTGGTGAGCTTCACGCGGCCGGTACCGTCGGGATTCATCTTCCACAACTGTCCCTCGCGCAGGAAAGCAATGCGCTGTCCGCCCTCTATCCATGCTGCGTCGGTCTCGCTCTTGGCATCAGTGGTCAGCGGCCGGGGCTTTGCCATGTTCTTCTCGGCCTTGGTAGGCTGGATGAAGAGCATGGTGTGGCTAGCATTTTGCTTCACACTATAGTATGAAACTTGATACACCACCTGTTTGCCATCAGGCGAAGCCTGTGCCGGTCCGATGCGTCCCATAGCCCAAAGAGCCTCTGGAGTCATCAAATCTGAGGTGAGTTGAATGTTGCTTTTCTGAATCATCGTCTGTGCGTTCATTTGGCCAGAGCCCATAAGCAGAGCGCCAAGTGCCAATGCAATTGCTTTGTTCATAGTCATCATTGTCTAAGATAATAAGATGTCCACTTTTTATGTAAAAAGGCGGAAGCCTTAGGATGGACTCCTCAGGCTTCCGGCACAATGTCGTTGGGACTATTTCTTCTTGAAATTGCTGCCCTGCTGACGGCGCTTCTGATCATCCATCTGCTGCTGTTGCATTTGCTGGAGTGACTGCATGCGTGCCATCATACCCTTCATCTTTTGAGGATTGTTCTGGTTATCCTTATAACGTGACTCAAGGACAGCAAGGAGTTTCTCGTCGTTGGTCGTCTTGCGCAAGATAAACATGATGGCTGCGGAGAGAATCAAAGACACGAAATAGTAGAAGTTCAAACCTGAAGAGTAGTCGTTGAACATAAAGAAGAACATCAGTGGCATGAGGTACATCATCCATTGCATCATCTTCATCTGCTCTGCCTGCTGACCAACCATCTGGTCTTTCTGCATCTGCATGGTGAACCATGTATAGATAACTTGAGCGCCCACGAACAAGATACAGGTCAGAGAGAGGTGATCTCCCAGGAGCCATATATCGTGATTCCAGGTGATAATCGGATCATAGGTGGAGAGGTCCTTCATCCATAAGAAACTCTGGCCACGAAGCTGAATGGCGTTCGGCACAAAGTTGAACATGGCAATCCAGATAGGCATCTGTATGAACATAGGTAGACAGCCGGACAAAGGCGACACACCATACTTGCTATATTCGGCCATCATCGCCTGTTGCTTTTGCATCTGGTCCTCCGGCTTGTCAAATTGCTTGGTGGCTGCGTCGAGCTTCGGTTTCAAGACGCGCATCTTGGCGGAGCTCATATAGCTCTTCTTCACCATAGGATAGGTGATGAACTTGAGTAGGATGGTGATGAGGATGAGCACCACACCCATGGGGAACCACTTGCTCAACCAGTCGAACACATAGATGGTGAACCAGCGGTTGATGATGCGGAACAATGGCCAGCCAAGGTAAACGAGGCGCTCCATCTGAAGTTCTTTACCAAACTTGCTTTCCTTCTGCACCTTCTGCAACAAGCGGAAGTCATTGGGTCCATAATAGAACTCAAACTCCGTGGGCTTTTGGCCGGTCGGATCGAAGACGGTCTTCATCTTGGCTTCGTAAGTCTTCAGATAGCCCTCGCCCTTCTTATGGGGAATGGAAGTCATGAGAGTGCCCTCGCCTAAGTCGTTCTTTGCAATCATCACGGCAGAGAAGAACTGGTTCTTGAATGCGACCCAGTCTATTTTTTCCTTCACTTCCTCGTCGATTTTCTCTGATGTCTCACTCAGTTTGTCAGTACCACCTTCCACGTCATGATAGGTGAGTGTGGCATAGCGGTTCTCAAAGGTGAAACCTTTCTCCTGTTGGCGTGCCTTTCCCTTCCAGTCAATGGCAATGTTGTGGCTGTTCGGAGCAAATAGTCCGGCCATTCCCTCAACGTGCAACTTTGAATGAAGCATATAGTCGCTGCCCAACGTATAGGTCATGACGATGGCCTTTCCGGGTCCTGCCTCAGCAGTAAAGGTAACGGTTGAGTCGGTGACATTAGACGGTTGGAAATAAAGATCAGCCGTAGAGATGTTGGCTTCCTTGGCGACAAACGTATAGTTCAGGCTTTGGTCGGCTCCCTGGAAGAGCGTCACATTGTTTCCTTCGGTAATGTTGTCCTGGTAATTCTTGATGACAGCCTTAGTAACAGTGGCACCCTTTGTCGACATGGTGAGCTCCACCTTGCTGTTTTTAAGTGTCACATCCTGTGCCGTACCAACAAGAGCTTTGTGGAAAAGGGCAGTGGTGTCCTGTTGCACTTCCTGCTTTACAGCCGCTTGCTTCTTGAAGCCGGCGGCCTTCTGAGCCTTCTCGGCCTGGGCACGTTGGGCTTGTGCCGTAGAATCCTTGACGAACTTTGCCCGTTGCTCCTCTTTGGACGGCATGGAATACCAGCTGAAACCAATAAGGACAGCAGCAATCAGAACGAATCCGATAATTGAGTTTTTATCCATAAATGTGTTATGTGAGGTTGGCCTATTTGCTGGTTACCTCAGTGACGTTATTTTTCTTGTTTTCAATGGCGGCCTTGACGAAGTCCACAAACAATGGGTGGGGCTTCAATACCGTACTTTGATATTCTGGGTGGAACTGTGTTCCAATAAACCATTTGAGTGTGGGGATCTCAACGATCTCCACGAGGTCGCTTTCTGGATTGCGACCAACGGCCAACATGCCATTACGTTCAAACTCTTTCAAATATTCATTGTTGAACTCATAACGATGACGATGGCGCTCCTGGATGTGCTCCTGCTTGTAAATGTTGAGCACGCGGGAGTCTTGCCTCAATACGCATTCAAAGGCGCCAAGCCGCATCGTACCACCCATATTGGTGATGTTCTTCTGCTCCTCCATAATGTCGATGACATTGTGAGAAGTCTTCTCGTTGAGCTCACGTGTATTGGCATCGACATAACCCAGAATGTTTCTGGCAAACTCGACAACCATCATCTGCATACCGAAACAGATACCGAAAGTCGGAATATCCTGTGTACGAGTGTAGTGTACGGCAATGACCTTACCCTCCGAACCGCGCTCACCAAAGCCCGGGCCGATCACGATGCCATCCTGCCCCTTCAGCTTCTCTGCCACATTTTCCTCGGTGATATACTCCGAATTGATAAATGTGATGACTGTCTTATGGTCATTATAGGTGCCGGCCTGTGTCAGGCTCTCGCGGATACTCTTATAAGCGTCCTGAAGATCGTACTTTCCTACCAGTCCGATATGCACTTCGTCCTTGGCATTCTTGCGACGCTCGAGGAAGGTGCGCCATGGACCAAGTGCAGGCTTCTCGCCGACAGGCTCACCCACTTTTTTCAGAATGGCCTCGTCAAGACCTTGGTTCAGCATATTGACAGGAACCTCATAGATACTTGGCAGGTCCTCACTCTGTACGACACAGTCGAAGTCTACGTTACAGAATGCAGCGACTTTCTTGCGAATATCTTCTGGCAAGTGCTTCTCGGTACGGAGCACCAGGACGTCCGGCTGGATACCGACGCTCTGCAATTCCTTCACGGAGTGCTGAGTTGGCTTGGTCTTCAACTCACCGGCAGCCTTCAGATAGGGCACATAGGTAAGGTGCACGCATACGGCACGACGACCCAATTCCCATTTCAGCTGACGGATGGCCTCCATGTATGGGGCACTCTCGATGTCGCCGATAGTACCGCCAATCTCAGTGATGACAAAGTCGAAATGATACTTCTGACCGAGAAGCTTCACATTACGTTTGATCTCGTCGGTGATGTGAGGAACGACCTGGATGGTCTTGCCCAGATAATCACCACGACGCTCCTTGTCGATCACGGCTTTGTAGATACGTCCGGTGGTCAGCGAGTTGGCCTTGGTAGTCTGAATTCCAGTGAACCTTTCGTAGTGGCCCAGGTCGAGGTCGGTCTCCATACCGTCCATGGTCACATAGCATTCACCATGCTCATAGGGATTCAGCGTACCTGGATCGATGTTGATATAAGGATCAAACTTTTGGATTGTGATATTATAACCTCTGGCTTGAAGAAGTTTTCCTATCGAAGATGATATAATTCCCTTGCCAAGGGAGGAAACCACACCACCAGTGACGAAGATAAATTTTGTTTCTGCCACAACGAAAATGCATTAAATGATTTTGAATAAAATTTGCGGCAAAGGTACTATATTTTTGCGATAAGGCAAAGGAAATAAAACTAAACTTGGCCGTAACACAACGAATTACGAAAAAATTGATAGCATAAGACCAAAGGCAGCCAGCCTACCCAGAACCTCTCCCTAACCCTCCCCAGTAGGGAAGGGAATAGCTTATCGATTCTTTCAGTCATTCGGTTGGTTTTCTCATTGGGTAAGCGGTAGAGTTCTCCCCTTCCCTATTGGGGAGGGGTTAGGGGGAGAGGCCATGTAATGAGAACGATTAGTTGTCATTTTAAGCAAACGGTTGATTACAACGCTGAAAGCGTTGAGCTTTTGATAGGGCGGTGTTGAAAGCGAGTAGCTTTCAACGCTGTCTAACGAATCATTTCGAGGTTAGCAATGCTGTAAGTATTGCGCTTTTTATTATTCTGATTGCTTGGCAAACATCGATAGATGACTTATATTTGCATTCAAATCATCAAACTTATGTCCCAAGGCCTTACTAACATATTGGTCCATTGCGTTGAATGAAAAACTATTATACTGTGTGTCCTTTTTCCTGATGCAAACATCGTCACATTCTTGCCCACCACATGAGCTTTTCTCCGCGACTCCCTTACTCTTCGTGAGAAATCTAGCAATGCATTTTCCCCTCCTACTGGAGGGGTCAGAGGAGGCTTTCTAAATCCCAAACGGATTAATCTCCTTATAAGCCCGCTCAGTCTGCTCTTGGATATCTCCCTCTTTCATGCCAGCCTCTGTCTCCAGCTGCTTTTCCTGTGTCAGTTCCTGCAAAGCAACCTCATCTTCGGCGGCTCCCTGCTCATCGCCAATGGCACGCCGAAGGGCGGCACGCTCCTTGAAACCGTCGATGCTAAATGGATTGGCGTCGATGACGCAGTCATAAGTCTCCAAAGCACTATCATGGTCA
>Ga0172377_10006996_pt1 | contig 11622 bp, 8 predicted proteins | sample Pumphouse3metaG_FD_119749 | JGI IMG/M metagenome (GOLD analysis project Ga0172377, IMG submission 119749) | Leachate microbial communities from a municipal landfill in Southern Ontario, Canada - Pumphouse #3 metaG | ecosystem: Engineered > Solid waste > Landfill > Unclassified | place: Canada... | reverse complement strand
GTTAGAATTTATATTTAAACTTGGAGCCTCATCGACAAATTCGGCACTAATAAAACAATCAATTTTTCCTCTTTCTAAGGAATTATTAATCTGATTTCTTAAATTAATTTCTTTACTTCTATAAGTTGAAGGGATTTTAAGATTAATATCTGCTTGTTTGCTATTAAGCGTTTTAATTTCAATAGATATTGTTTTATTATTGTAGGTTGTAGAGGCTTTTCCGTAGCCTGTCATTGATTTTATCATACAATTATTATTAGTCTAATATTCTATATTTTATACTATTTCCTCTGGAAAACAATGCTAAGATACGAGAAAATCGATTACAAAGATACATAAAAACCTTAGTTTTACGTTTAATAATGTTGTTTTTCTTTACTTTGACCATATGAAAGTGGTGGAAATTGTCTATTTTTGCTGTTTATTTATTGAGATAAAAGAATTAAATAATGGGTTGCACTTGTGTTTACCTTTATTAGAAAAGCACAGTTATTGTTAAACATAAAAATTAAGAAAAATGAATCCAGAAACAGGAATAATGAGTGGAACATTGATTTATTGGGTTATTTTTATAGGAATAGCTCTTATAAGTTGGTTGGTTAGTTCAAATTTAAAAAAGAAGTTCAAAGAATATTCTAAAATCCCAACAGAAGGGGGATTGACAGGAAAAGATGTTGCAGAAAAGATGCTTAGGGATCAAGATATATATGATGTAAAAGTTGAATGTGTAGAAGGTCAATTAACAGATCACTATAATCCTTCAACCAAGATAGTAAATCTTAGCCGTGATGTTTATTATGGAGCTAATGTTGCATCAGCAGCTGTTGCAGCTCATGAATGTGGACACGCTGTACAACATGCAACTGCTTATGCTTGGTTAACATTACGTTCTCAACTTGTTCCTATTGTTAGCTTTGCTTCACAATGGGTAATGTGGGTATTGCTTGGCGGAATGTTGCTTGTAAATAGATTTCCTCAATTGCTTTTAGCTGGAATTGTATTGTTTGGTCTAACAACTTTATTTAGCTTTATAACACTTCCTGTTGAAATTAATGCTTCACAAAGAGCTTTAGTATGGTTAGAAGCTCACTCAGTAACTTCTGAATATTCACAGAAAAAAGCAGAAAGCGCGTTAAAATCTGCTGCATATACTTACGTTGTTGCTGCATTATCTTCGCTTGCAACATTATTATATTATATTGCAATTTATTTTGGAAGAAGAGATTAATTATCCACATTATCGTAGAAATGCGATTTATTGTGTCTAAGAAAATATGAATAAACAAAAATATTATTAATGTCGTTAATTGAATTTGTTAAGAGCAAACTATTTTTTAAGCATTTAGGTTTAATGGCCATTGTCTTTTTGGTTATTCTAATTATTGCATTTGCACTGTTAAATTTATATACACGCCATGGTGCTGAGTCTATAATGCCTGAAATTGAAGGTAGTTTTATAGATCAAGTTGGAGAGATTCCTGGAATGGAAAATTTTGAGGTAGTTGTAATTGATTCTATTTATACACCAGGAGAAAAAGCAGGAAAGATTGTTTCACAAGATCCAAAGGCTGGTTCAAAAATTAAAAATGGCAGAAAAGTTTATGTTATTGTAACTTCTACCACAGGAGAATATATACCAATGCCTAATTGTAAAGACCAAAGTGTTCGCTCTGCAGTTAATCAATTAACTAATGTTGGACTTAGGGTCGGTAAGTTTATATTTAATGTTGGAGATTTCAATAATGTTGTTGTTGGACAAAGGTATAAAGGAAGTCCAATTGCTGAGGGAGAAAAGATTCAAAGAGGAGAGGAAATTGATTTGGTTGTTGAAATGAACGAAGAAGTATACACTACAACTATGCCTAATATTATTGGCTTAACAGAAAATGAAGCAGAAAAGAAACTTTGGGAATGTGCTTTAAATGTTGGGAAAAAGACTTTTGAAGGGAAGAAAGATATTATCCATTCACGTGTTGTTTCATTCTCTCCAAATAATTTGAGCGTAACAAAAGGTACTACAATAAGCATTGAGTTCGTTAATGATACAAAACCTAACTATAACCAAAGGATTAAGGCTTTTAAAATGGCTGAACCTGTAGTTGTGCAAGAATCTCCTACTGATGAAATATTAGATGATGTTGATGAAAATAATTAAATTTTGGTCTATTTGTATTGTATTGTTTTTCCTTTTTCCTTTTGAAGGAAGGAGCCAGTTTAAATTATCTGATGCCTCAAGGGCAAAGAGCAAGACAATAATCAATAAACAAACAAAAAGTATTAGTAGGATTACTCTTCCTTTTATTGATGACTTTTCTAATTATTCAGATTTGTCAGTTATAAATTTATGGGTAAATCAAGGAGCATGGGTTAATTCAGACTTCCCTTTTTTGCCTCCTACAGTTGGCGTTGTAACTTTAGATGCTTTAGATAAAGATGGTTTGCTTTATGAAAAGGCAAATACTACTGGTTTTGCTTGCGATACCATCTCTTCTTGTAATATTCGTTTAGATTCTATTCTTCTACCAACAAGAGTAGGTTTAATGCCAAAAGATAGTATATATCTTAGTTTCTTTTTTCAGCCAGGAGGTGGTTATGGTCCTTTATGGGAAAGTGTAGGTTCAACTCCTTCAAAGAAAGATTCATTAGTTCTTCAGTTTTATTCCTTAGCAGAAAATACTTGGAATTCTGTTTGGAAAGCTGAAGGTTTAAGTGTGGATAGTATTTTTGTTGTTGATAGTGTATTTTGGCGTTATGTGAATATTCCTATTACTGAAGAAAAGTACTTTAATAATAGTTTTCGCTTTCGCTTTCTCAATTTTGCATCTTTAGATAATAATCCTTCATTCTCTTATGTTGGAAACTGCGACCAATGGCATTTGGATTATGTTTACTTGAATAAGGATAGAACATTTGATGAAAAAACGATGAGAGATATTGCTTTTGTGAATCCTGCACGTTCTTTATTGAAAGAATATCAAGCTATGCCTATACGTCAATTTACAGAAAATGATATAGGAGATACTTTAGATATTAAGATTGTTAATCTTTCTGATATAGCATTAAGTTCTACATATAAATATGAGATATATAATTCTAATGGTGTTAGTGTTAATTCTTATGATGGAGGTTTTGAAAACATCTATCCTTTTATAACAACAAGAGATTATCAAACTTCACCTAACCATGCCAAACCTCCTGTTAAAGATTTTGGTTCTTTTAATCAAAATTCTTGGACTTATTTTGATATTGTTCATACAGTAAAAGAAGGAGTAGGACAAGATAGCAGGACAGAAAATGATACAATACGTTTTCATCAAGTGTTTGAAGATTATTTTGCTTATGATGATGGAACAGCAGAAAATGGATTTGGAATAGAACCAATAAAGAATTCTAATTTAGCTGTTGGCTTTAAACTTAATGTTCAAGATACTTTAACTGCCATAGATATTTATTTTAATTCGACATACAACGATGCTAATCAAAATCCTTTCTATTTATGTGTATGGAATAGTCTTAATGGAAAGCCTAATGATAGTTTATATCGTTCTCCATCTTATTTTACTCCATCAACAGAAGGGCTAAATAAATTTACAAGATATATTTTAAGTTCACCAGTAATTTTAGGAGCTGAAGATTTCTTTGTTTCTATTCAAACAAAAAGCAATGATTATATGAATATAGGATTTGATAGAAATACAAATTCTCAAACTCATATATTTGGTAATTGGGCAAATTCGTGGGAAGAAAATACACTTTTCAACGGCTCATTAATGATTAGACCTTATTTTGGCTATAAGGCTACAATAGGTTTAAGAGATATAGAAAAAGATAAAATTAATATAAGAATATACCCAAATCCATCAAATGGAATAATAAATATTAATTTAGGAGAAGATAATTATGGATTATCTTACTCTGATTATGAATTGAGAATAATAAATATGTTAGGTAAAGAGGTTTATAGCTCAGGATTTAAAAATCAAATAAACATTTCAAATCTAAATAATGGCTTATATATATTGTCCATAATTAATAAGAAAACAAATAAAACAACACAAGAGAAATTAATAATACAAAAATGATTGAAGAAGAAATAGACTTAGTGCAAGAGGATGAGAGCGAAGGATTATTTGAAAATTATCGCATAGTAGTTGATAAAGGACAAAGCCTATTGAGGATAGATAAATTCTTAATGGATAGACTTGAGCAGACTTCAAGGAATAAAATCCAACAAGCAGCAAAAGCCGATTGCATTAAAGTAAATGATAAACCAGTAAAATCAAATTATAAGGTTCACCCAGGAGATGTAGTTCAACTTTTTTTACCAACAGCTCCTCGTGAAATAGAAATAATCCCACAAGATATTCCATTAAACATTGTTTACGAAGATGACGATTTAATAGTAGTAAACAAACAATCAGAAATGGTTGTTCATCCAGGTTATGGAAACTATACAGGCACATTATTAAATGCTTTAACATTTCATTTTCAAGGACAGGTTGATAGTGAAGGAAACCAAATAAGACCATTATTAGTTCACCGTATTGATAAGAATACAACAGGCTTGCTTCTTATAGCAAAGAATGAAGTTGCTCAAACTTATTTAGCAAAACAATTCTATGACCATAGTGTTGACCGAACTTATAACGCAATAGTATGGGGCGATTTTGATGAAATGGAAGGAACAATTGAAGGTAATATTGGACGTTCAATTAAAGACAGAAAAGTAATGCAGATATTTCCTGATGGAGAATATGGAAAATATGCAATAACACATTGGAAGGTATTATTCCGCTTTGGATACATAACCCTAATTGAATGTAAATTGGAAACAGGACGTACTCACCAAATTAGAGCTCACATGAAATACGTTCGTCATCCTCTTTTTAACGATGATACTTATGGAGGAGATCAAATAATTAAAGGGACAACATATTCAAAATACAAACAATTCGTACAGAACTGTTTTAAGATTCTACCACGTCAAGCTTTGCATGCAAAAACCTTAGGTTTTATACATCCAACAACAAAGAAATTAATTCAATTTGATAGCAAAATTCCAGAAGATATGCAATCAGTAATTGATAAATGGAAAGCTTACATTAACTATAATAGACCAGAAGAAGACGAAACAGACAAAGAAACAATCAACGAATCAAAACATGAAGTTTCAAATCTAAAATAAAGAGAACTAAATAGAGATTTTTATACAGAAAAATAGCTTAGTTAATTCCAACTAAGCTATTTTCTTTTTGCAGTAAAATAACCGAATAAATATTCTTAAAAACCCTTGACTTTTCCCCAAAGATTTAGTATTTTTGCACTAATAAATCTATTCAAACACAAAAGAGTAGAATCTAAGATAAAGAAATCTCCTAAAAATTTGTTAAAATAAAAGATGCACATCTTTATACCTGAAAGATGCACATGATTTGACCTAAAAGATGTGCATCTTTTGCATCTTTAATCTTTGATTCAAGAGTTCCAAATCAAGATTCCTTAGATTTTATTCTCGAACAAAAAACTTTTTAATAAGGATAAAATCTCATAGAATAAGTTTAATGGATTGCAAAGATTAATAGCAAATCAAATATAGCAATTATTAATAATCATTAAGGATTGTATCTATACGTTAATTCAAATAAAAAAACGAGGACTTAATTTAAGCCCTCGTTTTCTTTATGTAGAGTTTTCTTTATATTTCTTAGTCAACCATTATTACTAAGCATTTATTTCCTCTCCAAAATTGTTCTGGATTTGTTATACGGATTGATGATGGCATTTTAGGATTACCTTCTAATGAGTATGATGAAGTTGGGTGAGAAGTAACAATTTTTATTTTCTTTCCTGTTAATGGAATTTCTTGAGTATTACGAATATCTATCTTTGTTAGATTTGAGAAATCTGCATTGTTTGCTAATGTTTCTGATTTTCCTAATCCAATAAATCCACCTTTACGGTCAACTAATTTCTTAGCAATAAGTTCTTTCTTTGTTCCAACAACGAAGTATGCGGTATTCTTTTCATCTTCAATCTTCATTATTTGAGCATCTTTTTGCTTATTTCTTGAATTTAAATCATCAACATTCTTTGTTAAGTTGTCGATTTGAATATTTTTCTTAGCTAATTCTGCTGTTAAAGCTTGGATTTGTCCTTCTTGTTCCTGTATTCTTGCTTCAAGGTTTTTTACAAAAGTTTTTAGTTGTTCGTTTTCTTTCTTATCCTTTTTTATTTTTGAATTTACATTTGCAACTTTTCTTTTGTTTTGGTCTAAGATATTTTTTATTGTTGCAATCTTATCTTTTATGTTTGCTTTTGTATCTTTTGATATTTCGCCAGATGTGTTAGCAACTTTTGATACGTTTGCATATGTATTTGTAACTTCAGTTAAAGAAGAATCAATATCATTAAGTTCTTGAAATAATCCTTGCATCTCTGTGTCCTTTGCCGACATCAATTGTGCAAAAGAATCATGAATTTGTTGTTCTCTAACTTTTTGTTTTGCATCGTTTTGACAACTAAAAAGTGTTGCCATTGCGAATAAACTGATGATTAATAAACTCTTTTTCATTTCTAAATGGGATTTTATGATTGTTATTAGTAATTAATTTAATATCTCTATTTGAACCACAAAGATAGTAATTTTTTAGATATTCCAAAGATTATAATATTTAGTTGTCATAAAGATTAAAGCTTTTACGCAATAAATAACTCATAAAAAAGTAGTAATATTGCAAATTATTTCTATTTAAAATGAACGAAGAAAAACTTGAAATATTTGGAGCAAAAGCTCATAACTTACAAAATGTCTCTCTTGCATTACCAAGAAATTCTCTTGTAACAATTACAGGATTGAGTGGTAGTGGTAAGTCTTCATTGGCTTTTGATACAATATATGCTGAAGGACAAAGAAGATATTTAGAAACTTTTTCTGCTTATATAAGAAACTTCATTGGTTCAATTGAAAGACCAAATGTTGAAAAGATTACAGGTCTTTCTCCTGTTATTTCAATTGAACAAAAGACAACAAACAAAAACCCTCGTTCAACTGTTGGCACTACAACTGAAATTTATGATCTAATCCGTTTACTTTATGCAAGAGTAGCAGATGCTTATTCCATAAATACTGGAGAGAAAATGGTTAAGTACTCAGAAAGACAAATACTTGAAATAATAGAAACTAATTATACTGAAAAGACAATGTTGGTTTTATCTCCGGTTGTTAAGGGAAGAAAAGGTCATTATCGTGAGTTATTTTTATCCTCTGCGAAGAAAGGGTTCTTAAAAATGAGAATCGATGGAGTGATAACAAATATTACGGCAGGTTTACAGTTGGATAGGTATAAAATTCATGATATAGAAATAGTAATTGATAAACTAAAGATAACAAAAGAAAATGCAACAAGACTAAAAAAGTCAGTTGAAACAGCTTTTAAACATGGTAATGGAACAATGATGCTATTAGATGATGAAACAAATGAGGTTCGTTATCTTAGTCGTCATCTTATGTGTCCTACTACAGGAATATCTTATCCAGAACCAGAACCAAATACATTCTCATTCAATTCTCCTTATGGAGCTTGTCCCTTTTGCAATGGATTAGGAGAAATTACTCAAGTTGATGAAAATAAAATTATTCCCGACGATAATAAATCCTTAAACGAAGGAGGTTTAATCCCTCTTGGGAAACCCAATAAAAGTTCTTGGTTTACAAAACAATTAGAGGCATTGGGTAGAAAAATGGATTTTGATCTTGATACTCCAATAAAAGATATTAGCCAGGAAGCACTTTCTGTTATTCTTTATGGATCAGATATGGAACTTGAAACTTATGATTCTAATCTTGGAATTCACTCATTAAGCAAGGATAAGTTTGAAGGAATAGTAAACTTTATTACAGCTCAATATGGAGATAATATGCCTGCTTCTATTCAGAAATGGGCAGGTGGTTTTATGAATAAGGTAGAGTGCCCTCATTGCAAAGGAAGAAGACTAAAAGAAGAATCTCTACAATTTAGAATAGATGATAAAAATATATCTGAACTTGTTTCAATGGATATAAAAGACCTTTCTGTTTGGTGCGAAAGCGTTTTAGATAGACTTCCAAAAAGGAAACAGGAAATAGCAAAAGAAATACTTAGGGAAATAAATACAAGAATTAATTTCTTATTAGACGTAGGTTTAGGATATTTAAACTTAAACCGTAGTTCACGTAGTCTTTCAGGAGGAGAAAGTCAAAGAATACGCTTAGCAACACAAATAGGATCTCAACTTGTTAATGTATTATATATTTTAGATGAACCAAGTATAGGTTTACATCAAAAAGATAACTTCAAATTAATTGGAGCATTAAAGAAACTGAGAGATGCAGGCAATAGTGTTATTGTTGTAGAACATGACAAGGACATGATAATGGAATCGGATTGGATTACTGATATAGGACCAGGAGCTGGAGTAAATGGAGGGAAGATAATATTTAACGGTACGCCAGAAGATTTGATAAAACAAAATGTAAATTCAATAACAGGGGACTATATAAAAGGAATAAGAAAAATAGAAATTCCAAAAGAAAGAAGACCTGGAAATGGAAAATTTATTGAGCTTTTAGGTTGTACTGGAAATAACTTAAAGAATGTAGATATAAAAATACCACTTGGAGCATTTCTTTGCATAACAGGAGTTTCGGGAAGTGGTAAATCATCAATAATAAATAATACACTTCACCCAATACTTAGCCAATACTTCTATCGCTCCGATAAGAAACCTCTTCCATACAAAGAACTAAAAGGTATTGACCTCATCGACAAAGTAATAGAAATTAACCAATACCCTATTGGAAAAACACCACGTTCAAATCCTGCAACCTTTATTGGAGTATTTGATGAAATAAGAAAAGTCTTTGCATCACTTCCAACAGCAAAAATTAGAGGTTATCAACCCGGACGTTTCTCTTTCAATGTAAAAGGAGGACGTTGCGAAACATGTCAAGGAGCAGGAGTAAAACAAATAGAAATGAATTTCTTGCCCGATGTATATGTTGTATGTGATGAATGTAATGGAAAAAGATATAATAGAGAAACCTTAGAAGTAAGATATAAAGGGAAATCTATAAGTGAAGTATTAAATATGAGCTTTGAAGAAGCAGTAATATTCTTTGAAAATCATCCAAACATAAAACGTCAGCTATCAATAGTTAAAGAAGTTGGACTTGGTTACATAACTCTTGGACAACCTTCCACAACCCTATCAGGAGGGGAAAGTCAAAGAATAAAACTTGCCGCGGAATTAGGGAAGAAAGACACAGGTAACACTTTGTACATATTAGATGAACCAACAACAGGACTTCACTTTGAAGACATAAGAATACTTTTAGACGTATTACAAAAACTCGTAGAAAAAGGTAATACAATGATAGTAATAGAACATAATCTTGACGTAATAAAAGTAGCCGATTACATAATAGACCTTGGACCAGAAGGAGGAAAAGAAGGAGGAAGAATAATTGCAGAAGGAACTCCAGAGGAAATAATTAATAACCCAAATTCCCTAACAGGAAAATACCTTAAAAAAGAGTTCGAATAAGCGGTTTAAAGGACAATCTGTATGCTAAAAGAGTTGTAATATATTTTCATAGCTTTGTATTAGTCCTAAGTTAATTGATATTATAAGTATCGATTAATCTTGCAGAGAAAATGGGAATAAGTTTGAGTATCGGTTTGGAAGATTCCTTTATCATCTATTTTATCTATTCTTACTTGTCCTGAGGAGTGAATTATTTTTCCTTCTCCCATATATATTCCTACATGGATTATTTTTCCTTCTTGGTTTGAGAAAAAGCATAGGTCGCCTTTTTTAGCTGAAGAAATATTAGGTATATCTTCTCCTTGAGTTGCTTGTTCGGAGGCATCACGCAATAAGTGAACTCCTATTTGTTTATAACACATTTGAGAAAACCCTGAACAATCAATACCAAATAAACTTTTTCCTCCCCAAAGATAAGGAGTAGAAAGGTATTTAATGGCTGTTGACATCAAGTGAATTGATGTTGTGTTGAGGTTTTTGGTTAAAGAATTCTGTGCAATTTCAAATAATATATTTCCTAATTGGAATTTTTGTGAAACTGCTTGGGAGCCAAAGTAAATAGGGTAAATAATCTTTTCTTTTGTGATAATATTTGTTTGGAAGACATAAGCTATATTATCTTTCACTATTTGTTTTGATTCTCTACAATAAGTATTAAACTCATAAATGTTTAATTCAATAACTTGTTTTTTATCAACCCAACCATTATAATTATCATCGAAGTTTTCTATAAAGTATCTATCATTATCTTCATTTAAAATTGAAAAAGCATCTCCAAATAAAAGCTGAGTAACCATCTCAGCTCTTTCGCTACTTTCTTTTCTTACAGGAACTATTCCAAGATTACAAAACCCATATTTCATATTATATTCGATTAGTTTCTATTCCGTAGATGATTCTTTCTATTATTCTATCTTCTTCGTTAGCTTGTGGATTATATTTTGACCTTAGGTTATATCCAAAAAGTTTTCCAAGTGCTTGATAAAAGAAAGCTCTAAAACTACCTCTTAATTCTTTTACTAATGTATAAGAATCGCTACCTGTTTCTCTATCAATTAATCTTATAAGAATTACTCCTTGAGTCATTGTTAGCTTTTTCAAATTAGCACTAAACTTATTGTCAATTTCTTTTTCAGCTTTTTTCAACATATCTTTTCTTTGAGATGCATTCATTCCTTTCATCGCCACATTATATGATTCAAGCAAAATCCCTGCTTGTTTTGCATAAGGATAAGTTTTCTTTACGTTTCGAATAAGTTTATAATACTTTGCTTTTTCAGCCTCAGTTAAAGGTTCAGTAAATCCAGAGATTATTACTTCTTGAAGATAACTCATTGGAATTGTATCACCGTTGTAAATAGTTGCAAAGGTAACAATTCTTGTCTTTTTTATTTCTTGTGCATTTGCTATAATAGGTAAAGCAAACAATAATACTATTAAACTAATCTTTTTCATAGCAATTTGTTTTTATACCCAGTAACTTACAACTTCCGTGCCAGAAACTTATTTTTCTATATTATTGAATTTCTCTCCAAATCTTTCAAACTGTTCAATAGCAAATTCTTTTGTAATGTTTAATTCCTTTTTATCTGTTTCTGGAGTTTCATACATTGCATCAATCATCACTGTTTCAATCATACCTCTTAGCCCTCTTGCTCCAAGTTGATATTCTATTGCTTTATCTACAAAGAAATCTAATGCTTCATCACTGAATTTTAGTTTTACATTATCAATCTCAAATAATTTCTTATATTGTTTAACAATAGCATTCTTAGGTTCTGTAAGTATTCGTTTTAGGGCATCTTTCGATAATGGGTCAAGGTGAGTTAGTACAGGAAAACGTCCAACAAGTTCTGGAATAAGCCCAAACTTCTTAATATCTTGCGGTTGTACATATCTTAAAAGATTATTCTTATCTACTTCATCTCTTGCATTTGCTCCAGTGTAGCCAATTGCATTTGATTTTAAACGTCCTGCAATTATTCTATCTATATTATTAAATGCACCAGCAGATATAAATAATATATTCTTAGTATTTAC